>Ga0209512_1000045_pt1 | contig 317343 bp, 327 predicted proteins | sample frozenSSSSmetaG_FD_184142 | JGI IMG/M metagenome (GOLD analysis project Ga0209512, IMG submission 184142) | Glacier valley bacterial and archeal communities from Borup Fiord, Nunavut, Canada, to study Microbial Dark Matter (Phase II) -... | ecosystem: Environmental > Aquatic > Freshwater > Ice...
TCTTACGACAATTAGCAAAGTTGATTTATATATTAATCACGGGTGACGTTTGGTGGGGACCCCTAAAATTGTTTTATCGTAATCAATAAAAAATTCTAGGGGAAACCAAAGCGGCAGGACCCGCACGGCTAAAAGATAGCTTCTTAATTATTATATTTAAATTACCTAGGTAACACTTGTAGAGTGTAGTAAAATAAAGGATATGATTACTTATTATACTGACGGCAGCTGCAGCCCCAACCCTGGTCCTGGCGGTTTTGCTGTAATAAAAAATAACATACCAGAACTTGTTGGACATGAACCAGTTTCAACTAACATTCGCATGGAAGGCAAAGCCATGATTGCGGCATTAACGGATGCAGGCAATAATGAATGTGAAATTATTAGTGATAGTCAATTTTGGATTAATGTTATTACAAAATGGGCCGCAAGCTGGGAAGCTGATGGTTGGAAAAAGAAAAAAAGCGAAATAAAAAATCTTGATATTGTTCAAGAAGTTTATGAGCTATATAAGCAATCTAATGCCAAGTTAATTTGGGTACGTGGCCACGAAGGCAATGTCAATAATGAACTAGCTGATGTTTGGGCCAATAGGGCACGTGAGCAAAGATTAACAGGTAAAGTTCTGTTATAAATAATCCAAAAGGATTAGACTATTATTTAAATTGCAAACTAAAAAAGAAAGTTTAAAAATGGAAACTCAAGAAAAAACATACGAACCAACTGATATATTTTTGTGGGCAAACAACATCGATGGTATTAAAAAAGAACTTGATGTTGAATTCTTTTTGTTCAATAAACACTACACACCATATACGACCAATTTTAGCAGTGAACTTAATACACAGATTAAACCCTTGTTTTTATATGATTTAATAAACTTTGTAAATTTAGGTGCAGGTACTGGTCTATCTGTTCGTGATTTTGAATTGTCTGAAGATGAAGACAACGTGTTACTACGTACCGAACTTGAAAAAGTTGGACGGGCTGAAACGATGTTGCATCTAATTGAACATCAACGCAATGATATTGTAGAATTTAGTGAACAAGAGCATGAATTTAAGCGAATTAAGGGTATTTTAGCTCGATTTACGCACAAGGGCTCACCAGATAAGCCATTTTATGCAATCAAGCAAATATCGCAAGGTCAGGTGCTTAAAGGTTCAACGGCATGGGAATTTCGCGATGGTAAATTTGCCGCTTTTCAAGCTGACGCTGGACTAAAAGTGCCAGCTGACAATCAAGTTTTGATTATTGATAAAGATATCTTTATATTTGACCAATCAAAATTTGAGCGATTATTTAATTACGACTATAAGAAGCAGGCTTTGGCTGATCAAAAAGTAGCTGAAATTGAAAAGCAATATAGACTTAGCTTTCCAGATGGCTTGGACTTACAGACGATGGTGCGTGAACGTCGAAAAACTATCAATAAATTACAAAAACTCGAAGTTGGTACAATTACGCAAGAACAGGTGATTGAATATGCTGATGACATGCAGCTGGCCTTAATGTCGGACGATAAGGGTGCGATTATTATTATGGATGGCAATGATTTAGATATGTTTGTAGGCTTAATCAATGAAGATTATACTACCAACCAAGTTACTGGACGACGTTTTGAAATTAAGACCAAAAAATTACTTGATGACCCAGAAGGTGAGCCACCAAGAGGCTAGATATGAAAGAGGTATTCTTCAATAATGAAGATTACGCTGCCTGTATTTCAGACCTTATTGGTCACGAAATGCTATGGTCAATGAGAAACTATATCCAGCATGCTAATATAAGCTGTATTGAGCATAGTTTTTATGTATCATATGTAAGCTATTTAGTATGTAAGTGGCTTAAACTTGATTATATTTCGGCGGCTAGAGGTGGACTGCTACATGATTTCTTTCTTTATGATTGGCACGGAACTGGTATGAAGGGTATGCACGGCCTTAGACACCCTCGTATTGCGCTGCAGAACGCTAATAAGTACTTTGATTTGAACAATATAGAAAAAGATATTATTCGCAAACATATGTGGCCTTTAACTATCATTCCACCTAAGCACAAAGAGGCGTTTATTGTAATATTAATCGATAAGTATTGTGCTTGTATGGAAATATTGCGGTTTGGTAAGTGATTAGTTGTTAAGAAGTTTTAAACAGCCAGTTCAATTTACGCCTACCGGCCACATCCCTCCTAAAATAAGATGGAATGTTTGGCGTGCTTATTTATAATGTGATAATTTGTATTATGTGCGACCCTGGTCAATCATATCTTGTTTGTATTATAATGCTAATGTTATACTAACTGCATGTTAAAGGACGATTTATGCAGTCGATCTGGCTTTACGATCGTCGAATTACTAGTGGTGATAGTTGTTATTGGCGTCCTGGCGGCTATTACTGTAATTTCTTATACGGGCATTTCTCAAAAAGCTATTACGGCTTCTATTCAGTCTGATTTAAATAATGCCTCAACACAGCTAAAGCTAGACCAAGTAACAAATGGTGTTTTTCCAGTGACTTTATCATTAGCCAATGGTGGTGTAGGTATAAAATCTAGCCCAGGTACGACTTATCAATATAGTACTGTTGGTGGTAGCCAACCAACTTTTTGTGCCGCTGCGACTAATGGTGGTCAAACTAATATTATTAATCAAGATGGTGTCATTTCTTCGGGCGGCAAAAATTTATTTCAAAAGTCAGCGACTTTTAGTTTATATAATACAGGTTCGGATAATGCTAATCCTGTAGCGACCTATATAGCAGACGTTGTTAATGGGGATTATCAGACTTTTGTAAATACGAATGGTGGCAATAGATATTGGTACCCTTGGATGGCGGAAAGTAGGACGCAGGGCCAGACGTATACTATTAGCTTAGAAATTAATACAAATAATGCTAGTTGGCAGGGATATTGGTACCCATCGGAAAATTATGTAAATCTTGTATTTCCCAATACTGGCGGTGTTTGGCAAAGATGGTCATGGACGTATTCCCAAACAGGGGTAACTAGTACTGGAAATAAACTGTTCGGTTTTCATAATACCACTGCTGGGAGTAGCATTAGTTTTCGTAAATTAAAACTAGAAGTTGGCAATACCGCTACATGTTGGGTCTCAGAACCATAAATAAGTGATTAATTTTTATTCATACTCACTTATTTGCGTTATAATTAGTATTAATGAAACAGGGGATGGCACTCGAGATTATGCTTTCGGGAGAGAGCGTGTTACTAACTGGCCCAGCGGGAGCCGGTAAAACTTTTGTATTGAATCAATTTATTCGTTTGGCTAAGGCCGAAGGTAAACATGTATCTGTCACGGCTACAACTGGGCTTGCAGCGACGCATTTAGGTGGTAATACAATTCATTCGTGGAGCGCCATTGGTATTTCGGACGAGTTACATTCTGGTTTTTCTGAAAATATGTCAAAAACTCGTCGAGAAATTATTGAAAAAACCGATGTTCTAATTATCGATGAAGTTAGTATGCTACATGATTATCGTTTGGATATGGTAGATCAGGTTTGCCGAATTGTACGCAAAAAAGACGAACCATTTGGCGGAATTCAGATAATTATGAGTGGTGATTTTTTCCAATTACCACCAATTAACAGAGGCGATTCACGTGCTGGTGGTTTTGTGGTTAATAGCAACGTCTGGCAAGGACTTGACCCAACTATTTGTTATTTGGCTGAACAACATCGCCAAGATGATGAAGAATTACTGGATATTTTAAATGCACTTCGAGCTGGCGAACTAAAACGTCATCATGCTGAAATACTTTTAGCGCGAGTTGGGGTTGAACCGGAAGAGGGCGAAATCTTAACCGAGCTTCATACGGTCAATATTGATGTTGATCGGCTAAATGACGCAAAATTAGATTGCCTTGAAGGTGACGAACTTTTTTATACACAGACGACAACTGGTAGTAAAATTTATGTCGAATCACTACAGCGTTCCGTTCTAGCACCAGCTACTTTGCGCGTTAAAAAAGGCGCCTTAGTTATGGCAATTAAAAATAGTTTAGATCGAAAATACGTAAATGGTAGCTTGGGCACAATAATCGATTTCGAAGCTGGTACTGAATATCCAATTGTTGAATTTAAGAGTGGAAAAGTCGTTACGATGTCGCCAGATACTTGGGAATTACGTGATGGTGATAAAAAACGAGCTAGTATTACTCAAATCCCATTACGTTTAGCCTGGGCAATTACTGTTCATAAATCTCAGGGTATGACACTTGACTCGGCGCGAATTGACCTGCGAAAAGCTTTTGTTGAGGGTATGGGTTACGTGGCTCTCAGCCGAGTAAAAAACTTGCACAACCTATATTTATCTGGCATAAATCAAATGGCTTTGCGTGTGAGTGAGGACGCTCAGACAATTGATGTTTTGTTAAGAGACAAAGCCGCAAAAGACCAAAAAAGGTTTGCATATTTAGAAGATGCTGCCAAAAATCGCAAGACTGTAATACCTAAAAAAACAGTAAAAGCTGGTGGTTGGAACGAAAAAATTGCAAAAATGCGCGAAACTTATCCAAATGCCTATAAACCTTGGGAAGTAAAACAAGATATTATCTTGAAAGAAAAGTTTTTAAGTGGTGCTACCATCAAAGAGTTGAGTAGTCTGCTTGGCCGTCACGAGGGTTCAATTACGATGCGGCTTCAAAAACACTTTGGTGAAGACGTTATCCAGTCTTAATTGGGTTATAATGGGTGATAGACTATGTCGGAATTACCAAAAATTAATTCGAAATTTCCAAAACGCTTTTTATGGGGCGCTGCAACTGCTGCTCATCAAGTAGAGGGCGGCAATCATAATCAATGGACTATTTGGGAACTTGAAAATGCCAAGACTAGGGCAGCCCAGTCAGATTTTCATATTGGAGATTATGACAGTTGGGATAGAATAAAAAAACAGGCAAAAGATCCAGATAACTATGTATCGGGCAATCTGGCTAATCATTATTCAAACTACGAAGAAGATTTTGATTTATTACAAAAAATGCACATGAATGCTTATCGATTTAGTGTTGAATGGTCACGAATCGAACCTATTGAAGGTGCTTGGAATGCTGAAGCGATTGCACATTACAAAGATTACGCTGATGAATTAAAACGTCGTAGTATTGAACCAGTTGTGACTTTATTTCATTTTACTTTGCCAATTTGGTTTGCTGAAAAAGGTGGTTTTGAAAAACGGTCTAATGTTAAGTATTTTACGCGTTTTGCCAAAAAAATTGTTAGTGAACTTGGGCTTAGGGTTAAATACATTATTACAATTAATGAACCCGAGGTTTATGCCATGTCCAGTTATTATTACCAGGATTGGCCACCAGCATTACATAGTCCATATAAAACTTGGCGAGTCATTAATAATCTGGCACTTGCTCACAAACAATCTGCCCGCGCTATTCATAGTTTGAACCGACGATACAAAGTATCGATAGCCAAAAGCTCAGCTTATTTTTATCCTGGTGATAACGCCTGGATTAGCCGCGTTAGCGCGTCCGTAATGCAATATTTTCAAGATGATTATATTATTAAAAAATTTATTCAACATTGTGATTTTTTGGGCGTAAATTATTACTTGTCAAACAGGGTATACGGTTATCGAATTCATAATCCAGAAGACCATCTAAGCGACCTAAATTGGGCAATGGCACCGGGGGATATTCAATACATACTTGAACGACTATATGGTAAATATAAAATACCGATAATCATTACCGAAAATGGTCTAGCCGACGATCAAGACATTAATCGTAAGTGGTGGATTACCCAAACTATCGTCGGTATGCAAAACGCTATAAAAAAAGGTGTCGAGCTGGAAGGTTATTTACACTGGAGCCTATTAGATAACTTTGAATGGGCTTATGGCAAATGGCCAAGGTTTGGATTAGCTGAAGTTGATTATGCGACAGGTAAACGCAGCCTAAGGCAAAGTGCTCGTTGGTTTGGCGGCGTAATTAAAAAATTGCGAGAGCTTTAAACTATTATGAAAGATCCATTTCCAAAAAAAGAGGTAAAGATAGCGGTAATTGGTGGGGGAACTGGTAGTTTTATGATGTTATCGGCTTTAAAAGAGCATACAACTCAGTTGGCGGCGCTTGTGAGTATGGCCGATGATGGTGGCAGTACGGGCGTTTTGCGAGACGAATTGGGAACTTTGCCTCCAGGTGATGTACGCCAATGTCTAGTTGCGCTAAGCGATTCTCCAAAAGTTCGTGATTTATTTGATTATAGATTTGAAGAGGGAACCTTTATTGGTCATTCTTTTGGAAATATATTATTAACGGCGCTTGAGAAGATAACTGGTAGTTTTTCTGATGCGGTTGAAACGGCATCGGAAATCTTGCATGTTAATGGTACGGTCATTCCTTCAACTTTAGATAATGTCAGGTTAATGATGGAATGGCCTGAATCCGGGACTGTTTTACAGGGTGAACGAATTATTAATGCTGATTTTTTTAAACATGATCCTCGCAAGGCTACCTTGTCATTAGTGCCATCAGCTACTGCAAATCCGATGGCATTACTTGCTATAGAGCAGGCAGATGTCGTTGTGGTTGCGCCGGGAAATCTTTATACCTCTTTGGGACCGCTTTTAATTGTCGATGGAATTGCTGATGCGCTAAAAAAGACAAAGGCAGTATGCATTTATGTGCCAAATTTAGTTACAAAACATGGCCAAACGACCGGTTTTACAGTTAGTGATCATGCAGCCGAGATTGAACGCTTTGTCGGAGCGCCTTTTTTGGATTATGTAATTTATAATAATGAAAAACCAACAAAAACAATCTTGCGACGATATGAAGAGGAAGGTGCCTTTTTGGTTAAGATTGATAAAAATAAGTTGTCAAAAGCAACTTATAAGGCTATTCCTGGCGAATTCTTAGGCAAGATGGTCCCAAAATGCAAATCAGACGTTCTTCCTGTAACTCGCTCGTTGATTCGTCATAATTCAAAAGCTGTAGTAAGTGCAATAATGGACTTATATTTAAAAGACTCTGAATCTCATAGCTAAATGTACTAAAATCGAACAATTTGACGTAAAAGTCCACAATCTGTTAATAGTGCCATTTATCCACAAAACTGTGAATAACCATGGGCAATATCAAAATAATCATAAAAGTTAGGTATTGTAGTGAATAATGGTGGGTAGTATAGTTAACTCAGTGGAAAAAAGTGGGTAACCACTCCAAAAACAAACACCACTAACAAACATTAAAATAACCTAAGCGGAGCCGAAAGAAAGCAAAATATATGGCAAGCATAGATTATTTCGAAAGAAAGCTTGATGACAAGCATCGGTTAACCATACCGACAGAACTTCGAAATGAATTTGCAAGCGGTGTAGTGCTGACTCGTGGCTTTGGTAAATACTTACATCTATATCCAAAACAAATTTGGGATAGGGAAGTTGAACCAGCACTAGGTGGTAGCATTTTCGACGAGAGAATTGCTGACCTTACTGTACGATTTAGGCGCGGAAAGACCGAAGCAGATCTTGACCAAAAACAAGGTCGAGTAACGATTGAGCAGCACCTGCTTGATTATGCCGAGATTGACCGAGCGCTAATTGCAGTAAGAGTAGGCGACTATTGGCGCGTACTACCTCCAGGAGCCGACGTTTAGGCCATCAAATTATTAGCTCTTTAACAATTAATGCACATAAAGAAGAAAACTCTCGAGATCAACTATCTGGTAGTTAGGCAGTGGGCTACGGAACCACATTAAAAAATCCGCGCACCTTACTCAAAAAACCTCCCAAAAAAACTCCACCTCACACATAAGTCTCTCAACCGAATAATTAAAGTGGATTGTGATTTGCCTTTGGCAACCTCCACAATAAGTATTCGGACACTTATAAAAAACAAAAAAACAAACACATTACAAAAACAAACAGCCATAGCTACCAGTTAGGTGATCTCGAATCGTCAATTATGTTATCATAAGAGACGAAATGAGTATAAATGAACATCCACCACATAACTTGCTACATATTCCAGTTTTACTAGAGTCGACACTTGAGTTGCTGCATCCGAAGAAGGACGAGAATTATCTCGATCTGACTGCTGGGTACGGTGGTCATGCAAGTCGAATTTTAGACACTACTGGAAACTATGCCGAATCTGTTTTGGTTGATCGTGATGACTACGCAATCCAGCGTTTGAAACCACTATCAAGCAAAGGGGTAAGGCTGCTGCACACTGATTTTGTTACTGCCGGCCGGCAGATGATAAAAGAGGGTAAAGCATTTAGTATTGTACTGATTGATTTGGGGGTGTCGTCACCACAACTCGACCAGAGCGAGCGAGGGTTTTCCTTTACAAATAGTGGTCCGCTTGATATGCGAATGGACCAAAGCCAGGAGATGAGCGCAAAAACGCTTGTCAATACAGCCTCGGCCGAAGAACTGACGCGTATCATTACTCAATACGGTGAAGAACCACTTGGGTTTGCTAAAACAATTGCAAACACAATTATTGAGAACAGGCCGTTAAATGATACAAGGGAACTTGCCGATCTGATCAAAGAATCATATCGTGGCAAATGGAAAAAAATCCATCCTGCCACACGCACATTTCAAGCACTCCGGATTGCGGTTAACGACGAGCTACGGCAGATCGAAGACCTTTTGCCACTTTTACCCCGCCTCTTAAAACCAGGCGGGAGAGTTGGCATCATAAGCTTTCATAGTCTCGAAGACCGATTAGTCAAACGCTATTTCAAAGAGCAATTTGACGCCGGATTTGAGGCTGAATTACTGCCACTGACTAAAAAGCCAATCGCAGGGAGTATTTACGACGTTCACAACCCGCGTGCAAGGAGTAGTAAGCTTCGAGCCGCAGTGAAAAAATAAAACAAAAACAAAAGAAAGGGCAAAACACCATGCCAATTCGAATCGCAGTACAGTACGCAGACATCGCTCAAGTAGTGACCGTTCGCGTAAAATAACACAATTCTTAGCCTCATTCGTCATAGACGAATGAGGCTCCAAAAAATGTCCTAAAATAAATATAAAAACAAAAAGAGACTCCACCACAATGTCTTATCAAATCGCTCAAAATTATAGTAGCAGGCGTCAGCAGAATTGGTCTCGCAACCAAAACACAGTTGCTTTCGTTCCAGCTATCAAACTTGGCCCCGTAATGCATACAGTGCTAATTGCACTTATGATCACAGTACTTGGTTTGATATATTTGACACAGGCAACCCGTGCAACGAGTTATGATTATGCTGCGCAAAAAATCGATAGCCAAATTGCTGATTTGAATACTCAAAAAAGTGATTTAGAGATTGAGAATGCAAGATTAACGGCTCTTGAAACTGTTAAAAATAGTAACGTTGCTAAAGCAATGACAACGCCAGCTTCAACTGAGTACGCTCAGTAATAAAATTATGAATTTAGAACTACAAAAAGGTAGTCGTTCGAAAATACTTGCGGCCATATTGTTCGGCATTATGGCTATCTTTGTTGTAAGGTTATTCTATCTACAAATAATTCAGCATAATTATTATGTTGGAATAGCTGATAAGGAACAAATAAAACGGCTGACTATTCCTGCCAAAAGGGGACTTATTTACGCACTTGATGGTCAATCGCCAGTCCCTCTTGTTATGAATCAGACTGTTTATACCGTATTTGCTGATCCACAGACTGTAAAAGATAACGCTAAAATTATTGAAACAATTAAAAAGATAGCTGGTGGAAATGCCAGATCTGATTTACAAGCTCTGCTTGATAAAACAGATAGTCGATATCAGATTTTGGCAACCAAAATTACTCGCATCCAAGCCGATAAAATTAAAGAGGAAAATTTAAGTGGTATTGGTTTTCAAGAAGAATCACAACGAGTTTATCCAGAAGGCTCATTAGCTTCACAGGTACTTGGATTTGTTGATTATAGTGGCATGGGCCGGTACGGTGTTGAAAGTGCGCTAAATGATCGCTTGCTTGGTAAGGACGGGTTATTGCAATCTGTTACTGATGTTCGCGATGTACCTCTGACTATCGGAAAAAATAATATTAACACACCGGCTGTTGATGGTGAAAATGTTGTTCTTAGTATTGATCGTAATGTTCAATCTTATGTCGGTCAGGCTTTGGCAAGTGGGCTTGAACGAACAGGTGCAACTAGAGGAAGCGCCATTGTTATGGACCCTCAAACTGGAAAAATCATGGCCATGGTAAATCTTCCAACTTACGATCCTGCTAAATTCAATGAAGTTCAAGACGCCTCCGCCTTTAATAATGGTGTTATTTCAGCGCCATATGAACCAGGCTCGGACATTAAAACGCTTACAATGGCTACGGGTATAAATAAAGGGGTAGTTACGCCAGATTCAACCTATGTTAATAACGATTTTATAAAAGTCGATGACAGAACAATAACCAACGCAGCATATGGTCATACTGGTACAATTTCCTTTCAATACGCTTTAAATTGGTCTTTAAATACTGGTTTTGTTACGATTGCTCAACGTCTTGGCGATGGGCAAAGTATTACTCGCGGTGCTAGGGATACTATCTATGATTATTTTCATAATAAATTTCATCTTGGACAATTGACTGGTATAGAGTTAGCAGGTGAAGCTGCCGGGACCGTTATATCCCCAACAGAAACAGAAGGAAACGCAGTTCGTTATTCAAATATGGCATTTGGGCAAGGTTTAGATGTCACGATGATACAAGTTGCAGCTGCCTTTGGGACACTGGTTAATGGTGGTAAATACTATACTCCAACAGTATTGGCTGGGGTTGTAGATAGTAGTGGAAAATATACACCAAATAAAATATCAGACCCGACTATCTCAGTTTCAGAATCAACTGCTAATCAAATGCGCGAAATGACGAGAGTTGCTAGGACGTTGTTCTATTTAAGAGGTGATACACCTGGATATTATATTGGCGGTAAAACTGGAACCTCTCAAGTTATTCGTGACGGTGTTTATGCGGATGACGAAACAATCGGTACATATTTAGGGTTTGGTGGTAGCGCAGACGTAAGCAGATATGTCATAATGATACAGTTATCGGGTGACCACGAGGAACTAGAGGGTGGAACCGATGCTATGCCGGTCTTTACGGATATTTCAAACTGGATGTTAAATTATTTAAAATTACAACCGAAGGGGTGATGTAATGCATACAATAGCTGAGCTAACAACTGAATTAACTGGAACTTTTATTTTAAGCGTTGGGGCATTCTTACTAGCAATGGCGCTGACGCCTGTTTATACACACCTAGCTTATAAATATAAGTTTTGGAAAAAGCAAAGAACGACTAGTACTACTGGTGAAAAATTAACAGTTTTTAATAAATTACATGCTGATAAATTTAAGCGAAATTTGCCAACTATGGCTGGAATAATTTTTGTAGTTTCAATTTCGGTTGTCACTTTTGCCTTTAATTTAAATAGGGGACAGACATGGCTTCCACTAGCTGCTCTTATTGGGGGTGCTTTGGTTGGTTTATTGGATGATTATATCAACGTTCGTGGACACGGCGAGGGTGTTGCAGGATTACGTTCAAGCCTTAAATTTGCTATGATTTCAGCTGTTGGTTTAACCCTAGGTTGGTTCTTCTATGCAAAAATTGGGGCTGTAGCCATTAATGTTCCATTTGTTGGAGATTTTACACTTGGTTGGCTAATTATTCCATTATTTGCTTTTGCAGTTGTTGCAACTGGCAATGCGGTTAATATTACTGATGGATTAGATGGTTTGGCTGGTGGTCTTGCCTCTGTTAGTTTTGGTGCCTTTGGAATTATTGCTATTTTTCAATCACAACTTATGTTAGCTGGCTTTTGTTTCACCGTAGTCGGTGCACTGCTTAGTTATTTGTGGTTTAATATTTTTCCGGCCAGGTTTATGATGGGGGACGTTGGTAGCTTTGCGCTTGGCGCCTCGTTGGGGGTTGTAGCTATGCTTACAAACACTTTATTTTTACTACCAATTATCGGAATTCTTTTCGTTGTTGAAACTAGCTCGAGTATAATTCAAATTTTTAGTAAAAAAGTATTTAAGCGAAAAGTATTTATATCTGCACCGGTTCACCAACATCTGCAGGCAACTGGTTGGCCAGAGACAAAAGTTACGATGCGTTTTTGGGTAATTGCTGTTATTTTCGGATTTATAGGTATATTGTTAGCATTGTCCGGAGGCAGTATTTAAAGTGCCATCATCTAGACGAAATAGTTTTATTACAACCCCACAGAGCGGGGCTCAACCTGCTGATATATCATCAGTACGCCGTCATAAACCTGATTATCTTGTTATGCTTTTTATGGGCCTTTTGATGCTTTTGGGGTTAATTATTATGTATGCTATTGGGCCACAACGAGCAAATGTGCTTAATAATGCCTACGGTAGTAATTATAGTGATACGTACTTCTTTATTAAACAAGCCGTATCTTTGGCAGTCGCTTTGGGTGCCTTTATTTTTATGGCTTTTGTACCATATAAACTAATTTCTAAACATTCTGGTAAGATATTGTTATTTTCTTTGGGAGCTTGCGCACTCTTGGCTGTTGCTGGCTTGGCAAATTTAGGCATCGCAAAAGAATCTCTTGGCGCAACGCGCTGGTTTAATTTGGGCGCCTTTGGTACTTTGCAACCGGCCGAGATGTTAAAATTTGCATTGCTTGTCTTTTTGGCTGGTTTTTTAGGTGCAAAAGCTAAACTTGGCAAAATAAATGATGTTAGCGAAACTCTAATTCCTCTCGCAATCTTAACAGCTATTTCTATGCTATTTGTTATTGTTATCCAAAAAGACCTTGGAACTGGCATCTCACTTGTGAGTATCATTATCACTATGTTGATAGTCGGTGGATTAAATAAGAAAAAGGCTGGTATTATTTTGGTTGGCTTGGCAATAGTTGGCTGTCTTTTTATTGTCAGCGCTCCACACCGTCTTGAACGAATAGCGACATATCTAAAAGGTGATGACACATCAATTAGCGATGGAGATAGTTATCATATCGAACAGGCTAAACTAGCAATTGGAACTGGTGGTTTATTCGGAGTTGGAGTTGGTAATAGCGTCCAATCGACAGGATATTTGCCAGAAGCTACTAATGACTCGGTATTTGCAATTATGGGCGAAACTTTTGGATTTGTTGGTTTAATTGTAATTTTAGCGTTGTTTTCAGGCTTACTTTTTAGATTATTAAAATTAATGGACCATTTGGTTGATTTTAGACTAAAATTATTAGTAGCAGGCGTCTTTGGCTGGCTTGGCTCTCATGTTATTCTTAATGTAGCCTCAATGATAGGGATTCTACCATTAACGGGCATTACGCTGCCTCTGCTGAGCTTTGGCGGCACAAGTATGCTATTTGTCACGGCAGCATTAGGTATTGTTTTTCAGCTATCACATTATACGATCTATTCGTTAACAACAAAGGAGATGCAATATGAGAGTTCTAGCAGTCGGCGGGGGATCGGGCGGTCACGTCACACCAGTAGTGGCGGTTTTAAGAGAAATTAAAAGTGTTCATCCGCGTGCCGAGATTAGATTTTGGTGTGATTTCAAGTTTGCTCCACAGGCACGCTCTATTATGCAAGATTTTGATGCAAAAATTCCAGTTCAGAGAATCGTTGCTGGCAAATTACGACGTTATTATCATCTGACGGTCATTCGTCAATTATTATGGCCATCGCTTGTACTTAAAAATGTTAGAGATTGCTTCTTTGTAATCGCTGGTTTTTTCCAGAGTTTAGTTAAGCTAATCATATGGCGACCAGATGTAGTTTTTGCTAAAGGTGGCTATGTTTGTCTACCTGTTGGTATTGCAGCCCGTTTACTTGGCATACCACTTGTAATCCATGATTCTGATGCTCACCCAGGTCTTACTAATCTTATTCTAAGCAAGTGGGCGACAGCAATTGCTACTGGTGCACCACTTAAATACTATCCATACCCAGCTAAAAAAGCTCGTTATGTAGGTATACCTGTTGGTTCAGAATTTCGTAAATTTACAGACCGAGAGAGACTTGCTGCCAAGATTAAATGGGGGATTAAATCTGACCATCCGTTAATTGTTGTTACTGGTGGGGGATTAGGAGCTAGTCGTATAAATGATGCAGTTGTGTTTGCAATTGAGGATTTATTAGAATTAGGTTCTGTAGTACTCGTTTCGGGCACTGGTCAATACGACGAGTTAAGGTCAATTACGCCTCCAAATAGTAGTAGATTCCAACTACACGCCTTTATATCTAAAGACATGGCATCCCTACTTGGTGCAGCAGATGTTGTGATTACACGGGCAGGCGCCACAACGATACTTGAATTAGCAGCTTTGGCTAAGCCAACGATATTAATTCCTAATGGAAAGTTATCTGGTGGACATCAGTTAAAAAACGCTGCCGTTTATCAAAAAGATGGTGCGGTTGTTATTGTTGATGAAGATGAAATGGTTGGAAATCCTAAAATTTTGGTTGATGCAGTTCGAGATATTCTATCTAATCCAGAAAAAGCTCAACAGATGTCATTGGCCTTTGCGCCTTTTGCTAGACCAAATGCGGCACGAGATGTTGCGGATATGGTCCTTGTGGCATCAAATAGATTATAATAAACATAAGGTTAATGATGGGCTTATTTAAGAAAAAACAATCAAATGTGCCAAGGCGCAGATTAGATAATAGTGGTGTTACACAGGCCGCTTCTTCAAACATGTTTAAACGAAACCGAACACTAACTGGTACAACCTCAAACCATTTTGATAGCACAAATGTTAAATCTGATTTGGAATCGCCAAGAACTCATGCTCATAACCTTACTGTTCAGCGCCGTAAAGTTTTAAGTATTTTTTTATTCGTAATTTTATCAGCAGGCCTTCTTTTTACACTTATCAGCAATTTTACGGCCACTGTTAATATCAGCTTAGCCGACACTTCTATTTCTAAGACAATTAACTCATCTTATTATGTGAAAGCTATACAAGAATATTTAGATGTTAATCCAATGAGCCGTTTTAGATTTTTCTTAGATCAAAGCTCTTTAGCGTCTTATATATCAAGTAAATTGCCCGAAGTTGTTAATATTGAACAGCAAAATACTTTTGGCGTTGGTAAAACAAGTTTTGTAGTTACTATGCGCAGACCTGTTGCTGGCTGGGTTATAGATGGAAAGCAATATTATGTAGATTCAAAAGGCGTGGCATTCGAAAAGAATTATTTTCTAGCCCCTACCGTACAGATAGTTGATGAGAGTGGTTCCTCAATACAAACAACGACAGGTACAGCTATCGTTAGTAAGCGTTTTTTGAGCTTTGTAGGCCGTGTAGTTGCCCTTTCAAAGAGTAATGGCTATACCGTAACAGAGGCCATTTTGCCAGCTGGGACAACACGAGAATTGGAAGTACGCCTTAAAGAGGGGAATTATCTAGTAAAACTATCTATTGATCGCCCAGTGGGGGAGCAGATAGAGGATATGAGCAGGGCAGTGAAGTTTTTCGTGGGTCGCGGTCAAGTCCCAAGTTATATTGATATTCGTGTTAGTGGTAAAGCGTTTTACATATAGATGACTAAAAGAGTAGAGTACATCACCGCCACTCTTCTAGTGTTCTATTTTTGTTCTATAAATTAGAAAATTTATGAAATAATAAAAAAACATATTTCTATATATAAATACATAAAAAGCAAATATGTCAAAAAAAGCGGGAAGAGAAGTAGCTTAATGGTAGCCATGGATATAACGGGCTGCGTTGTGGAAAACTATTCATAGCAGCTAATTATGACGATCCAGGCATATCAATGTACGTACGCATCACATAGTATAGTGATTAAAATAATATATTAAAATAAATAGTATAACGTTAAGTGTTAAACAAATAATAATAGACAGTAACCACTACTCTACAGGGCACGTGCCAAAATAACACTATAACTAGACGCATCAATAGTCATCTAAGCAATCAATATCTAATGTCGTAAAAGATATATTGTGCGACATTGAGTCTATGTATAAAACATGATTAGCAATACGTTCTTTTGTTGGCGCTTTTTATTATAATCATCCACATTGCTCTGCTGATATTTATTATTTAAATCCCCCAATCGTTTTGATAATCATTTTTATGTTATTTTGGGTTTTATGTATTTGTTTTAACAATTTGTAAATTATTGATATTATTGGCAATTTTCGTCATAATTTTGTGGCTGTTCTATTTTGCTAATTTATGCACCCATTATTAATGTTCTAATTTTGTTCTATATAGCTTCGAATGATTTAGATCAATAAAAAACACTATAGTTTTGCGGGTCCTGCCGCTCAGTCCACCTCCAATATCATTTTATTTTGAGGCGCACCACCTTCCTACCGTCCACTCTCATTACATTTATACCAACAGCACACTCTACGTGTGACTATGTTTCATAGTCAGCACGTGGCGTTCGGCTGCTTCGCACAGTCTGTTGGGTATAAAGTAATGATATTGGACGTACTTGGGTATTATTGAGATACTTATGGCTTACGGCAGTTAAAAAACAAAGAAAAAAATATAGAAATAATACATGGAATAACAGATAAAAAAGGACGGACCTTTTAACGCTCCAAGGTCCGTCCTTTTTTAGCCTTACAGCAAATATGCAAGTAGATTCTACCGATAATACGGGTGGCGTGAGGCGGGGCAACACCCAGACGCGACAACGGTAATCCGTTTCGTGGCTAGGGGTGGACCGAACGACAGGACCCGCAAAGCTATACGTATTTACAATTGACTATGTATTTTGTTGCGCTTTTAGTGCCTAATTTGAAGTGAATCTTCTGCAATTTCTGGCTGAACTATATCTGTTTTAATCTGGCTATTTATAGGTTCAACTAATGAACCTTGTAGCGCAAAAGTATTCTTTTTGTGACTACGTACTCGTTTACGTTTTGGCCTTGGAGCCTCTTCTATATCTGTTGTGACAGGGGTGACGGGTCTACTCTCCCCTGTTGGCTTGTATGAATCGTCAATTGGGCTAATGCCAGCTGGCCATTTAATAGTATTTGGTACATGAGGAACTAGTGGCCTCTGCTGATTTTGCTGAGGATATTGTTGCTGATTATTCTGTTGTTGTGGTCTGTATGGTTGTGCCTGTTGCGGTCTCTGTGGGCTCTGTAGGGTGTCGGGGACTTTAATTGCTAATGATATCTCTGCTTCAACTTCGGCGCGGCTACGGCTGTAATTTCGACGAGTATTTTCAATAATACGACCGGTGTTATCAATCTGTGGTTTTGGAAGCGTTAAGGTTGTAGCATTAAAGGCTGGGGCCTTTTCGCCCTTAATAACCATGTTGATGACAAAGTTACGGTTGTGCATCTGTAGCAAGTCATTAGGTTCAAATTGTGGCTCAAACTGTTTAGATAAAATTGGTGCATCATCAGCCGAGATTCTAAATGATATCATTGTACCGACGTTACCAAAGACGGCATCGCGAACAGTTTCGCTCATTTGGCTAATGTATTGGTTGGCTACGGTTAAATTTAATCCGTACTTGCGAGCTTCAGATAAGATGGTGGCAAATGAATCGGTGGCAAAGTTTTGGAACTCATCGACGTAGAGGTAGAATGGTCGTCGATCTTCGATCCTGGCAATGTCACTACGACTCATTGATGCAAGTTGAATCTTTGTTACCAGGAAGGCTCCCAAAATGGCTGCATTATCTTCACCAATTAGACCCTTAGATAAGTTGACGATTAAGATTTTGCCTTCGTCCATAATTTTACGAATGTTAAAGGTAGATTTAGGTTGACCAATGATATTACGAATAATTGGGTTAGCTGTAAAAGCTCCGACTTTATTTAATACTGGTGAAATTGCTTCGGCAACGAATTTATCATTCCAACTTGCAAACTCAACTTTCCAAAAGTTCAAAACAACGGTATCTTGGCAATAACTAAGTGTTTCTTGACGGAACTTTTTATCAGTCAACATCCTGGTTATATCAAGCATGGTTGTAACTGGACGATCCAGCAAGGCCAAAATTGTGTAACGCAGAATATATTCCAAACGTGGGCCCCATGATTCACCAAACATACGTTTCAATACGCCAATGACCTCTGAGCTAATGTTGGTTTTTTGGTTGGGATTAGTAACTTCGAGAGGATTAAAACCTAATGGAAAGGCAGTGTCGGCAGGGTTAAAGTAGACAACATCGTCTAGTCGACTGCCAGGGATAAAACGCATATTATCAACTGCAAAATCTCCGTGCGGATCAATGATGGCATAGCCATGTCCGTAAAAGATATCGCTTAAAGCTAGGAGGGCTAACATACCAGTTTTACCGGCACCAGTTTGGCCGATAATATAAACGTGTCTTGATCGGTCAGAACGGAGCATACCAAACTGATGATTGATGCCACGAAAATTTGTCATTCCGAAGGCGCTAATATTTTCATCTATTGTTGGATCGCCAGTAATAATTGGTAATTTTGCTGGTGGTTCAGCAGTTTTAGTACTTGCCCAAACAACATTTGGGGTTTCGACGTTGGTATGTGGAAGGTGAAAAACGCTGGCTAGCTCTTCAATATTAAGGATAAATCCCCCACTTTTGAATGACCTTGCGTGATATCCAGCTAGGTCTTCTTTTTTAAAGCTAGCATTAGACATCTTGAAACCATTTAAGTTAGTACTGTTAAATTGTTTAAAGGTACCAACAATTGCTTGCATACGTAAACGGGCATTTACAGTACTCTCACCCATATATACTAGGCGAATTTTTACCTTGTATCCAAGTTTTGTGGCTTTCTTTTCGGCTTCAGCAATTCTGGTTTTATTTCGATCGCTTAACTCTTTTGGTGCAGCTGCTGTTTTTGAAGCTTCTGGTGGTTGCCACAAAGCCGCAAGTAGACTACCAAACCAAGATAAATTCATTTCACCACCAAATGGTGACAAAAATTTACCTTTTTTGACATCTCGAGCCCATTTTTCAGATGATTTGTGCCATTTATCTGCGATTGGTCGGGCCAAAATCTGGACCCAAACTTCTTCGCCGGTTGATTCTAGTTTAGCCAATGCGCCAGTAATCCCAGCTAGTGGGTCAACTTCAAAGTTTTGAAAAGTCTTTATAGGTAGCATTTCGCTATCAGTAAGTGTTATTTCAGCTGAGTAAGCCACCGAGTGTTTACTTTCGCTAGTTATATAATCTTCATCGGCTTTATGAATTTGGACGCTTGGATACTGTGAATAAATCTGTCCTTCGACAAAACTACGTAAAGTCCTTGGAACCCAAGCATAAAAACGAATTTGCCCATTAACAGAGGCAATTTCGAAGCTAAGGTGTTCTTGGACTCCATTATTTAATTTAAGTTCGGTTTTATCACGTAAAATACCGTGAAGACTGGCAAAAAGCTGTTCGGCAGCAAGCTCGCTTTTGTCATTAGCTTTTGGGATTTCAAGTACTAAAAGATCACTTTCGACATCTGGTGCAATATCAACTTGACGATAATTTCGCCAAGTTAAAAACGCTAAAATAAGTACGGCCGGTAGCCATACGTACCATTGCAAAAGTAAATTAATAATAGATGACATTATGCCCATGATTACCCTTTTATTGTCTCACTCAAGAGGCAACTTGGCAATGTTAGTTTGATTTTGTTTCGAGCGCGTATGTTGCTTTAGCAACACGCTTAAATTGTGACTTGCTTTGTAGGTTTAAGAGAATTGTTGTTTCTTTAACTTGACGGCTTTTTAGAACTCGTCTAACGATTTCATCACGATGTAAAGGCTCTTTTGAATCTTTTAAAACGTCAGCGATAATATCTGCCACTGTTCCCCTGCTGAATCCCCAACTACTTAGGGCGTAGATACCACGACCAATTAATACAAAACGTGAGTCTTTAATTAATTCGTTGTGAATTGCTTGAGTTGTAACGTCTTTGCGTTTAAAACTACTATCTTTGATTGAAGCAGCGATTTCGGAAAAGTGCATTGGTTTTTCATTTTCAGCCAAGATAACATATATCTTATCACGAATGTTTTTAGGGTTGACGGTTGGCCACTTGACCAATCCCCAACTATCTTTCAAGTGTGCTAACAATTTTGAGATACTGGCAAGGGCACGAACATAGTTTGGGTGATCGTAAGTTAATTTGTCGTGTAGCTGTTCAATTGTAAGGGGTTCGCCATGCTTTTTAATGGTTGCAACGATAGCATCAACTTCTGAACGAATTTTTTTCTCATCACCGTATTCACGGATACCAATACTGTGAAAATAGTTGTCATTTTCATCAATAACAGTTAAGCCAGGAGCAAGTTCGGCAATAAATGCGACGTGAGCACGTTCGCGTTGGTTACTGACTGTATCGAATAATTGATCAGTTAAATCCTGAACTCGAGCCACTCGGCCCATTTCAGTTAACTTACGGATGATAACTTTTTCTAGACTATTAACAGAGGCGACTTTACCATTTTCGGTAGACATTTTGAGCTTAATTAGGATAGCTTTTTCAAGTTGACGTACTCGTTCGCGAGTAATGCCAAGCAATTCACCAATTTGTTCTAGGGTCTCGCGTCGGTCATAAAGGCCAAAACGACGAGTAATAATTTCACGTTCACGCTCTTGCTCAATAATGGCCAATATATCATTGACGCCATTTTTAAAGTCGATTTTTTGCTGATTTTCAGGTGTGCCGCTCATAGTCTAGTCTTTCTTCTGTCCACCTCAGAAATTGTTTTTTAATAAAGATCTACCATTAATTATAAAAGATTATTTTTATAATGTCAAGTAATTTGTGTACTGTGTTCATTATAGCATGAAATAGACATGTCATGTAAATAGTGGTGTAAAAATTATTTAAGACTTTTTGCGCTTGATTGTCTTTGTTGTTTTACGGACAACTCGACGTTTTTTGCTGGCTGGTGCGCCACTGATTAACTCTTTAGCTTGCTCGTGAGTAACGGTTGTTGGGTCGGTACCTTTAGGTATTTTAGCGTTCTTGTTTCCATCAGTAATGTATGGTCCAAAACGACCTTTTAGCACCTTTATCCCGTCGCCAAAGTCAGCAATATATTTTTCAGCTTCACTAGTCAATTTAGCATTATATAGCTCAATTGCCTCGTCAAGTGTGATTGTTTGTGGGTCAAGTGGTTTAATGCTGACAAATAATTTATCAATTTGAATATATGGCCCAAAGCGGCCGACATTAGCTTTAATAACTGATCCATCTGGTAATTGCCCGACTGTGCGAGGTAACTTGAAGGCGTGTAAAGCCTCTTCCAATGTTACTGTTTCGATTTTGCGGCCAACTGGAAGTGGTGCAAACCTGGGTTTATCTTCATCACCTTCTCCGCCACCAAGTTGTAACATTGGTCCAAAACGACCAAAACGAGCCATAACTGGTTTATTTGTTTTTGGATCAATACCGATTTCGCGGGCTTTAGTAACAGTGCTACGATCGATGCCACCTGACTGTTCGATTAATTTGTGAAACGGTGTATAAAATTTTTCAAGCATTACGTTGCGAGCCAGTGCGCCGGCTGCAATCTTATCAAACCAAGTTTCAACCTTTGCAGTAAAACCATAATCAACGATTGGCTGGAAGTGATTAGTTAAGAAGTCACTAACAACTTCTCCGGATGGAGTTGGAATTAATTTGCCACGTTCTGAACCGGTTTTTTCTTGAACAATTTCGCGAACTACTTCTGATTTTTTTAGATTTAAAGTTATAATATCGCGAGGTGTGCCTTCGTTTTCGCCTTTTTCGGCATAACCACGAACTTGAACAGTGTTAATAATTGTGGCATAGGTTGATGGTCGGCCAATGCCTAAATCTTCCAGTTTTTTAACTAAACTACCTTCACTATATCTTGCTGGAGGTCTGGCAAATACTTGTCGAGCACTCGCGAACGCTAGATCTAGCGTGTCGCCAGATAATACGGCTGGCAAGATTTCGGCGTCTTTTTTACTGCCACTATAAACTTTAAGAAAACCATCAAAGATAATTACTTCACCCTTAGCTTCAAAAACATACTTATTATCGCTAATGTTAATAGTTACGACTGTTTTTTCTAATTTAGCTGGGGCCATTTGGCTGGCGATGGTACGGCGACGGATAAGGTCATATAATTTTTGGTCGTATTCATTACTACTACCATGTTCGCGGGCCATATCGGTTGGGCGAATAGCTTCGTGAGCTTCTTGAGCGCCGGCGCTTTTGGTTTTAAAGGTACGAACTTGGCTGTATTTTTCGCCAAACGTATCTTTAATATAATTAGTTGCCATGGCAATAGCTTGGCCGCTCAATGTCATTGAGTCAGTTCGCATATAGGTAATTTTACCTTCTTGATACAATTTTTGGGCACTAGACATAGTGGCCTTGGCGCTAAAACCAAGTCGGCTATTGGCCTCTTGTTGTAAGGTACTAGTCGTAAAAGGTGCGGCTGGGTTACGCGTTGAAGGACTGGTCGTGACATTGGTAACTGTGAAACTTGAATCAACAAGGCTTTGTAAAAAGTCTTTTGCTTCGTCTTCGGTATCGAATCGGTTAGGAAGTTCAGCTTTTAAAGTTTCACCATCATGTTTAAATTCGGCAATAACCTTGAAAGTAAATGATCCGTTAAATTCTTCAATTTCGCGTTCGCGTTCGACTAATAATCGGACAGCTGGTGATTGCACGCGACCGGCAGACTTGCCTCCTGGGACTTTGCGCCAGACGACTGGAGATAGTTCGAAGCCAACTAGGCGGTCCAAAATTTGACGAGCTTGTTGAGCCTGCACGAGGTCCATATCGATAGTTCGAGGCTTTTTAAGGGCTTCTTCGATGGCGTTTTTTGTGATTTCATGAAAAACGATACGTTTAGTCGTTTTAATATCAAGTTTCAAAACTTCACAAAGATGCCAGGCAATCGCCTCCCCTTCGCGGTCTTCATCGGTTGCTAGCCAAACTGTGCCAGCTTCTTTGACGGCTTTTTTTAATTGAGTAATAATTTTAGTTTTTTCGCTGTCAATTTCATAAGTCGTTTCAAAGCCATTATTAACGTCAATCGCTTCACCGCCCTCTTTGTTTTTCTTGGCAATACTACGGATATGGCCAACACTTGAAAGCACAGTAAAATCACTGCCGAGATATTTCTCGATAGTTTTAGCTTTGGCTGGGGACTCGACGATTACTAGATTTTTGCTCATAGTCAATGACTTATGCTACTCGACTTATATTATTTTGTAAACCTTGCTAGCTTTACATTATCATAATGCTAATGCTATATTATAAAATAATATGATAAACAAAAATAAAAAGGTCTTTTTTTCTTGTTATCAAAAAAATACTAAAAAAGATTATAAAAAGTTTGGCTTTACTATCGTCGAGTTACTCGTCGTAATAGTTATTATTGGCATTCTTGCTACCATCGCAATGGTTAGTTACACTGGTATCTCTAATCGTGCCAAGGTTGCAGCTATCCAATCTGATTTGTCTAATGCTTCTACTCAAATAAAACTATTTCAAACAACTGAAGCCAGTGGTAATTATCCAACTGCTAATAACTGTCCCACGCCAGGCATTACCGAAATATGCTTAAAGTCGAGTAATGATAACACCTATATATATACCCCACAAAATGATATAAATCCTAAGGACTACATATTAAGTGCGTCTAATGGCACTTTGTCGTACCAAATAACAAATAATTCAGCTCCAGTCATAGGGTTAGATCCAGCTGACTGGCTAACCATTGGCTCACAAGTTTGGGCAAAAGCCAATCTAAATGTTGGTAATATAGTTTCTGGAGTTACAGTACAAACTAACAATTCAAATCTTGAAAAATATTGTTATAACAATCTTGAGTCAAACTGTACAATTTATGGTGGTTTTTACCAATGGGATGAAGCTATGCAATACGTCCTTACGCAGGGAGCTCAAGGTATTTGCCCAAACGGAAGTCATATTCCAACAGACGATGATTGGAAAATATTAGAGGTTCAGCTTGGTATGACGCAAGTTCTAGCTAATACTTCTGGTTGGCGAGGTACTAATCAAGGTACTCAACTAAAATCTGGTGGCTTATCGGGTTTAAATTTGCAACTCGCTGGATTTCGCTACACTGATGGTTCTTTTGGTAATATATCATCCTTCGGTCTTTTTTGGTCGAGTTCAGAGTCAAGCACTAGTGCTTGGAGACGTTATTTTGATTCGACTACCACTAACATACACCGTAGTACATACACTAAGGCCGGTGGTTATTCAGTTCGCTGCTTGCGAGATTAATTACCGTCAAAGACGCGGATTATGCCGGATGTTTATTGTTTTTAGCATTCATATTGAGTAACTAAGTATAATTTGCAAATGAAAAGTTTGTTACATAATAAAGCTAGTGCTAAAATAAAAAAATGAAGAGTGGCTATTTGTATCTATTAAAAATTCTAAAACATAGCCGCCGCTCTGATTTAAGATTAGGTTTTACGATTGTCGAGTTGCTTGTCGTTATTGTTGTAATCGGATTAATTGCGACAATTACGATAGTTTCTTATACTGGTATTCAACAAAAAGCTACAGTTGCCTCTTTAGTTTCTAATTTAGATAGTGCTTCAAAGATATTAAAAATGGATCAAGCCGTGAGCGGATCTTATCCTACGGCCTTAGCTGAAGCCAATGGCGGCAATGGTATTCCAATAAATACCAATACGACTTATCAATATATTGTAAATAATATTCCAGGATCCCCTGCTTTTTGCGTAACTGCGACAAAAGATGCGATTAGCTATAAAATAACTAACGATAAGGTGCCGTCATTAGGAACTTGCTTGGACTTTGGTCTAATTTTGCATTTAGATGCTAGCGATACCGCATCTTACCCAGGCTCCGGAACTGCCTGGACTGATTTAAGCGGTAATAGTAGCAATGGTACTTTGGCTGGTGGCGCACTTTACTCAATTGACGGTGGTGGTTCTATGTATTTTAATGGTGCGGGTGCATACGTTGATATCCCCTACGCGTCGCAATATAATATTAGGAACGCTATTACAATCTCTGTCTGGATAAAAAGAACCACCGGCTTTGAGCAAACAAGGGATACAATGATATTAGGAAGAGCACCCTCTTGGTATTTTTACGACTCCTATAATAGTGGACAAATACGCGGTGAAGTTTTTACTAATGGGGCAAGAAATGGCGGTATCATAGCTAGCGTTCCTTTTGATGGTTTTTGGTATCAAATAACTTACACTTATGATAGTGAAACTCATATTGAAAAAATGTATAAAAATGGCGTTATGGTCAGCTCGCATACGTTGCCTATTATGAGCAATTACCTTATTGATTCATCAATCTCTAACTTTGCTCCAATGGGCTTAAACACTGTTGGTAGGGGCATGTTTTTAAATGATGCCTCTGTATATAATCGGGCTATAACTGCCGATGAGGCGAGCCTGATTTTTAATAATGATAAAGGCCGCTATGGCCTATAAAAAACAATCATATTTCCCCGCTTTTACTATCGTTGAGCTTTTAGTTGCAATTGTAGTAATTGGAATTTTAGCGACTATTACCAGTATTTCTTATACTGGCGTATCTCAAAAAGCCGTTGCCGCTACGCTAATGTCTGACTTAGCTAACGCGTCTAATCGTTTAAAAATGTTTTATGTGGAAAAAGGTGTCTATCCAACGATAAATAATTGCCCCAATCCAAATGCCAACGAAATTTGCCTAAAGACTAGCAATAATACTACCTATCAATACGCAGTTAGTAATAATTTAAATCCTCCGACATTCAATTTGACCGCTATAAATAGTAACCAAACGTATAATATTGGTAGTAATGGTACTGCTGTATCGAGTGGACAGAATCTTTTAAGTGGCGACACTTCAATTGAAAAAACTGGCTCAAATGAGTTTTTGCAATATGCGGACGTAGCACCAATTTTTAATAATTATGGTCTTGTGCAATATACGATTAGTTTTGATATTAAATCTGCAAATATCACAACGCAAAGTTCAGTTCAGGTTTATATGCAAAATGGCAGCGGTGCAAGATATAGTTTTAATTTATTAGTTCCTGTGACGACTTCTTATGTTAGAAAATCAGTAACGATTACTCCAGCGTTGGCTAGCCTAGCTTTAACTCAGTCAATGCTGGCATTTTATGGGACATATTCATCAGGGAATATTCCATCAGTTAAGAACGTTAAGGTTGAATTGGGTGGTGTTGCAACCCCTTGGTCTCAGGCTCGGTAATAACTATCGCAGTGTCCATTGATTGCCACCAAGGGCGCGGATTGTGCCAGATATTTCCATTAGTGTTAGGGTTTGTGAAAATTCGCTAGCTGTGACCTCTGATAAATTTTGTAATTCATCACCATCGCGAATGCCAGATTGTAATAGGTTTATAATTTTAGATTCCAGTGGTGTCGATCCAAGTGGTAATAATGTTTGGGCGCGTAATAAATCGGGGGCGATTATTTCAATAACGTCATTAGCGCAGGTAATGGGATGAGCGCCTTGTTTTATTAAATTGTTACATCCGGCCGATAATGGACTGGTAATATTGCCTGGCACGACAAATACCTCACGTCCCTGTTCTAGGGCGTGCGCAACGGTCGACATGGTCCCACTTCGAATTGCGGCTTCAGTCACGATTACGGCGTCAGACAGGCCCGACACGATGCGATTTCGTTCCAGAAATTGAAAGTCCCTGGCTTCAATGCCGGGTTCATATTCGCTAATAATCGCTCCCCCGCTTTTAATTATGCTTTGACCCAGATCATAATTGGTTGCTGGGTAAATTTGGTCTACTCCATTGGCCAGTACTGCAATTGTAATTCCGCCAGCGTCAAGTGCTCCACGGTGTGCGATTGCATCGGTCCCAAGTGCTAGGCCACTAACTATAACGATTCCATGGCTAGCCAGATCGTGCGCAAATTGATAAGTCACCTCTTTACCATATGCGGTTGGCCGACGCGTTCCGACTATAGCAACGGTTGGTTGGCGATCACTGGGCAATTTTCCAACAAAGTATAACTTTTTAGGTTTTATAGCAATAGTATCTATAATCTGAAGATATTTATAGTCTTGGGGTGATATTGTATTGATTTTCATGAGATTTTGTTTCAAAAAGTATTGACTTAAAGTCAAATACGTGCTAATATCGTATTCAATTGGTTACATTGCGAGATTAACCAAAAGCACTTTATACACCCCTATTCTAACTAAAAGTTAGGTTACATACAATGTTTTTTTAAGGTAGATTACCCTCCATCCTTAAGAAATGATACTTCGAGTATAAATCATTGTGTGTATACTAATCCCTTTAACCAGCGGGCGTCTGCGATTCTATCGAGACGGCCTAGCTTACCTCCGGGTGGGTTAAAGGGTAAAATGCGCTCACAGCGATGCCCACCCTTGCTGCGAGCGCTTTTTATTTGGAAATTATTTTATCTTTTGACTAAAGTTCATAAGTGTTGTATAATCTGTGTTAATGCGTGCTTTATTGTGTGCATAGTTTTTTGGGAAAGCGGTGATTAAAATGCTTGATTTTTTGGTTAATGCGGCTACGGTTATATTGGCAATTTTTGCTGGCGGCTTTCTATTGATGGGTGTGGTTTATTATCATAGAAGAAAACTTGGCAAGATGATACTAAGTTTCGGCGTTACCCTATTATTGTTTATTGCATCGTTTTTGGTTATTAGTCGGGGCTTTAATCCTGATTTAATGCCAATGGCCACTATTGTGGCGGCAATAATAGTTGGTCTTGGACTAGTGGTTTTTGGAATCTTCTGGATTATTTATGTCCCTGATAGACAATCTCATAAACGAGGCAAAAAATAAAAAATCAGGGATTTTTTGATCAGACCACTTCTTCTAAAAAAGGGACGGACACGAAGCTTTATGCTATCGTTCCGTCCTTTTTTAATTTACTCTAAAATCTTATAACTAGCTGGATCAATGTCGCCGCTGCAAAATTGTTCAATCAAAGTGATAGATTGTGGAGTTATATTCTTTTCAAGTTGGCTGACTTCGTCGGTGCTAAATTTAGCTAATACAAAGTTAACGTCATCCATTTTTTCACGAAGTTCATTATGGGTACCAATTCGGATGCGGGTATAGATTGGGTCAACGTAAGTGTTGATGGATTTGATGCCATTATTGCCACCATCGCTCCCCTGTCGACGAACGCGGATTGTTCCAAATGGTAAGGCCAAATCATCGTGAATAACTAATAAATCAGTCGTTGGATCGAGTTTGTAAAAATCAACAATGGCGCGAGCTGTTGTGCCAGTTTCGTTATAATATGAGGTTGGTTTAGCTAACATTACTTTTTCGCCATCAATATTAACTTCTGCGGTTATAGCATGAAATTTAGGCTTGTCTGTCCATTTGGCCTCAAGTTTTGTTGCTAGTGAATTAAGAATTGAAAAACCGACGTTATGTCGTGATGCTGTGTACTCTGGCTCGGGATTACCTTGAGCAAGGATGAGTTTCATTATTCCTCTTTCGTTTTTTTGGCCAGCTTTTCTTTTTCAAGCTGTTCTTTTTCGCGGTTTGCTTTGATTTGTTTTTCGTCACGGAAACTAAATTTAATAGCTGTACCTGTGTAATTATAGGTTTCGCGAAGTTGGCGTTCGAGGTATCGTTTGTAGCTCCAGTGAAGGAATTTTAGGTTAGAACCAAAAATAACAAACCATGGTGGTGTCGTATCGGTTTGGACCATATAACGAAGTTTTGGATGAGTATTTTTAAGTCCTGCGGGTGGATGTTTTGCAACACATTTTTGTAATAAATCGTTAAGTACACGAGTTTTGGTTGCTTGTTTGCGGCGGTCATCAATATCAATTGCAAGGTCAAATAATTTAGTGACGTTTTGGCCAGTAACGGCGCTAGTAAAGATAAGTGGTGCCCATGGGGTAAAGTCAAAAGTACGTGAAATCTTTGGAGCTAATTCGTCGCGCGTATAAGCATCTTTGCCTTCAACGCTGTCCCATTTGGTTACGACAATCGCCATGCCCTTGCCGGCTTCATCAATAATACCAGCTATACGTTGATCAAGTTGTGTGTTCAATTCGTTAGCATCCATTAATAAGAAACAGATGTCAGATTCTTCGATAGCTTGCAAAGTACGCAAAACGCTAAATTTCTCAATTCCGACTTCTTGTTTGCCTGGTTTACGCATACCAGCGGTATCAAGTATTTCGATATCACGTTCGCCATAGCGAATCATGGTGCGGTTAATGTCACGAGTTGTACCAGCGATATTAGCGACAATCGCCTGTTGTTTGCCGCCAAGGGTGTTAAATAGATAACTTTTGCCAACATTTGGACGACCAATTAAGGATACGCGCAAGATATCATCTGGAATGTTTTCGCTTTTAGCTGGGATAAGTTCGGTAATTGCATCAAGGACGTCTGTAATACCAAAATTGTGCTCAGCACTAGTACGAATAATTTGTTTAATGCCAAGTCGTTTAAATTCATCCTGTGGCACTGTGCTTTTAAGGTCGGCTTTATTGGTAAGTAAAATTGTAGGTTTTTTACTTCGTAGTGCTTTTTTGGCAACAAATTTATCTTGGTCGCTGGCGTATTGGCTACTGTCAACTACAACCAAAATAACATCGGCAGCTTCGGCCGCTTCGGTAATTTGCTCTTGGATTGAAGCTTCAAAGTCATCGTTTGGATCTTTAAGGCCAGCGGTATCAACTAGCCAAAAATTGTAATCGTTATATTCAACTCGGCCAACTACGTTATCGCGGGTGGTACCAGCTTCACGAGCAACAATTGCTTGCTGAGCGTGAACCATACGGTTAAAAAGCGAACTTTTTCCAACGTTCGCCTGTCCAATAATTGCTACTGTGGGGAGTTTTGATGCCATATTTATGATTATTATAACAGAGATAGTATCTGTTTGCGAACATAAGCGGGAATAATGCTATTTTGGGTCAAATTAAAAATAGGCCGTTGGCTTGCGCCAGTCGACCTATACTTTTTAATTGGATAGATTTTATATGATATTAAAAGTATGAAAGCCATAGTCTAAAACCATAATACTGAGCCGCTCAGTTATAGGTGACATAATCTGCGCATAAATCAATTCATGACGAGCAAATTCAACTACCATTTCCTTATTCTCTGTAAAGATAATATAAGCATTTGAAGATGCTGAATTTTGCTTTTCATGATTGATAATCTTTCTTAGTTCCAAATAATTAAGATCTGCTGAATACGCGCCGCCAGCCTTGAACCTGTTGCCAAAACTTTTTTCAATCCCGTCGGTTAGCCTGATTGCGTCCAACATTACAATGCTAGCTTTGACACACCTGATAGTCGTTACGTATTCTTCCGGCAACAACCAATTTAGTTTTCTAATTAGGTTGGTAACTTCTGCAGGACAAAAGAATGAGTTTTCACTGTCTTTTGCAATCTCTCCTAAGTCAATAAAAAGTAATTTATGGTTTTCCATTTTTATCTCCTTTCCGATGTTGTACTAGCCTTCGGCATAAATATCGTCGTCCGGACTAACTGGGAAAGGTAAAATACCTTTCATACTAATAAATAGAGCGCAGTTAGCCTCGATCTCATCGATGTCTGTGTCGATATTGTGATATAGGCGTACAATATGCCCGAGCAGTTTTAGTAAGAATGGGCAACTTATTACAAATATAATTATGTCTTTTGTTGCTTCGTGCTGACTAATTAGTTCCAATACCGTCATTATGTCATCCGTGCTTATGTCATTTTGGCAGCAATAGCCAATATCTTCAGGTTCGACGTCTAAGGTTTCTCCAAGAATAGCAGCACTTTCTGCTGCATCTCCTTCTGCTGACGAAAAAATGGCGACATTGTCATTGTCAATGAGGGTGGCAATTATTTGTGCTAACTTAATGGTTTTATCTTTTCCAAACTCTGTCAGCGACAAATCATCGGACCACTCATTCTTTTCGGCTTCTCCAGGATTGATTAAGATTATCTCTGGCATATTAGAATTCCTCCTTGCAATTTTTGCAAAGGCACATCTAAAAGGATTTAAATCTATCCAATTCTTAATGTACGTTTGCTAAGGTTTTTTTGAAAAGATTGGCAAAATTACGGCTATAATAACAGATATGGTTTTTATTTGCGAACATGAGCAAAATGACTTTTTAGATATAGCTAAGGCCAGCTAACATTAGATGTCAGCTGGCCTATATTTTTGAATCAGATAGATTACTTTGGACTAATCAAGGAAAGGGTTTTTTGAGTTAGATCAAAAAGCCATATGCTACCTTCATTAAAGGCTTGCAAGTACATAAGACTTTTCGAATAATTCCCAGCGAAATATTCCGGGAAATATTTCATTGGGTTCTCGTCTAATGTCGCTATTAGCACTTCAGTAGTAGATTTCACGCTGTTTGATTTGAAGCGATTTAACGACTTAGAAAATTTGTTTGGTGAAATATTTTTGAGGTCTTCCGTGTAACTTTTGACATGAATATTGAACTCATCAATAAAAATGTCAGTTATTTCTTCAATCATCTTTTTCGATGTCGCAATAACCGCAACGCGCTTGTCTTTTGCAAGTTTTGCAATTATTTCAGTTACGGCATCAAGTCGATATATACCATCGCTGCCGATGTAGCTATATCTAATTGTTCCGTATTTTGAGACCACTAGATATTTAACCTTCATTCTATTAATCCTCCTTTCCAATTTTTTTGCACTACATTTGCAATGCACTTTATTAAGACAAATATTTTTTTGTCACAAAAAAGTACATTGCTGGTATTTGCAAATTCGGGAAAGCAAGATTTAATCTATCTGACTATAAAAGAACGTTTATTACTTAAATAATAAAATGTAAATACTATAATAACAGATACGGCTCGCATTTGCGAGCTTAAGTAAGATGTGGCATTTGAAAAAAGGAAAGGTCCGGTCAACGTTACGTCGATCGGACCTTTTTTGGGTGAATTGATAGATTGAATAGAATATGGTGCTAAAGATTTGTAGTGTTGATAATTTTTAAGTGACCAAGACCTTTGACCATACCAAATTTGAGTCTTTTGCTAAATTTTTGCTTAACAAATTCGGGAATGAAGTTTTTATTATTTATGAAGATAATAATAAACCTATCCCGAGGGGCGTATCTTTCGATGGCCTTAATTGTTTCGGATACAATTTTTTTTGTACTTCCTACTGAAGCTATGTTGTAGAGTTCGGCTGGACACTCATTGATTTGATTTTTAATCAAAAGGTCCAACCCCATTTTAATGTCGTGCGTTTGAAAAAGTGCTGTTCGGTAAATAGCTGCTTCGCTTAGATCATTACCGATATTTACTACTTTCAAGACCTTACGAATAAGTTTTTCTTTTTCTGAACTGCGCATGTTCCGATTGGATTTTTTCTTTATCAAAAATAATATTGTTTCTGTCATATTTTTTACCACCCCTCAAATAAATTGCACTACCCTTGCAGTGCACTTCTTTGGGGTAAATAATTTTATCTCAAAGAGGTGCACTGAAATTAGTTTCAATTCAATGAATGGCTAAATCTATCAATTCTAAAGGTACATTATTGGCAATCTAATCTGTTAGCCAAAAAACAAGGATATAATAACAGACAAAAGACATTATTGCGAGCATAAGCACTACGGTGTATGAAAAAGTCGCCCTGGCTGGGCGACCTTCAGCTTAGAACTTTAACAGATTTGAATCTAAGGCGGCACTTGACTTTGTTTAATATATTCTAACCAAGTTAAGCCCTTTTTGTCATACCTTTTTACGTTCTGCCAATCATACCTATCAAGGTTTGGAGTCTTGGGTACCTCTTGGCAAAGCTTTTTGCTGTGGTATGCAATAAAGATGATGGAAGTTTTGTTATCAAAGCTATCTGGACGATATTTTTTCTCAAGCATGAAACCAATTTTTGGCATCAGTTCTTGACACCCACGTTCTAGCGACATGATATTGTCATTATCAAAACGTGTTGGTTTTAGGATATCTTTTATTACATCCGTAAAACATGGTACTTTGAACCCATCGGGGTAAACGATAATAAAATCTCCACCTATGGTTGATTTTAGTTCGCTCGCTATATCTTCTACTGAAGACATGCTGTGACAAAAGGTTTCATAACACAGATTAGGACTGACTTCGTACTTACTCTCTATGATAACAATAATTACATTACCAATGGGCATGTATTCTCACATCCTCTCACCATTTTGCATTTTCGTCTGTTACTTAGTTCTCAAGCTGCAATTTTAAAAATTAGCTTAGAACTAATAAATAAAATTAAAACTAGAATAACAGAACGCTTGCAAGATGGCGAGTAAAAATAAGATTTAAGAATATATCATCTAGCGATTATCGACGATTTCGAACTGACCAGACTCTATATCACCCAATGCATAATTGCCAAAGTTTGTTCGGCGTAGCTTTACAACTGAGTATCCAAGTGAACCAAAGGTGCGACGAATTTGACGATTACGTCCTTCGTGCATAGTAACGGTCCAACTTTTGCGGTCATTGTCGCTCATTCGTTCTAGTTGAAGTTTGCTGACTCCGTCCTCTAATTTAACACCGTAATCACTAATCATTTGTTGATGTAATGGTGCAAGGTCGAAATCAAGACGAACATTATAAATTTTGGTCTTATAGAAGCTAGGATGGGTCATGTGGTAAGCAAAATCACCATCATTGGTAAACAATATGATTCCGCTAGTATCTCGGTCTAGGCGACCTACTGGCTTCAAATGATGATACTTTTCAGGTAATAACTCATAAACTGTTGGATTATCACCTTGCTTGCGACGTGAACAAACATAGCCGGCTGGTTTGTGCATGGCTAAGTATTCATAGTCGGTTTTTTCGCCAAGCTCTTTGCCTTCAACGGATATTTTATCGCCTTCGTTAAAGCGAGCGCCGAGTGTTGCTAATTTACCATTAATAGTTACTTTTTGTTGATCTATTAAATTGTCTGCTTCGCGTCGTGAAACGCCAAGTTGTAGTGCCAAATGTTTGTTCAATCGTAATAAAGGGGTTTGTGGTTGCATTGTTATATTATTATAACAGAGTTGAAATGCATAATATTACTATTATGCTTGAGTTGGAGGGGTTTGTGGTGTGCCACTAAGCTCTTGAGCCATAAGTGTAGCCATATCTGGAGCTGAAGCATTTGATTGAATCGGATTAATAGTTTGGCCACCTAAAGATGCTGGCGCAGTCGTTGTAAACGGTGCGGTTGGTTGAGGTAATTGGGATGGTGTTACTGGAGTATATATTGGCAATGGTGCTGGGGGCTGTGTAGTAAATACTACTGGCTGTTGTACCATTGGGGCTGGTTGAGCCATCTGAACTGGTGCAGGAGCTGGTACTGGGCTTTGATTAGGCATTGATGGAGTTGGCACAAACGTAGGAGATGGTTGAACAACTGGAGTAGAATTTGGCATTGGAATAGAAACTGGTGCAAGAGGTTCAGGTGTTGGAGGTTGGGCTGGAGCAGTCGCAACTGGCCTTGGTGCAGTAACTGGTTGTAATGTTTGCCTGGCTGTCATTGTTGGCATACCAAAGCTATTAACTACTGGAGCTGCTAATTTTGGTGAATCAGCTAGAACATCGTGAACGGTTCGGACAACATCTTCGATGCCGACTTGAGATTTGACTAAGTAACGGTTAGCGCCAAGTGCTTCGCCGCGAGTACGTTGGTCTTCGCTGCTGAGTGCTGTCATCATAATGACTTTAACATCTTTGGTTTCTGGCGTAGAACGCAAGATATCTAACATATCAAAGCCACTAATTTTTGGCATCATGACATCACTGATGATTAAGCCAGGGTGTTCTTTGACGGCCATAGCAAGTGCTTCTTCTCCGTCACCGGCTGATACAATTTGGTAACCTTCAGCTAATAATCTTACGCCATATATCTCTCGTAAGCTTTTGTCATCTTCAACTAATAGAATTTTAGTCATATTTACCCCCATTGTACTATAAACACATTAAATAATGCTATAGCCCTTGTGCTTATTGATTTCATTGTTATTGTAACCTTTGTGGAACGGATATATTTTGCGGTCGTTGGCCAGCATTTACGACAGGTTGCATGGTTTGTTGTTGCTGCTGAGCTACTAGGGCTCGTTGTCTGGCAACATATTGTGCAATCTGTTCTGGAGTTAAAGCTTGACCGCGGGGCACGTTGTTGACGATCTGAGCGGGTTGAGCGGTGTTTTGCGTTGGTTGAGCTGTCTGAGCTGGCTGAAATGTGGCTGGTTGTGCTTGGGCCATGGCTTTTTGGCTAGCTTCTTCACTGGCAATAAGGGTTTGTTGATCAATTAAACTATTTGCCTCTTGATTGCTAATTCTTGGAAATTCTACAAAAAAAGTACTTCCGCGGGTATATGTGCTTTCGGCCCAAATACGGCCACCCATTATCTCGGCCAAACGACGGCTTAGATATAACCCAAGTCCAGTTCCGCCAATCTCGCGAGTATCTTTGTTGTCGACACGATAAAATTTTTGGAATAAATGTGACATATCTTCAACTGGAATACCAATACCACTATCTTTGACGCTAATAATTACGTGATCATCATCACCAGTAACGTCAACTATTACCTCGCCCTTTGGTGTATATTTGATGGCGTTTTCAACTAAATTATTAATAATTTCGCGAATATGGTCATTATCAAGATTGACGGAATAGACTGGTGCGATTGTTCGTTCTGATGCATCATCTGGAATTGGTATAAATGACAGGTGTAAGCCTTTGTCGGCAGCTTTTTGCTCTAAACCCTGAACTATCTCGTGCGTAAACTCAACAATATTAACAACTTTTGGATTATTTGATATACGTCCATCATCAGCCTTGGATACGTCCAATAGGTCTTGAAATAAGTGACCTAGATGCTCTGCAGAGGCGTGGGCTTTCATTATGTAATCTCGTGCTCTTATGTCTACTGAGGCCGTCTGAGGGTTTAATGCTAGCCCTAGGTAGCCTTCGATTGAAGCGACTGGTGTGCGCATTTCATGACTGGCGGTACTAATAAATTCAGCTTGTTCGCGTTCGGCAGCTTTTTCGTTAGTAATATCGTGGAAAACGGCAATTACACCGCTGTTGGTATCACCTACTGGCGAAACGACGAGTGATATCATTAACTTTTTGCCGCTACTAGTTAAAATTGATAAATCATTAGTTCGTATCTGTTGATTAATATTTAAAACCTGTTGGATTGGATCATTACCTGATTCTAAGGCTTCGTTTTTTGAGTTTAAAAGTTGTAGCACGGATTTATAATTAAGTGCCAATGCGTCTTGCTTGCCCCAGCCGATGATATTTTGGGCGGCAGGGTTAATTAATTGAATAATACCTTGGTTGTCGATGGCTACAACTCCGTCACCGATAGCGTTAATTACAACTTCAGATTTGCTGGCAACCTCAGTTAATTCGTTTGCTAAGTTTCGGTATGCACGGTTGTCGCTGTTAGAATCATCTTTATCTTCTCGGCTGTACCAAACAATTGCGCCGGCAATTAAAGGTATCAAACCATTAAATGCAATTGCAACTATAGCTGCAATTGGTAATTCGCCATTCATATATAAATTGGCAGCAAAAACACTGATGGTGATTAATATTGTTATTGTCCCATATGGTCCAAAAACACCTGCAAAGATGCTAATTAACATCCATAATGTTATAAATGGTGAGGATAAATTACCAGTACTCATAATAAGTGTGCCGGTGGTAGCTGATAACAGCAGGTAAATTATTAAGGCAACTGGAAAATACTTTTTCTTGGGTACCCAAAAGTATGAAATTATACAGATTATCATGTTGATGGCAGCTAATATGGCAGCCGGCAGATTTACGATAAAGATTTTATTATCGCCTATTGGTAATTTCAAAAAGGTCCACAAAAATAAAAACACAATAGCAAGCGAAATCAAAAAAGCCGTTTCACAGATACGGCGATGCCAAAAACGAGTTAACGCGACTGGTTTAATTTTGCCCCCTAATGGTTACTGAATCTGGCTATTATTATGATGATTATGGTTTGTTTTTACAAGCGCAAATTAAATACTCGCCTAATAATAAGCGAGTATTTTGACCTGGTGTTTTTGCGCGCATAAAGTACAAGGCTTTATCATGACAAAGTCCATAGTCTAATCCGCCTGCGCGCTGGCAGACAACAAAGATCTTTCTGTTTTTTATTTCACTTGAAAATTGATATTACATCTGTTACGATTCGTGCGCCAGAGCATAATTTGCTACTTTTTTGGCTGCAACGGACGCTCACTAAATAGTGAGTTGATATATAAAAATCCTTCATTTGGTTGTCTGTGACAACAAGAGAAAAACGTTTGTTACTAATAAATGTATCACAGATTTACGTATTTGTCAATAGGCACGTGCTTATCTGGCAAATAAATAAGCACCCACCTATCTGATGAGTGCTTATTTTTAGGTATCTTATATTATTTTTTGCGGAACAATGAAACTGACATACAGAGTGAAATGAAAGCAACGGCGCTAAGCAATATTACACAGACTGCTGATAATGTACCGTCAAATGTGACTGGTTGGGTTGCGCCCAAGGTTAGCAAAACGATTGCAACGAGTGAAAGCAAAGCGATAATAAGATGAGCACGAGCTAGTTCTCGGCGGATCTCGACAAGATTTTTACCTGTATATTTTTTCAATAGCTTTTTCACTTGTGCCTCCTAAAAGTATATGTTAATAATCTTAGATTAACGCGCTTATGGTTTGGTGTCAATATGGGGCAATGCGTCCCCTATTTGATAAAGTTTTTCAGTGAATTTATACAAACGCTGCGTGCCATTTTCTAATTGATAATAATGTCGGACATAAAAGATTTCGGTTACAAATAATATAATAGCTAGTATTGTCGACATGATACTTAAAGGATACGATCCTTGATCCTCTGCCGCTATTGATGCAAATATTAGCATGCCAAAGATTGCTAAAAATAATAGTGCAGCAAAAAAGATAGTTACGATTAAATGAATTAGGCGTTCGTGTTGAAGATTATGTACAGTTTCGACATGATATTCAGTTAATTCTGCAACCTGTTTGTACAATGCTTCGCTCTCTATTTTGGTGTCAGCCTTGGTTAATTTATGCTCAATGTCTTTAATTTCGGCTTCCATAAAATTTTTGTGTGCTAGAATTTTTTTATCCATATATTTATTGTATACCTTTGTTTTGCTAACTATAAGCTATACTTATAGGATGAGTTCTCAATATGCCTTATATGAAATAAACAAGATTAGTGCCCGATTTGCGCCCGAAGCTGGCGTTCCAAAAGGCGTCAAGCCACATTACAACATTACTCCAGCTCAATCGGTGGTCGTAATTGTTAGTCGTGACGGTGTTCGCCAAATTGAAACAATGAAGTGGGGTTTTATTCCTGCCGGTGCCAAAGATAATAATTCTATTTTTCGCTATAAAACCCATAACGCCAGGTCCGAGGATGTTTTTGATAAACCAACTTGGTCAAGGGCGATTCGCGAGCGACGCTGTTTAATTCCTGCTAATGGTTTTTATGAGTTTAAAGCAACTGAAAACGGTAAAAATGCTTTTTATATCCGCCCTGCTGACCAACAAATCTTTGCGTTTGCTGGTATCTACGGCACCTGGACTGATCCAAATGGCGTAACCTTTGGTATGTGCTCGATTATTACAACCATCTCTGATGCTGACGACGATATGACACCAAGTCGCCTACCTGTTATTGTCCGTCCCGAAGATGAAGCTGATTGGCTTAACCCTACTGCTAGTGATATGAATTCAATTTATAAAATTATGAAGCCATATACTCCAAGCCAATTGAGTATTATTCGCGTTAGTGAAGATGTAAAATCGTCAAAAATTGACAAGCCTTATTTGATTGAGCGATTTGTTAAGCAATAAACACGTTTTTTGCCCTTCCGCCCTCCCTCTTCCCCAATAAACGACAACCAGTTCAAATTACGCGGCAAAAGAAAAGTTTAGATAACTTTGTATCCTGCGTAACTCGACTTGACTCAAACATACTCGGATAGCAACGTCACCTAGACTTTTCTTTACCGGTAATTTAAAGGGTTATCTTATTATTTGGTAAGAGTTATAGCGGCTTGCGATATCACCAAACGATTCTGCTAACAAGGACGGACCTTGATATATCGCGAAGGACGGACCTTCGTGATTCAGCAAGGACGGACCTTGAAGATATAGTAAGGTCCGTCCTTTTTTGCCCTGTGACGATTACGATTAGAACTGTATTATATTTAGTATTTATCGTAAGTCGAATTAATATTAATTTTCACATTACAAATAAGTACGCCAAACATTCCACCTTATTTTGGAGGGATGTGGCCGGTAGGTCAGCCGAGCGCCACGTGCTGACTATGAAACGTAGTCACACGTAGAGTGGCCCGGATAAAATAACGGTGGGATGTTGGGCGGCATAAAAAATATAGTTATTTAATATCGACTTCAATAGTTTTATGCCGCGAGGTGTGGCCGCGGATGATGGAAATACAGGACTTTGGAACGTCTAAGTGTTTAGCTAATAATTTTATTAAAGCCTCATTAGCCTCTCCGTCTGCGGCGATTTCGCGTACATAAACCAACAGTGACCCATCTGGTTGTATGGCAACCAGCGGGCCTTTTGTGCTGTTAGGTTTGATTAATAAATCTAATTTCATGCATTTTTTTTAGCAAGTGATACGGCTTCGGCAATTCCCCATCCAACTATTAGATAGACAACGCTAGCAAGTAAAGTTTCTATCTCGACACGGACAATTCCGGCATGAAACTCACCTACTTGTAATAGTCCACGGAATGGAGTTACTAGCGGGTCGGTAATTGTATAGATAAAGTTTGCAAAGCCATTTTCAAGATTGGCACCAAGTAATGCTAGCACAAATCGGATTAATAAAATGGTTACGACGATTCCAACAATATACCAGACGACTCGGATTATTGTTAACGTCGCACTTCGGTCTGTTGTTTTTACTGCTGGTGAGACTTCCCTTACTTCCACTACTTTTTCGGTTTGCGGTTGTTCGTTCATAATTCCCCCTTAGTTTGTGTCTCTATTATACACCCGATAATGTTTAGGTGCTTTTACAAGGGTTATTTGTTGTTTACGATTTTGATTTCGGCGTAGGTTTCGTAGTCTGATTTTATAGTCTCAATTTGGTAATCGGAATTAGGTAGATTTAAGGTGTTGGTTGTGATATTTTTCTTACCATCAATAGTTAGTTCATATTCGATAATTTGTCCTGATCCGAAGCACGTTTTACCCTTTGGGCAAGATTCATTGGCAAGATTTGTCATCCTAATGGAAATATTACTACCTTTTAATTTAACTGTTTGTTCTTTTTCTAATCTGACGGATGCATTTAGGTTAACTATTTTTAAATTTCCAAAACTAATAACGGGTAAAAAGATAAAAAGCGCCACCAATACTAAGATTATCGCTGTGGTTATTGCCAATGCTATTTTATGCTTTTTAATAAAGCTAACTTTTGGCAAAGCAGCATTGCTGACAGCCGTATTTTCTATGGTTTGATTATCTTCTAACATTTTGTTTAATTATACCCTAACTGTGAACTTTGGATAAATTTATTTGTTTACGCCTTTAATAACGTCCACTACTTTACCGTCAACTTGAAAGTCGTCATTTTCGGATATAATAATTGGCGCGAAGTCATCTGGGCGGTAAGAGTCGGATAATAACAAAATGCGTTTGTTGGCGTTGTCGCGGCGAAGGCGTTTGATATTAGCTAGGCCGCCAATAATTGAAACCACAATTTCGTTATCCTGGGGTATGTAATTATCGCGCTTTTCGATAATTATGTAATCGCCACTGTTAATCTCTTTATTATTCACTTTGGAATGGTTCATCGAATCGCCACGGGCAATTAAGGCATATAATTTGCCTTTGATATCTTTAAAATTTAGAATTGATGGAGATACGGCCAAATTCTCGACAATTCGCCCATCGGCAAATTTGGTCGCTTCACCGCAGTCGGCCTCGCCCATGACAGGAATTCGAATTAAGCCAGCGTTGGTTTTGATTGCTGGCGTTAATCGATTGTTAATCCGTACCAAGTCGCCGCGCTTCACTAATTGGCCCAAATGATGTGTGATCTGAGATGGATACTCGCAGTTAACCATCTGCACTAGATCGACACGACGAATGGCCTCAATATCTTGAAGTTTCGCAATATCTAGCAACTTTTGCTGTACTGGATTCATATAATAATTATAGCACAAACATTATGTATTGTGTCTTTTTTATGTTTATTTATTTTAAGAAAGTTTAGTTTTTAGCGTTTCAATCTGACTGGATAGCTTGTCGACTAAGTTTTGCGGTGCGTTGCGTTTAGTAATAACGGCTAAAATTGATTGGTACCACCATAATTGATCGGCGCTGCTTTTGGTTGAAAATTTATCCCATAATTTATCGCCAATTTTGTCATAATCTTTTAAAACCGACATTAGGTTGTGAATTTTATCAGCCGCACTGACAATTACGGCTTCATCGCAAGCCTTGAATTCCAGATGGTCCAAATATACTTTTGCGATTTCGTACCAATCTGATTTTGTTTGATCTTTAGTTATATCTTTGACGATAGATACAACCCGGTCGCCAAACTTTTCGCGCATTTTGTCTGCGTCATATATTTTGCTATCAACATCCTCTAAAACGTCATGTAATAAACAAGCAATTAAAATATCTTCGTCATCCGTGACATTACTGGCAATCATCATCACGCCGATTGGGTGAATAATATAAGGAATATCAGTCCCCTTGCGATGCTGCCCAGCCTGTTCATGCGCCCACGCCGCCTTTTTGATGGCGCTATCTAATCTGTTGGTGTAATTAATCATTTTTGGCCTCACTAATCTACGGCATCTGTTATATAAGGTCAGTATAGCGCTTAGAGCGCTTCCTTGCCAAGGAACTGGTCGAGAGTATTTTGCATAATTAAGATGTTGTTAATTTAATTTTTATACTGTTGTTATCCATGGTAAATTTCTAACTGTTCCTTTGTTACCTTCCAGTTTGGCATGCGCGCTGCAAGATTTTTGTAAAATAATTCATCATGCTTTTGACTAATTACATGGCACAGTTCATGTATGCATACGTAATAGATAGCTTCACTAGAAGCCTCTATGAGGCGTGGGTTAAGTATTATTTTACCGTCACTGGTATAGCTACCCCATCGTCGCGACATTGCTCGTATTCTTAGTTGAGGAAAGGTGTCGTAGCCAAATTTTTTGAGAGCAGCTATATATTGGCTTTTAAATATAGCATTGCGTCGACCGTCATACCATTCTTCAAGTAAATTTTTGTTCCATTCGCTATCTCGAGTTAAGTGGGTGGTGTATATTTTAATTGCGTCACGCTCTAATTTAACCTTATCTTTTATAGACTTTTCGACCTCAAGAATATACTGTCGCCCAAGATATTGGTAAGCTTCTCCGGCGATATACTGTCGGTCGTAACGTTTTTTATAATACTTTCGAAATTCTGCCAGCTGTTTTTCTAGCCAGCTCCATTTTTGCACTAAAAATTTTTCTATATCTGTTAGTTTAGATTCGAATGGTGCGCGAATAATTATGCGTAAATCTGGTTGGACTACTAAGCTAATTGACTTACGACTACAAAACTCTATGAAGTAATCGTAAGAGTATTTACCATAAACAAAAGTTTGTTTCATTGTCCACCAAAAGTATTATGATTATTTTCCGCTAATTCGATTAACTCATTAATAACTTGCTCGATATCATCATAACTAATGTTAATATTGCGTTTTATCTTGATTTCGTCATACAAATAATCATCAAGTCGAGATCGAATTTGGCGTTTTGTTTCAAAATTGCGCCACCAATCTACTCGCGCATATGATTGAATCAAATTGGTTATTTCTAATACAATTTGTTCATAATCGTCTCTGTTTGCAATAATTGGCAGTATTTGAGCTGTATTTCGATAAATTATATCCGCGCCGACTGTTTTTTGGATAGCTTCCGGGATATTGTCGTCGTGTTTTGTATCAACTTCGTCTTCTATCAATCTTAACTGTTTAAGGGCTTCGATATCCGCCATTTTTTTGTCATGCATAGCTTGTAATATTTCACGAATACGTTGTGAAAATTTTTCGTACAAAACTTCATCTTCGTGTTTTCGGTCGTTAATACACCTGCTGGTTTGTGCTGCGATTGCCTCGGCTTTTGATTTTGGATCGCCGAGCTGTTCGATTGCTGCATCAAGTTTTATTCGATCAGTAATCTCGATTTCGTCAGTCATTACTTCGGCCTGCTCGGCGGTCACGTATTGATCAAGAATCCGTGATATTTCACGCTCGTAACTTTTTAGATCAACCTGGTCGCCGTATAATAATTGTGCATTTTTTTTCAATTCGGCAAACTTCTTAAGATCGCGACGGTATCGCGCCAAATCGTCGCCATTAACTTTATTAGCGAATTCACGCAATGTCATACATTCGTCATATACTTGCATCAATTCGTTAAATTTATCTTTGAATATACGTCGCGTTGGCTCGTCGCGTAAGTGTTCAATATAAGCGTGGTCGCTTTCCGTAACGCCTTCAAATATTTTATTAACTACATTATATTTCTGATATAATTCCGTAATTTTTTGGTCGACATCGATTAGGGCGCTCTTAACATCATTTGGATCGTAATTGCCAAATAGCTGCATGGCGCTATGAATATTAGCTGCGTTTTCGGAATAATCGATAATGAAACCGCTAGTTTTCAGATAAGCTGGGTTTTCGTAAAGTCGATTAACTCGGGCGATTGCTTGTAGTAAATTGTGATCTCGAAGCTCTTTCGCAAGGTATAAGACTGTATTACAGGGTGCATCAAAGCCGGTTAGTAACTTATCGACAACGATTAATATTTCCACACCTTCAGGATTGTGTTTGAAATCCTCGATCATTGTATCTTCATATGATTTAAGACTGGAGTAACGCGATTTAATAGCCTTTATATAATCGGCCACTTCTTGTTTTTTCTGCTCTTCTTCGCTAATCTCACCATTTTCATCACTAATAATTATTGCAGTCTGAACTTTACCTCGTCGTTCAAAATATTGTTGCATTATTAATGCGGCATATTTACTTGGTGCAACAAGCTGACCTTTTAATCCAGTATTTTGAAAACGTTTTGTAAAGTGCGATTCAATGTCAGCACAAATTTCTTGGATTTTACTAGGGTTGCTGGCTATTGAATCTTTTTCGACTCGTTTTTGTAATTTATATTTATCGATTGCCGACAAATCTTCACTGACACGATCAGTCAAACGATCAACTTGATCTTCGTCTTGCTTCATTGCCACATAACGACCTTCGTATATTAGCGGTAGTACAACACCATCACCTAGTGCGTCATCAATAGTATATTTATCAATAAATGAACCAAATTTTTGGCGTGAAGTGTCATTTTTAAGAAGTGGCGTACCAGTAAATGCAATCACGCAAGCATTAGGCATTACACGTAGCATTTCTAAATTAGCGTCACCACCCTGAGTGCGATGAGCTTCATCGATCAGCACAAATATATTGTCATCATAATCAACAAAGTCTTTTTTATTTCGACCAGCTGTTTCGAATTTATGAATCAGCGTCGTTAGGACATTAGTATCCTTTTCCTTGATACGTTGTAGTAAGTCGGCGCCATTTTTCATCTGGATTACTTTTTTCTTTAATCCGCCGTTTTTGAATGTTTTTTTAATCTGGCTATCTAAATCAATTCTATCAGTTACGATTAGAATACGTGGATTTATTATGTTTGGATTTTCGATTAATGCTCGTACGAACATCACCATTGTTAAACTCTTGCCAGAACCTTGCGTGTGCCAAACTATACCACCTTTATGACGATTACCTGTATCGGTTTGTTCTGTCTGCTCGACACGCTCGATCATTCGTTTTATTGCAAAATATTGTTGATAACGGGCAACCTTTTTCAGGGCGCCATCATAAAATACGAAATGCTTTAATAATTCTAGTAACCTATCATGGCGCAACATACCATAAATTGTTTCATCCTGTGGTTTAATATCACGCGCCAACATTTGTTGAACGCCAAAAGTCGCACCATTTAGGTCACGTAAAAGATTATCATATATATCCTTTTTGATCGGCAAGGCAATCAAATCCGCAATCGCTTGATTAATTGCGACTAGTTGGGTGTCTTTTTCGCGCCAAGTGGCATAGAATTGCTCGGGCGTTCCAGTTGTACCATAAACTGCATGCTCGCCGTCCATCGCCAATAATAACTGTTCATAGATAAAAAATTTCGGCGCCTGGTCTGGCGATTGATAACGCAATAATTGTGCAATAGCCTTTTTGTAACCAACGCTCGATTTTTTATTTTCGATATGAACCAGTGGGATACCATTTACAAAACAAATGATATCACAACGAATTGATTCGCGTCCGGTTACCTTATATTCAACGGTCACATGATATTCGTTATTTTCAGGTTTATCAAAATCAAAATATCGAATACTGCGCGATTCGGTACGACCGTCGTGAGCAACTTCGATTGAGGTTCCGCCAAGTTTCGGCATGATCGTATCGGTAATATTACGGCTAGTATCAATAATACCCTCGACTCGGACCGACTCTAATTCATCAACGACACGGGTAATATCGACTTCGCTAAATTTATATTCAATATCACCATAATTATAACTATTTAATCGCATCAGATTGCGACGCAAAACACTACCTAATAAATATTTACTTTCGTCATTACCACGAAGCTCTAACGCTTCTTTGCGAGATAGATATGTATATCCAAGATTAATTAACAGTTCAACAGCTGGCAACTGCGATTGCTTTGCCTCGTCAAAATTAATATTATCCATACTCATACCGTCTCTCCTATTTTTGTTATATTTTCTGGCGTGCGAATTGTGCCAGTGATTAAATTTTTGAGAAGATATTCTTTCTGTCTTTTTATATCATCTATTTGTAATCGTAAAATGCTAATTGTTTTATCAAAATTAATTGACACGTCCGCAATCGCGTTTTGCTCTAGTCTATTGGGTATTCCAATCGCATTATATTGATATTCGGATATATAGTTTCGCTTATGCTCACCGATAATATTTGGGATCAGTTGCATTCTTTCATATATAAATCTAATATTAGTTTTGTCATCAATAGGTTTAAGTATCTTTATCGCAGACGATTTTATCTTAAAATAAAAATTTATAATTCTACTGCTCATAGTAAAGTCGTCAAAGATAATTACATCTTCTTTAGATGCATCATAAATACCGTGTTTTTCATTTGTGTACCCAAGAATGAATGATTTATTAGCGGTGAGCACTGGTATACCTTTCGATATATAGTTAGTATCGCTAACTATATATTTATTTGGCTGTTCATAGCCAATAATCGAGCCAATTTCGTTTTTTACCCATTCATCTTTAAATCCAGTCAAGCGTTTTTTACCAGTCAATAACTGTTGCATCAAACCTTTTTTCAACCGCTCTTTTAATGCTATTTTTTTATTCAATAACTCTAAATATTCATCCCAAGTTTCTAGAACCGAAACAATCCGCTCTTGCTCTGGTTTTTCTGGTAGACTAATTTTTAAAGATTTTAAATCACCAACTTGTATTCCATCTACTGTGCTACCGGTTCCCATTCTTTCAATTTTAACTCTTTTACTTTCAAACCAATATTTTAAATAATCTTTTGAAATGATCTCTTTTAGATATAAAGCCTTTAAGTCTTGGTTGATTGCAACATCAATTGCAAATTGTACTGTAAATCCAAGCGCCATACGAGTCGGCATAATAAGAGTACCGGCTTTAATAAGTCTACTGGAGCTATTTTTTAAACCTTCTTCGGTTATATAATCTTGTGTTTTCAATGGATCAAAGCGCGTTATGTCTTTAACGCTTGCCCATGCAATTGAACCATTCCAATATTCAGCATTTTCTTTTGATGGAGTTCCGCCACCGAGAATTCCATCCAATACATCACCAAGTTTTTTTGTTTGCCAGCCTATCATATTAATTATTTTTCTTCATCTTTATATTATTTTTTTGAATATCGTCAAGATCTACAAAAACTTCTTTCATTTTTTCAAAATCATCTGTGAGCATAGCTAAATCGGCCTTTTTACTAATTTCGGAGATTTTTTGCCACTGCAAAAATGCGGTACCCAGCTTATCGTTATCGGCTTTTTGTTTCTTGATAATTACATTTCGTTTGTAGAATATAATAATTAAAAGAATTAATAGTATTAAGGCGAAAAGGCCACTAACTATAGCTAAAATATCAGTTTTAAAACTTGATCCTTGAATAGTTAATCCAGCCAATAACCCAGTTATAGATATTGGAAATAAAAATTTAATGATATCAAGGCCTTTATTGTACCCGTCAAGCTCGGTTTTATACAAATTCTGAGTGACCATAATACAACGCTCCAACATGTCAAAATGATCGCGTACGACATTGATTTTAGCACTAGCTGCTTCAATTTCCAGTCGTTTCAACTCTGGATTTTCGAGTAACGATTCAACCTTTTTTAACAGCTCATCATTCATTGTTGTATTTCCTTTTTCTTCTCAGCTGACTTAATACGAGTTTTTGCTTTACCAATTCCGTCCGGTGTTGGCAAGTCTTCAGGCATAGTTCCACCAATTTCTTTAATTGAGTCTCGTACCATTTGACCAACCGCATAGTGAGTAAGATTTGCATCATGTTCGTTATTAATTTTATCTCTTCGTAATTTGGCATCTGCCTGAGTTGCGCGAAAAAGGTTTGCAGCTAATTCTTCACTGCCCATATGATCTAGAATTTTTTGAGACTTCTTTAATTTCTTGGCAGCATGAATATCCTGAGCTCCAAGCCCTCCATAAAGCCCCATATAGCCATAGTTTTGAAATATAGCATATTGCATAACACCTGCGTTTTGAGCAGCCTCCGAAAGCGATTTATTGTGTCGTGAAATTTCATCTCGAAGCATAACGCGCCTTTGGTCTTCGAGGAGTTGATTATTTAATTCCTGCTTACGTGTCTGAATAATAAAATATGCTTGAGCTGCAGCAATTTCCGGTTTTCGCACATCACCATTTTGAGCTACTAAATAGCAAGCATAGCGAGATAGTAAATAGTCCGACCCAGGACGTCCGCCTGTTGATGGTCGAGTAATTTCTATAAAATGCTCGCTTACTTCGACTTTATTTGTCTCACACGATTCAATTGCACGATTAATTGCATCCGTGAACTTACTCCAGGTATCGTAACCTAGGTGATCCATGAGTTCGCGAGCAGTCCAAAACTCTTTCTCGTTAGAATCAAGCCGTTTGATCTGTTCAAATATACTTTCTTCCATTATCTACTCCCGTCTTTACATGACACATAACCATTATCTTTATGGCTGTCAATACTTTTTGCCGGCGCCGGCAAAAAGTTCTTTAAGGCCATATCGTGGACGTCCGCAATATAGTCTTCCGCAGACATTTTGCTAACTCTAGCAATATGGTAATTATCTTTTGTCATGTTACTTAATCCCCAAATCTTTTAGGTATTGTTTCATCTGAGCTTCTAGCTTTTTAAGTTTCGGGTTTATTTCTTCGATTTCACGAATCGTTGCAGAAATATCGATTTCGGCTTCTTCTTCGAATGTATCGACATAACGCGTAATATTGAGGTTGTAATCGTTTTCTATAATTTCATCAATTTTGGCGATATGCGAGAATTTTTCGACTTCTTGATGATTAATAAATGTATCAAAAATTTTATCGGCATTTTCATCAGTTAACGTATTCATCGCTTTGCCTGATTTGAATTCTTTGGAAGCCTCAATGAATAATACATCTTTATCGTTTTGCCTGACACCACCAACTTCGCGAGATCGGTCAATGATTAAGATTGCTACTGGAATGCCAGTTGTTTGAAATAATCCGGCCGGCAAACCTATCACGGCATCAATAATATTTTCTTTCAAAAATTGTTGGCGAATTTTGCCTTCGGCCCCGCTTCGAAAGAGTACACCGTGAGGAACGATAACGGCCATACGTCCAGTTTTTGGTTTCAAAGTTTCCACCATGTGGGTTATAAAAGCGTAGTCTCCCTTATCTTTTGGTGGCACACCACGCCAAAAACGTTTATATTTGTCGGATTCGGCATTTTCGGCACCCCATTTTTTGAGGCTGAACGGAGGGTTTGCAACTGTCACATCAAACTTCATTAATTGGTCGTTTTCAAGCAATAACGGATTATTTAGTGTATCGCCCCATTCTATGTGAGCGCTATCCATACCGTGTAAAAACATATTCATGCGTGCCAACTGATAAGTTGAACCAGTGGCTTCTTGACCATAAAGGGCGAAGTTATCACTGCCTTGTTTTTTTACCTCTTCGCCAGCCAAAAGCAATAAACCACCCGATCCAACGGCCGGATCAGCAATACGATCGCCTGGTCTTGGACGAGCTAACCTGGCAACAAGTTGCGCGACCGAATGAACAGTGAAAAACTCACCAGCTTTTTTACCAGCATCTGCACCAAATTGCTCGATCATATACATATATGAATTGCCAATAATATCTTCACTAATGTCGCGCAAATCAATTTTATTAAAATCTTCTAATAAATGACGAATCATTTTATTGCGTTGTTGTAACTTGCCAAGTACAACTTCGGAATTAAAGTCGACACCTCGGAATACACCGTCAAGTTTTGCTTTGTTATAATCCTCGATTGCCCGCAAAGCCATATTTACTACTTCGCCGATATTATCTTCTTCTTTTTTGGCGAAAACATTATCAAATGAGCTGTGTGGTGGCAAATAAAAACGTGAAGTTTTCATCTTGGAATTAATTCGATCATCATCATCTCCAAAACGTTCAATTAAATTCTCGCGTTCAGCTTTCGATTTATCACTTAAGTATTTGAAGAATAACATCGTCAGTGCGTAATCTTTATATATATCGGCACCAACTGACATGCGAGAAGAATCTGCTGCTGCCCATAATACCTTATTTAAATCTGTTTGCGTGATTTGTTTCATCGAGTTGTCTCCTTAAAAATTTTATCGATTGCGGTGGAGCGAATATTATCTAAGTATATATCTTTTGCTTGAGCAAGTGACTGGTAATCGTCAATTGCCTGTATGAGCTTACCAAGCGCATTTTGTTTACCAGGCGGAAGTTCTGGCAATTCTATTTGCCCAAGATTTTCTTTTGTAATAGTCTGAACCGAAGAATTTGATGAGAGTCGAAGCGTTGCCTTGATCCCGTGAGTTGAATTAAAGAACATAGCGATAAATGATGGATTGGTCTGCTTTGATTTGACACGCAAAACAAATAACGATGATGCTGCAACCGCTTTGTCATTACTGCGGTATACGACGGCCTTTGAAAAGCCCCTAGCTGATACAAGTATGTCACCGTACTGTAGTAAATGCTCCTTATTACCTGGGAAATCTATTTTTGGTTTAGCAGAAAAATTAAAATGAAAATCAAGATCACCAACTTGGATGACTTCAACGTCGCCGTCTGGGAAAGAATCAATCGCTGTACGAAACGTATAGCCTGATTTAATGTCTACTAAATCCATTAACTTTTTCATACTATCTAGAATATTCTCTACTATATGTATTGTCAAGTACACACAGTTATATACTGCACTTATTTAATAAAGACGTGGGTATTTTTTGTTATAATTACGTGATCAAGCAATTCAATGCCAATTATATTGCCGGCTTTACGTAAACGTTCTGTAATTATCTTATCATTGTTCGAAGGAATTAAATCGCCGCTCGGATGGTTATGGGCTACGATTATTGAGGCGGCGCGGTCGGTTATAGCGTCGGCGAAGACTTCGCGAGGATGGACGAGGCTGGCGTTGAGTGTGCCGATTGTAATTATACGTTTGGCAATTAGGCGGTTGGCGCCGTCGAGCGTCATGACGACGAAATGTTCTTGTTTTTTATCACGGATATCTGACAATTGCTCGACGGCTTTTTCTGGTGAATCAATAATTGGCTGTTCGCTATCAATTAAATAGCGCTTTGATAATTCTAGTGCGGCCAATATTGCCGTAATCCGCGCCGGTCCCATGCCAGTCACCTGCTGCAATTGTTCATAAGTGATGTCTGCGCCGTGCTCTCGCAATAATTTAAGAGTATCATTGGCGATTTTGCCAACGTCGGCTTGTTTGTTGCCGCTGCCAATTAAGGCTTGTAATAATTCAAAATCAGAAAGTGAGGCTGCTCCCCTAGTCTGCAATTTCTCGCGTGGTCGGTCCTGGAGCCGAATATTTTGCATTCGTTTCATGATTATATTTACTACCTAACCCTTCTTTTTATTGACATTTGGCTTATGTTGTGCTATGTTTGAAGTATCACCAACAGAAGATTGCCCCTTCAAGGTTTCGTCCTTGCGGGGGTTCTTCTTTTTTGAAATATATTCTAGTTTTGTTTTTAGGTCGCTTACGAATCGTAAATATGGTTTAAAAATATCATATTTTAATAATGCCGAGTATTTTTTCTGATTAGGTACTAGCAGAGCGCCAAGCTTATTATGCTCATATAAATATTTTGCTAGGCATTGAAAATCACCATCGCCAGAGACGATTACTGCCTTGCTATAATTTTTATACTGTATCATTGCTGTCAAAACTAATTCTGCGTCACAATTACCTTTTGTTGTACCGTCTTTATTTGTCAAAGTAGGTTTAAAAATGCAGATAAAACCATATTTATTAAACGCGGCGTACATATCTTCATTTTGGGGCATATATCCAATAAATAGGTACGCTTTTTCGACATTATATTTATCTCGTAGATAGATCCGAAAGCGCTTAAAGTCTACTCTCCATCCCAAAGTAAGCACACCAAGATTAAGATTTTGACTATCTATAAATGCATAATTGGGCTTTTGTTTAAGCATAAGCTTATTATAAGTTAATATTCATTTTAGTGCTAATCAATATTAAAATAAACACCGTTTTAAGTGTTCTTTTGTTTTGGCTACAACAGGACGCTTTTGTTAAAAGCTAACAGAAACGTCCTGTGGCTCGGGCATTAGAATTTGGCGATTTTGTTGATGTAATATTCAAATTTGGGGAATTGGTAGTCGTAGATTTGTTTGGATATATCAAGCTCTAACATTGATGAATCTAATCGGAAGACTTTGTCGCGGAAGTTTAGCAGGGCGTGTTTGCTGTGAGCAACATCGGATTTGTATTCAGGGCTTTTTAACACCCTTTTCCATCTGGGGATGCTGATATATTTGAGTTTGTCGGCGTCACGGATTATTTGGCCTTCGATAGTTGTTGGGTGCATAGATAAGCCGTGAAATTTAATTGCGTCGGCAACTTTATCTATAAAAACTTTGTCATAATTAAGTTTAGCAAGCTCTGCCGAGACTAAGTCGGCACTATGTTGTTCGTGGCCTTCTTGCACGTCTTTGCGTCCAACGTCGTGCCACCAAGCGGCAATTATCACTACCCTTTTGTCAGCTTGAGGATAATATTTGAGAATTTCTTTGGCGGTTGTCACAACTCCTTTGGCGTGATGAATGCCGTGAAAAATATCACTATCCGCTTCTACCAAGAGAGATTTGGCTTGATTAATCATCTTGCGGTCATTGATTGTATGCATAAGCTTTAATTATAGCCCTTTTGGGATTAAAAAGAAAAAATGTATAAACCTGCCATGTATTGACAAAATAACTCTTATGGTATAATGATGATAACCAAATGCATCTTTATATGTTGATTAATAACTAGAAAAGAAGGGATGAAAAAACTAGTAATAGGCGTGAACACTGTTTGTCGTTTAAAAAATTAGAAAGGAATTTTTGATTATGAGGTCTTCGCTTTTGAAGATTAATACGTCATTTGTGCTTGTTATGGTTATGGTCCTATCGATTTTAACATCACTATTAGTGTCTGTATCGAGAGTTAAAGCTGTATCTGATTATAATATTGTTGGATTAGGCGATTCGATTATGATGGGCTACGGCGTGTCCGAGAATGAGAATGTTTTCTCGTTAGTCACGGGTAATCTAAAAACTAGGTTTTCTACGAAAGCAAATGTGGTTGGAGAAAATTTAGGCGTAGACGGGGCTGATTCTACTGCCCTACTTTTTAAATTAAATCGTGACAATGGTTTTATAAAATCAATTAAAGATGCCGAATTGATTGAGATAAATATTGGCGGCAATGATGGCCTGCTGTATATGACCGATTACATTATGACAAAACTTGATGTAAATGATGATATTACCAAGCTAATTACCGATAAACTAGCCGAGCAAGGTAAAACTTACGATGGTTTTATTGCTGAAACAATCGCGGCTATCAATAAAAAATACCCCGGTGGTTTAACTGAGGCTGAAACACAAATGCTGCTACAAGAAGAAATAGCTAAGTTAGATATTAATTTTTTTAGTGTATTTGAAGGTCGTACGACCGAATTATTAGGTCTTAATTACAGTGTATTAAATACCAAAATGACCGAATCGGCTAATAACTTTTCGAAAACTGGTGGAAATTGGGAACAGATAATCTCGAAGATTAGAGCCTTAAATTCGCAAGCCGATGTTATCGTGACGACTACGTTTAACCCATACAAATCACTGTCGAGTATATTGAAAATAATTGGTTCAAACATATCGCCAACGGTTGATATTGTATGTAGAAGCGTAAACGATAAAATAATTGCCTACGCCACAACTGGTAAATACACGGTTAATGATATTGAATCAACATTTAGTTCAATCGGAGGGATGTTGCTGACGGGAATCGTTAATTCCGATCCTCATCCAAATGCAAACGGTCATAAGATGATTTATACTTTGCAAAAAACAGCGTTAAGTAATTTAGCGGTCAAAGTTGTTACTCCGCCAACTACAAATACAACTACGACAACCAATGAAGTACCGGTAAATAATCCAACTGGTGGCTCAACGGCTGACGTGCCAACGCAAGGAAATACTACTAATGAAGATACCTCTACTTGTAAAAATCGCGAGACAACTGTCAGCAATCTGATGTCTCGTATTACTGACCGTGGTAGTAAACAATTGGCGGTTTTAGATAATACTTATAAAGAACTTCTTGATTATCGTAAAACAGATAGTGATTTGCTAAGTGGATATCAGACTAAAGTTGATTCCATTACGGCAAAACAAACCGAAGCTCAAATTTCGGTTCAATCACTTTCTCAATATAGCTCATCATTTAGCTGTGACGGAAATGACCCAAAAAGTCAGATAAATGTATTTTTGGAGACAGCTAAAACCCAGAACGATAAATTAATGATTTATAAGGATGCAATCGTAGATTTGATTTCATCAATTAAGCTTTCATCGGTTTGGACAAATAGTTTAGTGGGGGTAAATAATTATGGAGCCTAATCAACAAACGTACATAAATAAGATGCCTGCAAAAATTAAAAAAAGTTTTAACTGGTTTATACTTTTTGTTTTATTAATGGCGATTGCGGCGATTGGAACGACTGGTTATCTGGCCTATGGGATGATTAAATCGGCCGGTTCAACAATCGCAAAAGACGTCCCGAAACCTGTTGAAATTAATAGTGAAGTTGACCTTGATAAGGCAAATTTAATGCTTAAAGACATTACATTTGATAATCCTGATTTAACTAATTTGGAAAAGGAATTGGATAATTTATAAGGAAAATGCCCCGCTTTTTAGGCGGGGCACAGTTCAACTATTTAACTAAGGAAAGTTCTGGTCTTTTTTCAAAATATAGGTGGTTTTGTGGACCGCGTGGGGCTCCAAACTCGCGCCTATATTTTACGAATCCGCTAATATAAATTGCATAATGACCGTGCTCTTCTTTTAGGGTTGTATTCGGTAAACCAAATATTACGTTAACGCAGTTTTCCAGCTTACATACTGAAACTGAAACGTTTTTACGGAATTCTTCTGGGACGCCGATGAGATTGATCAGAAAATTGTCAAACTCTAGTTTTAGATTGTCGTACTTTTCTTTGAGGACGACATACTGATCATGTGCCGTCTTATGTCTTTCTATAATTCTTTGTCTTTTTTTCACAAATACGCTCCACTCCCTTTTTTGTTTGGAGTTTGAGCCTAGCTTGCATGTGCTCTTCGGTTTTTTTCTGAAACCGATGTTTTTGATGGCTTCATGAGCCGCATGTTCGCGTTTTGCTGCTTCGGTTACCTTTGCAAAAAGTTCTTCCAGACCAAATACGTACAACTGAAAAGTACAAATGTCAGCAATTGTCTCTGCCAAAAAACCTCACATCCTTTCCCTGGGTCTAGATAAATAGGAACAATTATATGGAATTCATACAATTATTTTATATTACAGGAGGAGCGCAAGCTAAGCAAACGCGAGCTTTAAGAAAAGAAAATCCTCGCCCGAAGGCGAGGTTTCCTATTAATTTTGAGAGAGTTCAAAGTCAGGCGGCTGGAGCCACAAATTTTTTATAACAGGTAACTTTTTCGTTTTTGATATTTACGGAGTAATGGCCGCCATTATTCCAATTTTTATAATCAAGGCGGATATCGATGTGGTTATATCTTGCACTGATACTCACAATAGTTTTGTGATAAAAATTGGCTGGAATGTCGGTTAAATTTTTCGCATAAAGTTCAAGTTCTGCTAATGTTTCTCTGTGTTCTCTGCGCAGGCTTTCGAATCGAGCAATTACGACATTGCGATCTTGGGTAATTTCTTCTATCTTTGCACGAAGTTTTTTCCGCTGTGATTTACCGCTACTGCCGTACTGACTGTTATTTGTTTCAATTTCTGCTTCTAGGATCATAATCCGTATGTCATAAGGGTAAATCTTATCCCATGCTTTGTCGGCAATATTGGATTTTTTTTCGATTTTTCTGACTAACCTAGATAAGGTACTCTTAAAAGAAAAAAACAATCAAATCACCCGCCTTTCGTCTTCTCTCATTTTTTAATAGGGATGCATAGCATATGTACGCTACTTTTTTATATTACATGAGTAGCCCGGGCTTCACAAACGCAAGCATTAATAAAAGAAAAAGCGCCTCACGAAGAGGCGCTTGATCCTAATAATTTGGGTTTTGGTTTGTCTGACTCAGGTTGAATAGATGAATAATAATTCCCCTTTAGTCGACACGTCATAATTGACATATCTTGTATCAGACTCACCTTCTCCTACGTCTTCGACTACTGACCGAATACGGATTTGGTTTGGGTGAACGTCCATAGTGGCTTCTCCGGCAATATTAAAACTTTCTGTTATAAAATCAAAAAGGTTTTTTTCTGCCTCGGCAAGTTCATCCATTGATGGGGCCTTTTTTTCAAAGGCTCTTTCATATCTGGCGATTGCAATCTTTGAGTTCCTCGCAATTAACGTTCTTGGGTTACATGCCCCGTTAATCCTTGTGTAGTTACGCATTGCTTTTTCGCACCATGTTTTGTACTGGACTGCCGCTTTAATTCGATCTTCTATTATTATCAAACTAGTACGTGCTAAAATAAACCGACCAAGTAATTTTCGAAACTCCCCATTATCCAATAAACTCACATCCCCTCAAAATTATTAGGTTGCAACATGAATTACCGCATTGCTAATATATAATAACCTAAAAATAACATTATGCAATCATAAGTAAGATGGATATATTATAGTATTAATACACCTCGCATTATCGCGGGGTGTATTATAATGAAAATTAAGCTATATGAAAGAAAATGAATTTGATACTGAAGTTTTGGTTGTAACTGAAGAAAAAAGGATAAAACATAGGCCAAGTTGGCTAAAATTTAGTTCTTTTCAAGAGATATATATTTATTTTTGGATATCTTCGATTATTGGACATTATCTGGAAGTTTGTTGGGCTTATTCCAAACATTGGATGGGTGGTCCGCTTTGGTTGCCAACTATGGACACAATTATGCCATTGGCTGTCCCCTATGGGCTCGGAGCCATTGCAGTGGTTATGTTGACTTGGCCATTGATGAAGACCCGTAAACTACATATGCCAGCTGTATTTGCTTTGAACGTTTTTACGACAGGGGCGATTGAATATTTTTGTGCGATGATTATTGTGCTGTTTGCTGGAAAAAATAGTTACTGGAACTATTCGAGCATGCCATTTAATTTAAGTGGATATACTAGTTTGGAAACTAGTATATGGTTTGCTATTGCGGCAACTGTCTATCTTTATTTTATTTATCCGTTCTTCAAAAAAGCAATTGATAGATTAAAGAAAAAACACTTTAGCTATATTTTTTGGATATTATTTATTACTTACGCTGCCGATTTAACTTATTCGCTGATAAAATAAATAGCAAAAGAAAAAAGACTCGTCGCGTTGGCAACAAGTCCTTGATCCAGTTAGCAAAATAGAAATCATTTGTCGAGCCCCATTGCCAGAATTAAGTCGGCAATTATCTGAGCGACCCCTTTATTTTTAAGGGCATGCTCAATGGTGCTTCTTGCCGCAAACTCATCCCACTCTGAATAATATTCATTTAAAAAAACAATATGTGCCATACTATGATGACAAACACTACATTCGATGATTGTAGTATCGCCATGCACGGTAATGGCTGGAGTTTCTCCGCAGCATTTTCTCAGTTTTTCGACATCGACATTTAACTTTTCCATAATTTATACCTCCTATATTAATTTAGAATAAATATATAAAAGAGGCAGAAAAATTCAGCCCCCATTGTGTTAAAGGTTGGTTTTTCAAATTATTTACTAACTAGATAAAAAAGAGCTATCTAAAATATTACGAAATGATTTAGATTATACTATTATATCACAAATATTTACTTTTGTACAATATATATTAGGTATTCAAATTAAAAGGGACTGCATCGTGGTTAGCAGTCCCTTTAACTTAGTTTATACACTTGCATAGATATAGTTATGGATCAAATGGGATAACATATCCCGACCAGGTCCACTACCCGCATCGACATGGTGAGGTATTACTTCTACTATTGAACCGTTGCCCATATACCTTGGAATAAAGAAACCATTGTAGTCATTATCGTTGGCTATCAGATAAAAACTTTCAGCATGTTTTACCAATATAATGGTATTGCCGGGATACTGTCCAAGCCACTCTGTCAGTATCTTCGCAATTTTTGGTTCATACCCCAATCCTCTGCATTGGTGGAATTCTCTTTCTTCTTCTGCGCTAAGAATTGTTCCAATAATGTTTATTGTATCCGTCCCTGTTGGGGCTAGTAAAACCTCACCTAATTCCGATAATCTGGAGCCTATGACTGCCGATTCGTAGTTTAAACTATTTCCGGTGGCATAATCTAGGGGCTCACCCGCTGGTTTCATTAGGAGGCCTTTGATGCTTACGAATTTGTTAGCCAAGGCTACCTGGTCAATAATGGACATAATAGCCTTTGCCTCATGGGGGTATCGAATAAATAATCGAATTTCTATTTCTTTTTTTGACATAATCTTTTTACCTCCTTTTTTATTTAATAAATATATAAAAAGAGGCAGATTAATCGACCTCATTATTTTCAAGGCTGTAAAAATCTAAACAAGGAAACTAAGCTAGAAAGGTACAAAAAATCAGTACTTTTTCTGACTTTTATATGCAAATAGAATAACATAAAAAACATTAGAAAATAAAAAAAGACTCCCAAAGCGTTACGCTTTGCAGAGTCAATTTTAATTAGTAATCACATGATTATTTCTGTTTGGTTGGGTGCGCACAATGCGGACAGTAAATCCAGTCCGGGCTTAACTTAAGTCCGCATTGATTACATAGTTGGGTGCTTGGCTGTTCGCCATTCCAATCTCTTACGAGTCCCGCCCTTGAATCACTCTCTACAAACTTTCCGCATTTTTTGCATCTTGCTGCATAAATGCGGCCGCCTGTAACGGGATTCTTTTTCGTGCGCTCTTCAACTGGAAAATTATCGCAGCACAAATTAAAATCGGCACTGATTTTTTTGCCTTTGACGCTCATCTTAGCCTACCTCCATCAATATGTTTTATATATTTATATTAAAAAGAGGCAGATATAATCAACCCCTTGTTATCTTTGGGCTGAAAATTTTTACGTGATACTAACTAATTTTTAAAAAAGAGCAAATAAAAAGGAGGTATGAATACCTCACCTTCTATATCTATATTATAGCACATATTTAATTATTTGAAAAATAAACTGAATATTTTTTGGACGTCGTCTACTGTTTTGTATTTTTGCACATTAAGTTTGCTGTTGCCGGCAATCATAGCAGATAGCCTTTTGTCTGGTTGGTCGCGGAATAAACAAAGGATTGGTTTTTTGTTTTCGGCTCGTCCGATTTCGTATCCAACCCCGAGGCTTGGTGTTGAAACTTCGGCAACTATAAAATCAGCTTCATCTACCCAATTTACGTCTCGGTTAAATATAAATTCGCTAGTTTTGTTTTTGCCACCAGCCGTTAAATTTTTGTCACCGATATGTTCGGTTAAAATTGTGCCATAACTTTTAAGTAATTCGATAATTTGAGCGTATAAATCGCTATCGTTTCGTCCGCCAGTAATTGATCCTGCGAAGTAAATTTTTGGTTTTGTCATATACTCTTATTATCGCAGAGTTTGTCGTAAGAAAAAAGTATACCCTGCTCACATAATGTGAGCAGGGCTGTGGGTGGGTTGTTTTTCTCAAGTTATTATAATTTGTAGACTAATATCTTGAGCATCACCGATTTCAGTTCCGATACAGTTTGGTAACTACTAACAAAAACGTTGGCGTTATCTTTAACTGTAGCGTGCGCTAGTTCTTGACTCTCGCCTTTTTTATAGAGCCATATGATTGGTTTTTTGCCAATCATTGCGAGGACTCTTTTTCTTGTTTCGGCGTGTGCACCTGTAACGAGAAAAACAATTATATCGGCTTCAGCCATATGTTTATTGTCTTTTTCGGTTTCTTGCGCCGTTTTTTCTTTCTTCCTTCTTCCGTCTCTGTCTCTTTCACTTGTATATTTCCCGTTATACTCTAATATAACGGAAGTTACGGCAAGTGAATCATTATTGATTGAACCGCTATCTGGAAACGGCTCGACAAGATGAAAAACCCATTTGATCATACTATCACCCCGACTGTGTGTACCGCAATATTCCTATTGCCTTAGTATATTAAACAACAATGATGATATTTTGTAAATGGTATTTATGATTAAATAAAAATTAAAGCCTGCAGTATAAATACCACAGGCTTCAACCTTATTTAGTAGCAACCGGAAAAAGGTATTTTAACAGTTCCGCCACACGCATCTGCATGACGTCATCGTCGTAGTCCCCGATCGATTTAAAAGGCTTTGTGTATGTAACCCTTTCTCTATCTATTATTCCAGCGGACGTAATTGCCTCTACAAATCCGTTACAAAAACTAGTGTCGTCTGATGTGAATAAAAAGGCGGAATTTCTCTTGCCGCACAGGCTTTTGACAATCGTCGCAGCTATTAATGATTCAAAATTAATACTCTCAGCCTCGTCTTTTTCGGCAGCCTCTTTGTAGCTTAGCGTTAGCCCAATTACAAAGACGACTGGCCCCTTAACCTTGACTAGCTCAGAAATATCTGACGATAGTTTGCCACCTTTGACGGTGGATGAATAATCAATAATGCTGCGTGCATCTGCACGCCTCAAAATTACACCCCTAGGATCGATGAACATTATGTCGGCACCATATAATCGTCTGTTTTTTTCGTTGACAGATTCTAGCGTAGTAATTACTTTTATTGATTTTTCTGGATTCATTTCAAATACTACAAAGGTGACCATACTCTTGCCCTCCATTTTTTGATGTATTTCAAAAATAATATTCAAAAAGAGGCAGATTATAATCAGCCTCTATAATTATTGAGACGGCTAATATAGCTATTTTGGTTGTTACTAAATAAGTTTGAAAAGAACAAAAAAGATGGCAGTACCACCTTTTTGCATAAAGATAGTTTAGCACAAATACATTAGTTTTTGTCTGGCAAAAGTATATCTGTTATAATACCTAACTGTTACAGGTTATAATCTACAATATGGTCTCATCGTCTAACGGTTAGGACGCCAGGTTCTCATCCTGATAATCCGGGTTCGATTCCCGGTGAGATCACCAAAATAAAATACTCATCATTTGATGGGTATTTTATTTTGACGTTCTTTTCGGAATTGAATCCGGATGCACGTTAAAAACGTGCAAATCCGGATTCGTGAAGCGACAGGAGCCAAAAATTAGCTTGCTCATTTTTGTGACCGAGCGGAAATAGGAAGCGAAGTGACCGCCTTCCCGGTGAGATCACCAAAAAATAACCTTTGCTCTGCAAAGGTTATTTTTTATAATTTCTAATCTGTAAAGCGAGGCTAATCGTAGTGGTTCCAAATCGGCTCAATTATTAACGAATTGCTCATACGGAATTAATCAATCGTCCTTATGTTTTAATATTCAGCTCAAAGATGTGATAATTAGTGTATGAAATTATCTTCAATAGCCGTTTCTAATATTAGAAGTTTTGAGTACGATCCAGACTTTACTAAAGAAATCGCCTTTGACGATGCGGGTCTTAACTTACTAATTGGTCCGAATGCTTCTGGCAAGAGTAACCTCGTAGAGATAATTATGCGGATCTTTAGCAACGTATATGATATTACTGGATTATCTGCTGGAGGTGCAAATATTGATATCTCAAGCTTAATATCTACGACGCCTCAGGCCACCAACCTTCAAGGCAGGCCCAATCTGCCAGGTACATTCACAAAACACAGAGCCACCCCAAATCAAGAGTCATCTATCAAATTAACTGTAACTATAGACGCGAAAGATAAGCAGAATCTAGGAGTTATCAACCGAAATAGAGCCACGCTTAAAAGGCTTTACGAGCGCAATTACAAAGAGTATACGGACTCACCGTTCGCTGGCAATCGTATATTTGAGTCTGAAATTTCATCGCCTCGAGTCGGTACTACGTTTGAGATTGTTCTGCGAGAACATAAAGAGCCGTTTTCATCGTATTTTATCGAAGATGACAGCCAGAGCTTGGTCGTAAAGTATCTCCGGGACTACGGGCTTATATGCACGTTAATAGACAGACATAACGAATTGCTCAACCCTTCCACGTTTAATGCTGTAGAGAAAACATATCCACTGACGCACAACTACCAAATGACTGCCGATGCTTTGGGATTAGAAAATGGCACGCGTCTAATACAGAGACTAAGCCCGCCGTTAATACTCGTAAGTGTCCAGGAGAGGCTATCAGACATCGATATCTCTATGCAGCTGTATGGCGGTAATGGAGATAGCAATAATAGCTTAAGTAACAGGTATAGACAGATCGAACAAAACCTGAGCCAAAAAACCACCCAGGGGACATTCTCTGGTGGACGTTCAGAGACGTTCGAAAGTCTAAAAACATTAATTTGGATTGATGTTGCTAAAAAAATCGAAAAAGGGGTTGGCTCAAAACACGTAGTTGCGCTCACTAACAGCGAAAATACCGTGTTGCTGAAATTCAACAATTTTCTTCAGCACTTCAGGCTGAGACTCCTGCTGTCATCTGTATCTATCGAAAGCGGGAAAATGGAGTTTACAATACAAGAGTCGGGTTCGAGTGTAAACGCAGGCGATATTAGCTCGGGGCAACGTGCAATCATCAATATTGCCGCCAGTCTTGTTGTTGGTGATGAGCTTAAGGCTATGGTCCTAATTGACGAAATAGAAAATCACCTCCACCCAACGGTACAGGCGAGATTAAGGGATGCACTTATCGATAGTGCCCTCAACGGATCCCAGTCTATTGCAGTAACTCATTCACCTATATTTGTTACTGCGGAGACTTTGAAAAATACTATTCGACTTTATATCCAAGACGGTCACACGGTATCAAAGCGCAGCAGCCTTTCATTAACACCTCAAAATAAGGCAATATTTGATATTCTAGACTACACAAACGGCTCGCGAGTTTTTTTCTCTGACAAGGTGATCTTAGTCGAGGGGATATCCGATGAAGAACTCTTCGTTGCGTACCTGAGACGCGTGCTACACGACAATGAACTTGAGATTCTCAAGGTGCGTGGTGATGGAAGCCTAGCAAAGTGGCGTACGGTAATCGAAGATTTTGGGGTTAAAGTATACATCGTTGCAGATTTGGATACGCTGTTATCAGGAACAAGAAAACACGAGATTAGGTCGACGCGTACTAAGCTATCTAAAACTGCATCTGTTTTATGGACCGAGTTGACCAATGCTGAACAAAAAGCAGCAATAAAATCAATCAAGGCAGCACGGGGACAAGGTAGGTATATACTACAGCGTGGCGCGCTCGAGGCGTACATACCAACTGGGGGCGGAGATAAGACTGATAGAGTAAGACTATTCATCGAGAAAAACGATTGGTCTACACTCAAATATAAACGCGAACTGAGATCTATATTCACTGATATATCTAGGCAATAGTTCCATTACTATACGGGGATAGATTCAACATGATTCTCAACTTTAGAAGGTCATATATCCTTTTGAACTCTATTAAGATATTGTTCCAATTCGATTCCCGGTGAGATCACTAGCCTTTATTTATCCTCAAGTTGCTGAATAACTGAAATAAGTTTTTTTGGAGTAATTTCGGCTTTGATTAAATAAGCATCGGCATTTTTTTGCATAGCAATGCGTGACTCGTCATCTTGTTCGAAGTTAGTAAGAATAATGACGCGTGAGTGTGGTATTAGGTCTTCCTTGCCCCCGCGGAGTGCATCTAGTATTTCGGTCCCCCGTCGTTCTGGAAGCATCACATCGAGCAATATAAGGTCATATTGCTTATTTCGGGCTGCAACTAGCCCATCATTACCATCAACAACCCAATCAACATCATAATCGGCCTTTTTAAGGCTGCGAACATACATTTCACCGATAAAACGGTCATCTTCGATACATAAGATAGTTTTTATAGCCATAATTTACCCTCCTAAACTTTTTTGATAATTACTCAGCATTTTTTGCAGATGGTTTTTACCCCATCCTGTTTTTAGCCACTTTTCTCTTGCAAATGCATCCTTACTGTTTAGGAATGCTTCGTAATGAATTAATTCCAAAGGTCTTCGTCTTCTTGTTGACTCTACTTGTCCGGAATTATGCAGAGCAAATCTATTTTTTATATCTTTGGTGCATCCAACATAAAGATTATTATCTTTATTGCTTTTAAGTATATACACATATTGCATATCGTAAAAGTTTTGGAGGGTTAACCTCTAAACATTGAATGATTATTTATCCAGCCCTTGCCTTCGCTAATTAGGCCTTCGTTGCTATTATCGTCTGATTGTAGCTTATCCGCAACCGTTGCGTAAATCGGAATTGATACAACAAATGTTGATCCTCGCCCATCTTCACTGCGGACGCTAATTGTACCGCCATGAGATTCGACAATTGCTTTGCTGATATAAAGACCTATGCCCGTTCCGGCAACAGTTTCACGCGATCGATGTGAACGATAGAACTTTTGAAAAAGATTATTAACGACATTCTCTGGCATACCAATACCGTGATCTTTAACAATTACTTCAACGAAAGATCCAGCAACGGCTGCCGAAACATCAATGCAACCACCTTCGTTACTATATTTAATGGCGTTATCAATTAGGTTACCAAAGACTTCGCTCATACTAGCCAAATCAACGGCAATTGTTGGCAAGTCGGGTGGAATCACTACTGACAGTAGGCGGTTTTGAGAGCTTGCGCGTAGTTGCATATCATCACAAATCATATCGTAAACATTGGCAACTGTGTTTTCAGTAAGATGAACTTTAAGATGACGACGATCGTATCGCGATGTATTTAAAATATTGTTTATATAACCCGATAGACGATTAGATGATACTACTAGACGACGGAATAATTCGTGCTGATCGTCTTTGAGTACATCGTCAAGCTCGTCTTCAAGGACTTCAAGGTAGCCACGAATAACTGTAATCGGTCCGCGTAATTCATGGGCGGCAAAAGAGATAAAATCCAGGTTTTCTTCATCTATAATATACAGACTGGTTTTGTCGATAAGAGTTAACACAGTTTCAGCTGTAGCACCTTTTTGGTATGATGCAATTACATCAAAAAAACGTCTACCCTCTTCGCTAGGTAAACGGTCTGGAATTCGCGTCCAAACATGTTCGGCTTTTACAGCATGCTCCTTGCAATTTTCTAACCAAGCAACCAATGTGTCGCTACCGTTAAAGACTAAATTTAACGACTGAGCACCACTTTGGTCAATATGCACCGGCGCTGGTTTGTTAGAATATAAGATATTTTGTTGGCTATCCAAGGCAACAAAACCACAAATTGTGGTGTCGAGGGCACTGCTAATAATTGATGTCTGTGGGCTAACTGTGGATACTGTTGTATCTGTGCCATCATCATTTTTATTGCTAGACAGCTCATAAATTGTTTGCAAGGCATCGCGGAAACCAGTTCGCTCGTATTTTTTAGTATTTGGATTTGGAGGCGTTAAATTAGTTCTTTCTCCAGATATATGAACTATTGCTGCTAAAAGTTCTTTGGCAGGATATGTGGCCGAGATTAACACGATTATATTTAATAAAAGTGTAATAACAAAAAATAAGCAAACGATAATCCAAAATGTTATTGAACTATATGTAAAAATTCCCCAAAAGATTAGTGCGGATCCAACTGCGGCCGAAATCATAATCTGTAAGGCAATTACTAATGTGAGTTTTCTCTTGAAAAATGAAGGCCAAAACTGACTGGCTAGTTTGGGAATTTTAGCTACTGCCATGTAACATCACCACCGTCATTCGGCACAGCTACTAGCCAAGTTTGTCCGCGAACCAGTGGCACATCTGCACCGGCTGCGTCGGTAAATTTAATCTGTTCGGTTTTGCTATTTTTGGTCCAAGTTACATTTGTGGCGGTTCCATTTTGGAAAATTGTAGCTATACCACTGCCTACTGTGGTAACATCTTCATGATTTTTGTAATCGCCTGTATTTGACTCATCAACTCTTAGTGCGACGACAACGCTAGGCGAAATTTGGCCTAATTCGCGATCCATATGAGGTTCTCCCGCTTGTGACCTAGCATACGTATTTGTAACTGCGTCATAGGCATATGAACTGTTAAATAATACACTGCTGATTGTGATGTTAATATTTGTTGCGTCTAAAGTAGTACTGGTTTTTCCATCTATACGTGTAAAGCCAGTATATGATGATGTCGTATATCCTTTAGATGTGTTAAGTGCATCCAAATTATTAAAACTTGTGTATACGTTATGCGGCGCGTAACGATCATCTGATCGCCAGTAAGCTGAGGCATTAAGAAATTGATCAATATCACGATAATTACCATTTCGTATTTCAGCTATAGCCTCGTCACTACCGCCAACGTGTGCAATACTAGCGTCGAAAGCGGCTGCCCAAGCAATATAATATGGTCTAACGCTACGAACGGGCCCAATTAATTGAGGCTTTTCTTGCTGATATAAAACCAAAAACCTAGTAATGCCACCTTCGGCAATAGCTTCAAAAACTACTCCACTATCTTTTAGTCCAGATTGAGGTCGAGCTTCGGGGCTGTTTTCGATCATAATACCGGTGACGGCTTGTTTTGTGGCGGCTTCATTGGCAACTAAGATTCCGGTGAGTGGTGAATAATATTTTACAGGTTCAACTATTGCGACTACTTCTTTAGTTACTTTTGGTTTTTCTGTTACAACTGGTTTTTTTGAAAAAAGCACATAGGCAGCGATTCCACCGGCACAAATGGCCAAAAAAACGGCGCTTGATATAATTACAGCTTTACGATGTTTAGATACAAATTGACGCAACCGCGCCCATAGCTTGGGTTTTTTAGTTTCTTCCATACGTAAGCGTTATTATAACAGAAAGCATAATAGTTATAAATTAAATAAAATGAAGATATAATACTGATTCCGCCCTTCCCTTCCCTAGTAAACGACAACAAGTTCAAATTACGCGGCAAAAAATATTATAGGTCTTTATTGTGCGGGTCCTGCCGCTTTGGTTTTCCCTAGAATTTTTTATTGATTACAATAAAACAATTTTAGGGGTCCCAACCAAACGTCACCCGTGATAGCTGTAAAATCAACTTTGTCATTTGCCGTAAGAAGTTACTCTCTCAGATCTTTTCAAAACACGTCAACTATCATTACTTTATACCCAACAGACTGTGCGAAGCAGCCGAACGCCACGTGCTGACGCTGACGCGTCACGCGTAGAGTGTGCTGTTGGTATAAACGTAATGATAGGGGGCGCTAAGAAAGTGATGTTCTAAAAAATTAGACTGTATCTATTTTTTTATAGTATCAATCGCAATTTGTAATCTAGACTGGACTTTATCGTGGCCGATTGCTGCGAGGGTGTCGTTTAGGGCTGGGCTGAATGGTGCCCAAGATACGGCTAGACGGATTAAGCTGAACAAAATGCCTGGTTTTTGGCCAGTTTTTTCGAGCAACACATTTAGGGTATTTTGAATTGATTCAGAATAAAATTCGCTATTATTTAGGGAGTTTTTTGCATCTTCAAGCAGTGATACTATTTCGTTAGACGATAATTTACTTAATTGTTTATTGTTTGCAATCATTTCCAAATCAGGTGTTGGCTCATCAAAGAAATAAGATGTCAAAAGTGGCAAATCAGCTAAGGTCTTTAAACGGTCTTGAACTAGTGCAAGTATGCGCTTTTTTTCATCCTCACCTGCTGCGTTGGCGGAATCTGACCAAAAATTGGTAGTGCGATCATAAAGGTCTTTAAGCGACAATCGGCGAATCCACTGACCATTCATCCAAAGCAACCTTTGTTCGTCAAAGCGAGCACCGCTACGCTGTACTCGGTCCAGGCTAAACTTTTCAATTAATTCTTCGCGCGTAAATAATTCTTGTTCGGTGCCATCGTTCCAGCCCATGCTAGCTAAGAAATTAAGCATTGCTTCTGGTAAGATACCTTCGTCGCGGTATTCTTGGACGCTTTTGGCGCCATCGCGTTTACCAAGTTTTTTATTGCCGTCAGGCGCAAGAATATGTGGCAAACAAACCAAAACTGGATACGCTAGATCTAGCGCGTCGTAAAGAGATAAATACTTTGGAATTGATGGGATATATTCGAGGCCGCGAATAACGTGAGTTATCTTCATTTCGGCATCGTCAACGATATGTGCAAAGTTGTAAGTTGGCAATCCGTCGCTTTTTATTAAAATAAAATCATCTAGTGCTTCTGGGCCGGCTGATAATTCGCCCATAACTGGGTCATTCCAGGTATATCGTTTAATTACGGGCACTTTAAAGCGAAGAGGCTGTGTGCCGTCCCAGACTGGTGGGTTTTCTGGCCTAAAATCACGATATAGGAAAGCTTTTTTCGCTTGTTTTGACTGTTCGCGAAATTCGTTAACTTGATCAACTGTATATGGGTCGGCATAAGCCAATCCCCTATCAATTAGTTTTTGAGCCCAGGCAAGATAATGTTCGCGTCGTTCAGTTTGAATATATGGTCCATACTCGCCACCTTTTCGGACACCTTCGTCCCAATCAATGCCGAGCCAGTCAAGGGTTTCAAGGATTAAATCGGTTGCACCTTCAACAAATCTGGCTTGGTCAGTATCTTCAATGCGAAGTATAAATTGACCGCCTTGTTGTCGTGCCAATAGCCATGGAAATAAAGCGGTGCGAACATTACCGATGTGAATGTAACCAGTTGGGCTTGGGGCAAAACGTGTGCGAATAGTAGTCATATGTTATTTATTATACCTTATTTTGCAATACTACCCTTCGCCTTGTTTTGAAGAATATCTCTTTCTTACCGTCCCCTCTCATTACATTTATACCAACAGCACACTCTACGTGTGACCTTTGGTCAGCACGTGGCGTTCGGCTGCTTCGCACAGTCTGTTGGTATAAAGTAATGATATTGGACGTGTTTATTTTAACTGTGACAAATTATGACTTACGGCAAATAAGAAAGTAGATTTTATCGGTAATCACGGGTGGCGTGAGGCGGGGCAACACCCAGACGCGACAACGGTAATCCGTTTCGTGGCTAGGGGTGGACCGAGCGACAGGACCCGCACGTTAAATAAAAACAAATTAAACTTTTTTTAGAGGCTTGTGGCGATTCGACGGATTTGGTCGCCAGAAAGTGGTGCGTCACCGGTGATATTGTACAAAATGCCACCATTTACCCATGATGCGTCATCGCCACCGTATGTATAAATCGTTAAACCGCGTTCTTCGGTAGTGATGAACTCGCCTTTTGAAACTTTATTAACCTGATTCTTTACGGCTGTTGAGTCCCATGAGCTTTTAGCTTGTTTAATGGTGAAACTTCCTTTGCCGGTATTTGCTTTAAAATTTATTGTCACTTCGCCATCTTTATAAGAAATAGACCCGTTCAAGCTGTACCCGTCAGGATAATATTCGGGATAGGTCGCATTAATACCTGCCCGTGCACTGGCAACGCTCATAGAGATATTTGGTAAATATACATAGACAAAGAAGCAGATGATAATTAAAAGAACCATAATAATGCTAAATATGTTAATAAATTTATGACGACGTTTGAACGCGAGTTTATTTTCTTTTTGCTTTTCAGATAATTTGCTAAAAGCTTCGGCGATTGCTTCTTCTTTAATTGTCTTTGCTGGTTTATTAGCTTCGGCTGCGATAGCTATTTGAGCTTGCTTCGCTTGCTGGTGCTTTTGTTCGATTTTTGCAGCAATCGGATGTTTAACGGGGCCAATATCTGACATGTGCTTGTTAGCTATTGGTTTGGTTAAAGATGTGGGTTTAACTGTAGTCGCTAAAATTGCATGGCGTGGAGCAAAATGTGCAATGCTTTTGCTGCGGGCAATATCCATATTACGTCCAACTTTACGGACAATTGGGGCTATATGACTGGCCGGCGTCTTAATTGTGCGGTCATACAGCGTTTTTTGTGATTCGTTTTTCATTTTTTCCTCGCATTAAAAATGATGATCGTGCCTTTTTGTGACATAAGCAATATCACTATCTTAGGTATATTATTACAAATATACAAGGTTTTAAGTAAAAATGTCCACAACTTGGTATAATATTATATAAATATGCACCACTGCACTTCAAAGAACAAAGAATTAGTAAAGCGAATCGCCGTTTATGCGCTTATGGCGCTATCTGTTTTTGTCTTAGTCACAACTATTATATTTTTTATGATGGGTTTTCGAATTGATACGATTGACGGCAAACTAGAACAATATGCTTTATTGCAATTCAACTCTGTTCCTACTGGCGCCAAGGTAACGATTGATGGCGAACTGATAAGTTCAAAGACTCCAACAAGCAGCTCAGTACCAGCTGGTGAACATAAAATTACAATATCTCGCGATGGTTATCAAACATGGTCCAAGACGGTTAATGTAAAATCTGGTGTATTGAAATGGCTAAAATATGTAATCTTGGTGCCAAATAAGTTGACTGTCGAATCTGTGGCAAATTATGATGCTGTTTATTTATCACTCGCCTCTCCTAATGGGCGTTACATGTTAATTGAAGGAAATCCTAGCATTCCAGTATATGATTTGGTTGATTTAAGCTCGGACACTGTCAAAATAACAAAGCTAACTATTGCCGCTACTTTGTATAGCGAAGCCGTGACTCCAAATATTACACATGACTTTCAAATTAAAAAATGGGACGATGGTGGCCGATATGTTTTGATTAAACATACCTATGGCGATAAATATGAATGGTTAGTACTTGATACTCAAACAGCAGATTCAACCAAAAACATTACAAAATTATTTGACTTTGCAATTAGTGATATTGATTTCTTCGGGACGAGTGGCAATCTGTTTTATGCCTTAGGCGCAAATAATATTCGAAAGCTTGATTTGTCTGCTGGCACTATGTCAAGAACACTTGTAAGCAATGTAACTGGATTTAATATCTATAATTCAAGTATTGTCACCTATAACGGTACTGACGGAACTGCGGCTAACTTGCCTGTTGTTGGTATATATAATGATGGAGATAGTCGGTCTTATGTGCTTCGAACCAAAACTGAAGTCGATAGCAAGGTCATGCATATTTCAGCTTCTCGATATTTTAATGAAAACTATATAGCCATATCAGACGGTCAAAAAGTTGATATTTTAAGAGGTTCATATCCAAATAACTTAAACGGTGAAGCCACTAGCTTGTCGTTATTCAATTCATTTACATTAGATAATGACATTAGCGATCTCAGCTTTAGTCCAGACGGTCAGTATGTTTTGGCAAAGTCTGGTGCTTATTTTGCAAGCTATGATTTGGAATATAAAAAACTAGCATCCTCAATTATAGAAGGAAATGGTACAACCCTATCTCTTAAATGGTTAAATAAAAATTATTTATGGTCTGATCGGGACGGAAGTTTAACTATTCGTGAATTTGACGGTGCTAATATTCACATTATGAATGTAGTTGCCGCTGGTCAAGATGCAGTAATTACTGATAACGGACGTTATTTATACAGTGTTAATAAGTCTACTACCGGTTATCAATTGCAACGTGTGCGCATGATACTTCCCTAGCGATTAATTACTACTTCCAAAGATTCGTTCCCATAGAGTAAGTGACGATCCAGGGATTGAGGTATTGCTTGTCTTTGTGGCCACAGCTGGAGCCGCAATTGATTTGTTTGGATCTGGGCTAATCTGTTCAGCAGTGACTAATAGTCTGTATTTGGCTGTTCCCAAAGGTGTACATGTAAGCAACGTCAGAACAGGCTTATCTGTTGCGTAGACTAGTTTGTTAACATCTGTTGGATTTACTACTTCTTTTTTAGTAACAATATATGTGTATCGGACTGATTCATAGTTAGCGTAAATAGTGTCACCGACTTCTAATTTATCAAGTTGAACAAAGATGAACTTATAATCACCAGAATCTATTAAATCGTTGCTGCTGTGACCTGCAAGAACGGTATTGCCGATTTGACCAGGGCGGCTACTGGCACCAGGTATAGAAAAATTAGCAACTCCTTTGGCCATAGCGGCCATTTGTGAATCATAATCACTACCTACTCCGTAAATAACCGGTACGTCGACGTTAATTTTTGGAATTATTAATCGAGGTTCGGCGCTAACGGCTATGGTAGTGTTTGGGTTGATGACTATGTTTTGGGGGTCAATATTGCCAGGACTGACATAGGCGACCACATTGGCAATTAATATTCGGTTATATTGTAAGAATAAAAAAATCAAGATAACAGCTAAACCAGCTATCAATGGCATAAAATGACGGCTTTTTCTGATTTTTTTAGCTGATTCAGATACTTTTCCGAGAAGTTTTTGGCGTAAATCGAATATTGCTTCATCGTTTGAAAGTGGCTCGACTTTATTTAGCGTAGTTTTTTGAGTACTTGTATCTTCAATCGCCTTTTTAAGGTGATGAGTATAATACCCTTCGTAATACTTTTGGTAATATGTTTGCCAAGCAGTGTGATATTGTTTCCACTGGTCAGCTTGGGGATCAATATGTTCGGCATGGGTACGTTCGTAAGGGTTAATATTTTCAATTTGTGAGATTACGGGTTGTATTGATTCGATAGTTTGGTTCTTTTCAGAATCAAAAAGACCGTCAATTTGTGACCGCAAGACATTAACGGTGGCATCTCGGACTGGTTGATCTGAATTTTGGGCTGGGATATCTAATATAGACCGCTGCGGTAACAGCGGTAGCCCACTTTGACTGTTACTAGGTTCTTCTGGCTTCATTTATATAGATTCCTAATGCGTTCTATTGTACAATATATCGGTAGCAACTGCTATCTAGACTATAAGCGTAATGATAGACGAATTGTCGTGCAATTTTAAAATTTAAGTATATTTGTGGGCGAGTGGCGGAATGGTAGACGCGCTAGACTCAAAATCTGGTATTCGCAAGGATGTGGGGGTTCAAGTCCCCCCTTGCCCACCAAATATATTTAAATTTTTGCAAACAAATAAAAAACTCTGAGTTTAATGCTCAGAGTTTTTTATTTGTTTTTCAAATCGGATTATTACAAAAGTGCATGTCGGGTTATTTGGTGACAAAGTGCGAGAGAAATCTACTCAAATATAAGTAGATTTCTCTCAGCAACATTATGCCGTTTTTCTAGTCATGTGACTAATTGCGCCTAGGAAATTTCGGAATATTGTTTTACTAAAGCAGCATTCATTAACGGCTCTCTCGGACAAATTCTGATCTTTTGCTATTGCACGGATCGAGCGTCTTAATGCATCTTCTGGTGTTGTTGGTGAGTCGTAGTAGTTGTTAAGGTTTAGGTGAAACATAAATTCAAACCTAACTTTCCCAATCTTTTCATCCATCTCTTTGGCACTAAGCCCTTTAAACAAAAAATTAATGCATAATTTTAGCTTTTTCTCGTACTTGGCATAATCATCTGGCAGTTTTGTTAATGTCTGTTCTTGCTCTGACATTTTTCCTTCCCCCTTGGATAAATTAATATTAAAAATACATATTAATAATTGCTATCCAAAGTTTTTGGGACAGCACGCTAAAATACAATAATTAAATTATATTCTGACGCACTGTTCTAAGTTGGTTTTATAACCGACATGCACTGTAATAATCTGATTTGTTAACGGTCATTGGTTGTGTAAAGACTTTTGGTATTTTTAACAACTAATCGAACTAACTTACCACTGTTAAACGCAAATGTCAATGGTTGACGAGGCTGGCTGTGACGCTTTCAAGTGTTTTTGATGGATTCCAAAGCCAATAAACAGAGGCGGACGTGGCAGTATTGCCTTTCCATATTTTTATTGGGTCGCCCCATGGTGTAGTTGTCACTTCTCCACCACTGGCCACTACTAATGTATCTTGATGAAAAACGGCAATTGTAACGGGGTATGTAATTGTAAATTTATGAATTGCTTCGACAAGGTTAGTAAGTTGCATGCTGAAAGTTAAAACTTTTGGATAATATACGGCTTGGAAAAGTTTTTGGAGTTGGGCAAACGACGCTACCAGTAGCGTGTTTGGCCGTTCAACTAGTACGCTACTGCTGTTTTTGACAAGATCAATTGCATCACGGGTAATTGTTAGCGGTCCATGATATTCGCGGATAAAATCTTCGTATAAAATTGAAGTTTCACTATTGCGTCCAGCGTCACCAACTAACAGCACGCCAGTAGCCCACTCACCTATAGCCTTTAATTCGGTCAATGATTCGCGCGCTAGGCTGCCAGAGGGGTTTGTGGCGCCGTAGATGACGTCTGTCATGCTAGTTGGGATTGACCTTTTAAGGACATCGGGCAATAATACCCTAACTTCGCCTGCGCCAGCTTTAATGGCGTCAGAATAACTTTCGGCTACACCGATAAATCCAAGCTTATTGCCACCGATAATACCCAACCTGCCGCGTTGTGAACGCTGCTCGGGCTTAGACCATTCGATATTTGGATAAAGCGGTTTGTCGTTGGTTTGTTTGTGCCAATAAGGTTGGTCCATAGTTTGATTATATATCAAACTCAAATGAATCTGGTGTGTCCAATTCTTTTTTGGGATAATATACTATAATACTATTCTCAGGGTCGTTTTCGTCGGGGTAGACATCACCATATTCAAATATTGTTGTGTCATCAGGGATACGAGATTCTGGATGAACGGTAACATTATCTTCTAGAATACAGTCTCTTCCAACTATGGTGTTTGGGCAAAGATGTACATTTATACCAAAATGGGCACCCTTTTTTATAAGGCAATCCCTTTCGGTTGTAAAACCACTGCTACAAGTAACGTCATCATCAATTGCGGTAAGATAGCCTAAATTATAGGGACTTTCTAGGTGACAATTATTTCCAATATAAACATTACCCCCAATAATATTAGGGATTCTTTCTTCTGTATGATTGATGGGTATTACGTTTTCAGAACTGCGTGGAAACATTTTAAATTCTAAGGTGTTCTTATTTAATATTTATATCATTATTATAACAAAGAATAAGCACTTTGTCAATTTTATCAGCTGCTGTTAGCTATAAATTAAGCTTTCAATATATAATTTTTTACCACTTGTCCTTAGATAAAGTGGTTTGTCGTTGGTTTGTTTGTGCCAATAAGATTGGTCCATAGCTTGATTATACTTCAAATTTTTAAAGCACCCGGTTAAGGGTGCTTTGGGGTTTGGTTTAATCATGATTTTTTGCTATTCCCGGTTAACAATGGCTACATGTTTAGAATAGATTTTGGCTCAACCTCAGTAAAGTCTTTAATCTTTGACATGGGCCCAAACGTGACTTCGCGTCCAATATCGCAATAGCTGCCAATTATGGACTCAGACCCGATGAGACAATTACTATCGATCCAGGTGCTGTGGTCGATTTTTGTACCGTATTCGATTGTTACATTATCGTTAATCCAAGCCTCATTACCAATAACTACATCGTCACCAATAACTACGTCGTTACCAATAACTACACCATTACAAATAACCACGTTGTTACCAATGACTACGTTATTGCCAATAACCACGTTATAGCCGATATTTGTTCGAAAGCCTATCTTAACTGAATGCCCTATTGAGGCCTTGCCGATTTTGACGTCATAGGATAAATGGGCATTATTTCCAATTCTTACATTCTCAGTAAAGTGGGTTCTATCGCCAAGATAAACATTATCGCCTATGTAACAGGCGTTGCCAACGTTGATATTTACTATTATCCCATTAGGGTTTGGATATGTATTACCAAATAGCTCTTTCATATTCTTACCTCAAAAAACGTTGCTCCGAACTGCGGAGCGCAGGTGGATTGCAATATCTATACTATAATAAATTAGTTAGATTATGTCAAATTGGGCTTATTTAACATATTAAAGACTATCTGCGATGACAATTTTGTGTGATTGAACTACGTCATTTTGGTTTAGTTTTAAGTGTGCTTTTACCTTAATACCATCTATAACCTTTGGAAGCCAAAATATATCACTGGACCACATATTTTCATATGGAATTTCACTTATTAAAAACCACTTTGGCGTCATTTCATCCGACTCGGTTGGCGTACCTTCCCATTTCGTGGCGGTAAAAATAGTTACATGCAAAATGGCTGACTGGCCTTTATAAAATTCATCAAAAGTAATATCGGCCATTTTTTCAAATTCAACCGGTGTAACATTAATTTCCTCTTGAGATTCACGGATAAGGGCTTGTTCTATCGTTTCGCCTGGTTCAATCTTGCCACCCACCCCATTATAACGACCTGCGCCAAACCCGCGTTTTTTCATAGCAAGTAGTATTTGGTCGTCTTTTATCAAAAACAAGAGAGTTAATTCCATCGTTTATTCCTTTATCTCAATACTTATTGGACAGTGGTCAGAACCGATTATTTCAGGGTGGATTGAGGCTGTCACGATGCTGTCAGACATCGATTTGCTAACAAACCAGTAATCAATACGCCATCCGACATTGCGGGCTCTGGCGTTGGCCCAGTGGGTCCACCAAGTGAATCCGTCAGATTTTTCGGGGTATTTGGCTCGGTATGTGTCGACAAAGCCGTTTGAGATTATGGCGTCGATGCCGGCGCGTTCTTCGTATGTGAAGCCGTGTTTGCCGATATTTGCCTTTGGATTGGCCAAGTCAAGTTCGGTATGGGCGACGTTTAAATCACCACAAAATAGTACTGGTTTTGTTTTTTCTAATTCTTTAACGTGTTCCAAAAAAGCTGGGTCCCATTGTTTATGGCGAAGGCTTAATCGAGATAGATCATCTTTGGAGTTTGGTGTGTAAACCGTTACAGCCCAAAACTTTTCAAATTCGGCGCTTATTACCCTGCCCTCTTTGGCTGGATCGCCATAACTGTCGCCAGCTAGTTTATATTTTTCGGCAATGGCGTCGGTAAAGCCGTTAATAACAGATAAGGGTTTAATTTTGCTAAAAATTGCGGTACCGGAATAGCCTTTTTTGTCGGCTGAATTCCAATATTCGGTGTAATCTGGTAAATCAATTTCAACTTGGCCTTGTTGGGCCTTGGTTTCCTGTAAGCATAAGATATCTGGATGTTCGGATTCAATAAACGACGCAAAAAGCCCTTTTTTAATGACTGCGCGTATTCCGTTGACATTCCATGAATATAATTTCATGTTTTTATTATAGTACAGACTAACTACTTCTTTGTTTTTGTTTGTGTGATTATGGAATATTTGTAGTATCAACAACAATAGGCACGGAGCTATTAATTATAGTGTTATTACCGAGTTGACCAGCGTTATTATATCCCCAACAATATGCTTTGCCAGTGGCAATGACGCAGCTATGAGCATAATAACCTGAAATGGCTGTAACGATTTTACCGCTTAGTACGCCCGTAGCATCAACTGCAATAGGAACGGAACTATCAATTAAAGAATTATTTCCAAGTTTCCCATATCTGTTATATCCCCAACAGTAAGCTTGGCTATCGGCGATTGCACATGTATAAGAATTTCCGGCTGTAATTGATGTAATGGTTTTACCGCTTAGAACACCGCTGATATTAACGGCTACAGGGACAGTGCTTCCGTTATGTGAATTATCACCAAGTTCGCCATTATCGTTACTCGCCCAACAATAGGCTTGCCCGCTAGCGATAGCACAAGTATGGTAAGTTCCAGATGAAATCGCCGTAACCACTTTGCCACTTAGGGCGCCAGTATCATCAACAGCTACTGGGACATTGCTATTATTGTATGAATTATTTCCAAGTTCGCCATTGCCGTTATATCCCCAACAATATGCCTTTCTATCAGAGACGACACAGCTTTGAGAGCCTCCAGCAGAAGCTGAAATTGTTGTGATTATCTTGCCATTTAGGACGCCAGTGGTGTCGACGGCGACTGGGATTAGGCTATCGTTTGCAGAATTATCACCAAGCTGTCCTTCCCAGTTAGCGCCCCAACAATAGGCTTGGCCACTAGCCGCGACACAGCTATGATATGCTCCAGCCGAAATAGCAGTAATTGTCTTACCACTTAATACGCCAGTGGTGTCAACGGCTACTGGGATAGGGCTATCGTTTGTAGTATTATTGCCAAGTTCACCATCACCGCCATATCCCCAGCAATATGCTTGATTGTCGGCAATTACGCAGTTGTGCATGTCTCCAGCCGAAATAGCAGTAATTGTCTTACCACTTAATACGCCAGTGGTGTCAACGGCGACTGGAATAGAGCTACTATCGTAAGAATTATTGCCTAGTTGGCCAGAGCTATTATCACCCCAACAATAAATCTTGTTATTCGTTATAAAACAAGAATGAGACCCGCTAGTTGCTATCTGCCAATCGCCCGCGACTATTGGTGCCGTTGGCAATTCTCCAATAGTTGGCGTTTTGTTATCTGAAGTTATGTGATAAGAAACGTCACTTTTGGTAGCAGTTAATCCATATGTATTATCAACACTTGTGTATGTGTAATTAAAGACTGTATCAGGACTTGGTTTTAAACCCCTACCACCATTAGCCGCTTCTGCCGTAGCTGGGTAAGTACCGTTTATTGTTTTATCTATTTCAAGCTGAGTTGAAGCGTTTTTAAGATCAGATTGTAATGTCGCAGCGGTGGCTTTGAGGGTTATACCAGCATAAGAAACTATGGTAATAGCTGCCAATATACTAATAACGACAATAACAACTAGGAGCTCAACGATTGTGAAACCCAGTGATAGCCTAGATTTATTTTTGACACGTGCAAAAGACTTTTTATGATGCATATTAATGTAAGCTTAGCACTAGCAGTATTAATTAACAATGTGATACCCTACGATCCAGCTATAACCTTTAAATGAATTAACTATGTGGCAATTATTATTGTTGTAGCATCTGTGGGTTGGCTCATATTTGTAACGGTTAGAGTTTGATATATGGTGATCTTTAATTATTTAAAGGCTATTAATGTCGACAGAAACAGGAATACCACTACTAGTTATAGCGTTATTGCCAAGTTGGGCTTCCCAGTTATGTCCCCAGCAATTAGCTTGAGCATTAGCAAGGACGCAGACGTGAGCTTCACCGGTTGAAATCACTGTGATAGTTTTACCACTTAAAACGCCAGCTGTGTTGACGGTAATAGGGATTGAAGAACTACCGGTTGCGTTGTTATTACCAAGTTGTCCGTCCCAACTAGATCCCCAGCAGTAAGCCTGACTATTAGCAATGGCGCAAGTATTAGAATTGCCGGTTGAAATCACTGTGATAGTTTTACCACTTAAAACGCCAGTAATATCAACGGCAACAGGTGTAGGGCTATCATCGATTGCAGAATTATTACCAAGCTGTCCATCCCAGTTAGCTCCCCAACAATAGGCTTGATTATTAGCAATAGCACAGGTGTGAGAATTGCCAGCCGAAATTGCCGTTACCGTTTTGCCGCTTAGGACGCCAGCTATATTGACGGCAACGGGAACGAGACTATCGGTATAGTTAGTATTGCCAAATTCACCGTCTCCATTATATCCCCAACAGTATGCTTGTCCGTTGGCAATTGCGCATGTATGATAGTCACCAGCCGAAATTGCCGTTACCGTTTTGCCGCTTAGGACGCCAGCTATATTGACGGCAACGGGAACGGCGCTACCGGTCGTAGTGTTGTTGCCAAGTTCACCATCAGCATTAAATCCCCAACAGTATGCTTGACCATTGGCGATCGCACAGGTTGCATAATCGCCAGCAGAAATCGCTGTGACGGTTTTACCATTCAAAACTCCCGAAGTATCAATAGCTGTTGGAACGACATTAAAGGCCGTAGTGTTAATGACTGGCTGAACAATTCCATTATATCCCCAACAATATGCCAAATTGTTGGCGATGGCGCAGGTATTATTAGTACCAGCCGAAATTGCTGTGACGGTTTTACCATTCAAAACGCCAGTCATATCAACAGAAACTGGAATACGACTGTTAGTTACGGAATTATTACCAAGTTGGCCATATTCATTAGATCCCCAACAATAAATCTTATTATTAGTAACAGCACATGTATGAGATCCGCCGGATGTGATTTGTTCCCAGCCTATAGCCGCAACGATTGATCCGATAGTCGGTGTTTTATCTGTGGATGTTATGAAATATGAGGTGCTGCTTTTTGTAGCAGCTAAGCTATAGCTGTCGCTGCCGCCGACGTAAACATAGTCAAGTATTGTTCCTGGACTAGTTTGTAGCCCTCTGCCGTTATTAGCCGCTTCTTTAGTTGCTGGATAGGTGCCGTTTGTAACTTTATCCATTTCAAGTTGTGTTGAGGCATTTTTGAGGTCAGATTTTAAGGCTGCAGCTGTCGCTTTTTGAGATATGCCAGTGTATGAAACTATAGTTATGGCTGCAAGTATGCCTATTACAACGATAACGACTAACAACTCAACTATTGTAAAACCGGATGATAATTTTGATTTATTTTTACCATGAGTAACAAGGTTTTTATATTGCATATTAATACTTATCTTAGCACTAGCGTTATTTATTAACAATTTTTAACTAATACTTTTCATTGCCCTACTGGCGTCACGTTCTTGGTCGCGGCGTTTTAGGGTTTCGCGCTTGTCATAGTTTTTCTTACCTTTTCCCAAGGCAATAACGACTTTAATAAAACGACCACTTATTAAAAGCTTGGTTGGTACTATGCTCATTCCAGATTGTTTGCGAGCATATAAATCATCAATTTGTTTGCGCTTAGCAAGAAGTTTGCGAGGTGAAGTATCGATGCTGCGGGCGCCAACATTGCCCTTTTCGTTAAGTTTTAAGCTAAAACTAGCATTGTTAAGCCATAATTCGTTATCTTTTATAGTTACGAAAGAGCCTTTTAATTGGACGTGACCATCGCGGGCGGCACGAGTTTCTAGGCCGGTAAGGGCGATACCAACAACTAAATCTTCATCTAATGCATAATCAAAAGAAGCCCTTTTATTAAGGATAGACTTGGGCTTAATGATGATTTTCTTTTTTTGTGCCATTATAGCTATTGTAACAGATTATAAGTTGGCTTTGCGTTTACTAAATTTGTAGTTTAAATATGACATCTTGAAAAATTGGCCAAATACTTTAATTAAAGGTAACACCCTATTTAGCTGACCAATCATTCTAAACTCGCCTGCCATGCCCTTCATTATTCCAATTTTTTCTGCCTTTGTTGTAATAGTTAGATCTGGAAGATAAACCGAACAGAAGGTTTTATCTTTGGACAAAAGTGACCTGTTCATCAGCGTTTCAAGCCCATAGCCTATATCGGGTCTTGACCAAATATATTTATCTAAAAGTAGTTCTTTGGGAACGACTCGTTCGCCACTAATCCAATCCATTTTTAGCAATTTCATAAACCAAGTCGAATTATTGCGAATACTTAATGTCCAGTCGACTTTGCCATCAAGAACTGGTTTTGCGAGCATGGTTATCGTATCAGAGTCGAGACCAATTAAATCGGCATCGAGCAGCATAATTAAATCGTTTTTTGAAGCTTCAATCCCGCGTAATACTGACAGTGTTTTACCCATGTTTTTTTCGTTTTCAATTAGAGTAACGTCATATTTTTTTATAACCTTTGAAGTGTTATCTTTTGAACCGTCATTTACAACAATCACCTCTCCAATTAAAGGATGGTGTTCGACTATCTTTAAAACTTCTGCAATCCTTGGCTCTTCATTGTAAGCGGCAATAACAACACTGAGTAGTTTATTCATGCTGGGTTTTCCTTGGGTTAATGTATTATTATAATAATAGCAGTAAACAACCGGAGCTTCACGTTTTATGCGAATTGCAATTTTTACAGATACTTATTTACCTGATAAAAACGGTATTTCTATGAGTATTAATAGTTTTACAAAGCTTTTGGCCGCCGATGGCCATCAAATTATGATTTTTTGTCCTAAAAAGGGGCGCATTAAAGATGAAAAAACACCAAATATAAGCATTACTAGGTATGCCTCATTCACTGCCCCAAGTAATAAGGACACTAAAATATCATTACCGTTTATTTTGACGGCTGTTAAGGATTTAAAAGAGTTTAATCCTGATGTTGTTCATATCCAAACACCTATGGGGCTGGGCTTTGTCGGTATCTGGGCATCAAAGATATTAAAACTAAAAAATATTCAAACTTATCACACTTACATACCAGATTTTTTGGTCTATTTTAGCCCTAAAACCCTACTCGGTATTAGCAAAATAACGAATTATATTAATAATTCAAAGATGGCCAAAAATATAATTTCGAAATCAAATAATATTGAAGAGGCTCCGCATTTTAATTTGTTTAAATTGCGACTATCGAAAATAGTTAAAGAAGCAAGTGATGTCGATATAGAAAAAGATGAAAATTCGTTCAAGGATAGGTTCGGCCGAAATTTTACCAGACTTCTTTATAATCGGGCTGACTTAGTCTTAACTCCATCAAAAGCGCTAAAAGACCTAATAAAAAAACAAGGTATTAAGACAAAAATTGAAGTGATGAGCAATGGTGTCCATAATAGTAACTTCAAGAAAAAAATTGATTACACTATTAAGAATCGAATGGTTTATACCGGTCGCTTAGGACTTGAAAAGAGTGTTGAAGTTGTTGTTGAGGCATTTTATATTGCCCAAAAGTCCTTACCGGGTTTACGATTAGATATTTACGGTGATGGCCCAGCTAGGAAACCTTTGCAAATTCTTGCTAAAAAGCTTGGAATAGCAAAAAAAATTAAGTTTTGGGGAGCTTATGATATCGCTAAGGTTTCGCAAAAAATTTGTGAATATGATTTTTTTGTAACATCGAGCACAGTTGAAACTCAAGGTATAGTTTTACTCGAAGCAATGGCTTCAGGATTACCTGTAGTGGCGGTTAAAAAATTAGCAGTCCCAGAGATTGTTTTAAATGGTAAAAATGGTTATTTATCAGAGGCTGGTGATGCCAAAGCTATGGCAAAAAATATGTTAAAAATGCTTGAAAGTGATAAAAAACTTGAACAATTTGGTCATAAATCGTTTGAAATTGCAGAGTCTCATGAAATTATGAAATGTAAAGATCGTCTGTTGCAAAAATACATAAAAATGTCAAAATAGATTATTTTTTGCCCCTATTGTGGTATGATTGTTCAGATGATTGCCGATATTACAGTTACCGAAAAAAGTTATGGTCCTAAAATCTTGATGAGTAAGATCAAGTTTAGTATTGATGATGGCGAAAAAGTTGGCGTTGTTGGTCGTAATGGTGTTGGTAAATCGACTTTATTTGGAATTATTGCCGGCACTGACAAGGATTTTACTGGTGATATTATTTTTCATCGTGGCACGGTTGTAGTCGCTACAGCCCAGGAACATCATGATATGGGTGATATTACAGTTTTACAGTATGTTTTAGCTGGATTGCCTGAATATACCGAACTTAGTCGTATTATCGAGACTTATCCCGAAACTATGGGCGAAGATATGGATTTAATTGATGAATATACGCAAGCCTTGATGCGATTTGATGATAAAGGATTTTATCAGATTGAAGAAAAAATTGAGCGCGAATTGGATAATTTTCAATTACCAAACGTGGCCCATCGTATCTTCTCAACTCTATCTGGTGGTCAAAAGCGTTTAGTCGAAGTCGTCAAAATTATGCATAGTGATGCTGATTTGGCGCTTGTTGATGAACCAACCAACCACATGGATTATATTGCCAAGGCTCAATATGTTGATTGGATGAAATTTGCCAGCGAAGCAATGTTAGTTATTACTCATGATCGTGATGTTTTGAACGAAGTTGATCGAATTGTTGAACTTAAAGATGGCGAATGTGTTAGTTATAAGGGTAATTATGATGCATATTTGAAGCAAAATGCCGTTAGTACTGGTACGCAAATGAATGATTTTGAGATGGGCGAAAAAAGAATTGTTAATCTTAAACAAAAAGTTATTGATTACCAACGACTAAAGGAAAAATCACGTAACCCGGGAACTATTCAAAAGTTTAAGCGTTTAGAGGAAAAATCTCGTGAAGAATTAGCCGAGTTACAGGCCAAAGAAAAACCTACTTTCTGGATTGATAAAGATTCAGTCGCTAATCTTAATTATAAAGTTGCGGCTCAATATGATAAGTTTAAGGCGAAAAATATTCGTATGAAGTTAAGTAATGACGAATCACGTAGCAAACACGTGTTAGTTACAGCGCGTAATCTTTCACTTGGTTATAAATCACCATTATTCAGTGGTATTAATGTCGATTTGCGCGAAGGTGAAGCTTTGGAACTTCGTGGACGTAATGGTGCTGGTAAAACGACGCTTATTAAAGCACTTCTCTACCCCGACAGACTGCTTACTGAACCTTCGGATAAATCCAACAATATTGTTAAATTTGAAGGTGACATTACGCTTGATAAGCACGTTCGAATCGGTATTTATGAGCAAGAGGTCTCGTCAACTTATTTTGAACTACCACTTGAAGCGGCGATTGAGCGAATGTATCTTGATCGTAATCTTTCAATTTCAACTACAAAGATCCGTAATTTAATGAGTGATTATTTGTTTACTGAGGGCGATGGTAAAACGCCTATTTCGCGACTTTCTGGTGGCCAAAAAGCTCGGTTCCAATTAATTTCGATGTTAGCTAATGAACCGCAATTATTAATTCTCGACGAACCTACAAATCACTTGGATCTACCAAGTATTGAAGAGCTTGAAACGGCCCTTTCAAAGTATGTTGGTGCAATCTTGTATGTTAGCCATGATGGTTATTTTCGCAAATCTATGGGCGGCGAAGTCCTGCAAATCGGCTAAGTTTTTCGTCTAAAGCCTGTGCGTTTATATTGCTTTTAGCTTATGCTATAATTGTCATATAATTACAGGGGTAATCTGTTAGTGAAGTTCGTCAATTTTCTAAATAAAAAATCTTTAAATAATCGTCATTCCTCTGGCTTTGCTTTGCCGACGATTTTAATTGTTTCGATTATCATGTTGACGGTGTTGGTTGCGGCGGTTTCTTCGGCTGCTGCCGTTCGTATGGCGATGGTTTCGCAATATTACAACCAAGTATCTCAGATGGCGGCTGACGCTGGGACTGTCTACGCCAATGCTTGTTTGGATAAAAATAATGGTGTTCCACAATGGTCGGACGTTAATCCGCTTAAACCAAATACAGATTGTTCTGGGGTACAATTATCTGGTTTTACTTGCCCAGTTGCGTCTGTTGATCCTCGCTGTTACGTGACTATTAATGATAATATTATATCTACTTTTAGCGTACCGATACCCGTTCTGGACATTAATGGCAAGGCTTCTGACATAAAAGCCAAAGGTACGGTAAATTTAGTTAGAACATCTAATGGTTCAGTTTGGCGTAGTTATAACCAAAACAAAAATACGGAAGTGTCATATCCAAATATCGTCACAGATGGATTGATAATGAATTTAGACGCTGGGAACCCATTATCTTATTCTGGTAATGGCTCAGCTTGGACTGATTTAAGCGGAAATAATAATAATGTCGCGTTAATGAATGGTGTTACATACGATAGCAATAATGGCGGTTCTTTGTATTTTGATGGTGTCAATGATTATGGTTTTGGAAATCCAAGTTTAAATACGAGTAATAATTTTAGTGTGTTTGCTTGGATAAAAGCAGGTAACCCTATAAGCGGCAGAAATATAATTATTACAAATAATTACCCTTATCAAACAGATACTGGATGGATGCTTGCAGAGCAACTTAGCAAAGCATTTTTCTTAAGCATTGGCGCTGATAATGCCTATGGACAAAGTACAGACGATTCTATTACAACCTCAGCTTGGCTTAACATTGGTGCCGTATCAAACAATGGAGGCGAATCATTCAGTTTATATGTAAATGGCAATTTGGTGTCTACTGCAGCTGGAATAAATTCTGCCCGAACTTTATCTAATACAAAAAGCTCATTCGTTATTGGAAATAGAAGTACGGAGTTTTTTAAGGGTTATATGGGTGGTATTAGCGCTTATAATCGTGCTTTGTCTGCAGCCGAAGTCAAACAGAATTTTAATGCTACGGGTACTAGATATGGTTTTAGGAGTACGGTAAAAGCCTTGGTTGTTGGCGGCGGTGGTGGTGGCGGCGGTGAAATTGGCGGCGGCGGTGGTGGCGGTGGTGTCTTGTATGAAGATGAATTTCCTGTTAAAGAAAAAGCTTATAGTGTTATTGTTGGCGCTGGTGGTGCTGGTTTTGCCGGTACGGGTGCTCCAGCGATTGATAATCGTGGTTTATCTGGCTCAGACTCTTTATTCGATAGTCTTTTGGCTACCGGTGGTGGTGGTGGTGGTGGAAATAATACAAATACTTTCGCAATTGGTAAAGCTGGTGGTTCTGGTGGTGGTTCGGCTGAGGCTGGCTATGCAGCTGGGCTTGGAATAACTGGACAAGGAAATTCTGGTGGACTTGCCGTTAACACGGCTTCGGCATATGGTTCGGGTGGTGGCGGCGGTGCTGGTGGTGCTGGTGGTGCCGGTACTAGTGCTGTTGGTGGTGCCGGCGGTGCTGGTGTTCTTAATAATATATCTGGTTCTAGTGTTATGTATGGTTCTGGTGGTGGTGGTGCTATTTATACAGCAGGTATAATTGGAATGGGCGCTAGCGGCGCTGGAAATGGATCAAAACTTGGCGTTTCAAATGCAACTGCTGGGACTGCTAATAGGGGTGGCGGTGGTGGTGGAAATAATCAAACTGTGGCCTCCGGCAATGGCGGTTCTGGAGTGGTTATTATCTCATATCCCACTAACTCATTAACTGCAGTTGGTGGCATAATGACAACTTCCGGTGGTAATACATTACATACTTTTAATATAAGCGGTAGATTTATTGTTGGTTCAAGTCCTAGAACTTCTTGTTCTGCAATATTAAGCGCTGGTGAATCCACTGGGGATGGTCCATATTGGATTTATCCAACTGGCAGCAACGGTATTTTGGTGTATTGCGATATGACAAATGACGGTGGCGGTTGGACTTTGGTCTTGCAAAACAATTCAGCGGTTACGACACCATCCCCTTCTTGGAACGATTCAATAAATGGCAATAATATTTCTGGTGCTATAGGCTCTACTCAGAGTTCCTTTGATGTATTAGTAGGTCTTAGCTTTTGGAATGCTATAGGAACACAAGCAAGGGTGCAAGTTGGTACTAGTGCGTCAGCTATTTCTAATAAAGCTACGTATAATATTTCCTTGGACGCTGGTAACTATTATGCGCTTAATCTGTCAAATCAAAACATTTTATTGGGCGGCACAGCACCTGGATTTTATACTAGTCATAATGGAAAACCGTTTACTACATATGATGCTGATCATGATACGTATGCAAGTAACTGTGCTGCTTCTTATAATAACCATCCTTGGTGGTACACTGCATGCTGGAACGGTAATCTATTTGCTGGCGGTAGTAGTTTTCAGGAGGCTCCTTATTGGACGGGAACTACTGTATACTTCGCACATGGCTCTATTTGGCTTAAATAATTTAGTTAATTTAGTTAATTTTAGTTTGTCTAGTTAGATGCCATTTGTGGCATAAATCACATTGATAAGTTGTAAGTTGTAAGGTTGGATTAATTAGCATTTGATAGTCGGCGGTTTCGGCAGCTTCGCGCTCGTTAATATATTTACGTTTGGCGGCGCAATCAAAACTAAATAATGTTTTGATGTGTTTAATTGATTTATTACGCCTGGGCATTGTTTTTTTGTTCCTTTAAATAAGCATCCAAAATTTCACGTACTTCATTGGTATTTTTGGTGTGCATTAACTTTTCACGGAGCTCGCTGGCACCAGGAAAATCACGAATATATATCTTGAAGAAGTGTTTTAATGGGTCAAATTTGCGGGGTTCTAATTCGGTAGAATATTTGTCATGTAAATCTAGATGTTTATTTAATAGTTCAAATAAATCTGTGAATGAATGTTGCCTACTTTGTTTTTCAAACACGAATGGATTTTGGAAGGCGCCGCGACCAATCATAATTCCGTCAACGCCATATTGTTTAGCAAGTTCAACGCCGTGTTGATAATCGCGAATGTCACCATTGATTGTAATTAATGTTTTTGGTGCAATTTCGTTGCGAAGTTTAATAATTTCAGGGATAAGCTCGTAATGGGCTGGAACTTTGCTCATTTCTTTACGAGTACGTAAGTGAATAGTTAAATTTGCTATATCTTGTTGCAATATGTGCGTTATCCAGTTTTGCCACTGTAAGAGGTTCATATCACCTAGACGGGTTTTGACGCTAATCGGTAAGTTACTAGTCTTGGCGGCCTGTATGAGCTGTACTGCTAGCTCTGGGGTGCGAATTAGGCCACTACCCGACCCGCCATGAACGACAGACTTGTCTGGGCAACCCATATTTAGATCAATGCCGCTAAAACCTTTTTCGGCCATCGCTTGGGACATAATTGCAAATTCTTCGGGCTTTTTACCCCAAATTTGAACAACAATTGGCTGTTCTTCATCTGAAAAAGCTAATCGTCCGCGAGTACTTTGCGTCCCCTTTTTGCTGCAAAAACTGGTAGCATTAACAAACTCGGTAAAAAAGACGTCTGGACGAGCTGCTTCAGCAATGACATGACGGAATACAATATCTGTCACTGCCTCCATCGGGGCGAGGATAAAAAATGGTTTTGGTAATTTATTCCAGAAATTTGTCATAGTTGTTTTCTTATTATCTCATAATGATCTTACGAATTAAAATGTTCCCCACCCGCACGAATGCGAATGGGGAACTTTGGTAGAGATTGATGCAACAAAATGCATGGATCTTTCAAATTTGAAAGATATATTATCCTTTTGCACCTTGTTCTACAGCTCTTGCTGCGTCTGCCTCTGCCTGCAAGATTCCAACAGTCTTTGAGCTTGCACCATTTTTAATTGCTTGTGCAAGTTTAAAATCTGCTTCCCTGCGGAGACTTGTCTGCCATCCTCCCATTCATAATCACCTCCTTTTAGGTAAAGTGTGGGATTTTTGGATTTGGATTGGTGGTTTTGCTAAATATATATAAAGCAGCAGAGAGACGAAGTAATCAAAATTTACATGGGGTAAATATAAATATGATTAATTATCTCGATCTGTGCATAATTTTTAAGGTTATTCAGCTAAAATATTTTATTACATAAAACATCAGTTGTCAATACTAGGGTTATGCTATTTATGATACAAAATTAAATGACCGCCAGTCACTCTTCGGGGTGGCGAAGAGGACTGGACGGCTATTACAGAGGGAGTGGATTTGTTTTTAGCAATGGATTCTGCCTTGAAGCGGCAGCATTGCTATGGTTAGTCTACCCCTGAGGGGGCATCTGTTTTGCTGAACAGCATCAATTGTGATTGGTTCTCCCGAACCCTGTGATGCTGAACACTATATTTTTACCCATTTCCCTCTGCGTGGGGTTGTCTCGACAGAGACATTTTAACTTTGCAGCCGCTTTTCAAAATACTAAAATTGGAATTATTGGTATCTTGCTGTTTTTGTTCTTTTGCGGCTGTTTTGGATTTTTGTCTCTGTCGAAGACAATTGGTGTGCAATCAAGAGATCAACAACGGGATAACCCGGTGATTATTCTCGGCTACATACTAATGATTGTAACATATTGAGCCTATAAAGTCAATACTTTATAACCTGAGTCTCGAAACCCCCTCGGGTCCTGTCGCTCGGTCCACCCCTAGTTTATAAAAATGGATTACCATTTTGTAGTAAACTGGGGTTGCCCCGCCTCGCGCCACCCGCGTTGGTGTTTTGAGACTCAAGTTTTATACAACACCATCAATTAAATCTTGTTCAAATGCCAGAATGCTTTTGTACGACGGATCGTAGCTACTTATGTCTGGAAGGTTTAGGTTGATTATACGCGTCCATACGGCATTAATTAATTGAGTAAAACGTCCCAGCTCTTCATGGTTAAAATCTTCGCTTAATTCTAGGATTTCACCCGATGTTGTTGGCTCAACGAATTGCATTATCCCCTGTTCGACTTTGTATCCACGATAATCTCGGGAATTTTCGACAAGCAATTTATAAAACAATAATTGTTGCTTGTATTTATGAAGCTTAATCTTTTCGTATTCATCTTTACCAATCCAGCTGCGCGATGGTTTGCCGGTTTTATAATCAGTAACAATAACGGTTTTGTTGGATTTATCTAATTTAGCGACGTCTAGCTTGCCAGTTAGGTGCGCTTCACCGACAATTGAATGCTGGCCTGCAAAATTTAATTCTGGCTGGTCAAGAATTGTAAATGTATTATACTTTTCGTTTAGATATGCTCGCAAAACATCACTTCCCTTTTGAAGGAAGTTTTCAAAATCTTTTTTGTCTAGGTATTGTTCTTTTAGTATTAATTCAAAGTTAGCCACAATGTCTTCGATGGCTTGTTTTTTGCCAGTTGATAACAGATGTGCGTGAGCCTGCTGCAAAGTATCGTGAATCGCTGTACCAAAGGCTGCGTTGGCACTTTTGGCTTGAGGAAATCGCAATAAATTTTGGGTCAAGAAAGCTGATGGACCACCACGAGTTATGTCCAAAAAATTGGTTAAATGAGTTACGCTAAGTTTGTAATTTTCGAGTGCTGGAAGCAATAATGCGTGCATGTCGGCTGTTATTGGATTAATTAATGATTGATACCAATCTAGCTCGGCAGACTCGATTAATTGGTCTGTCGTCTCGGGTGATGATATTATTTGAGGTTCAAGATTATCATTTATCAAAAAGGCAGCGCGTAAGGTATTTTTGCCGTTATCATTTTTAAGGCTATAACTAATGTGTAATTGTTTTTTGGCACGGGTTATAGCAACGTAAAATAATCTTAATCTTTCGTCGTCACTCTCACCTGCTGGGGCAAGCGGTAGGTTTTCTGGATAGTTTATTAGACGGTTTCGGCTGCGTGCATGTTCTCCCCAGACTGTATCGACGGAGTTAATAACGTAAACCGTGTCAAATTCGAGGCCTTTTGATTTGTGAGCTGTCATTATATTAACGGCGTTATTTGCCAAGCCTTCTTGGCGGACGGCACTAATTGTACTGCCGATTTTCCGGTTCAAGGCAATAAAGTCAATAAATGTCGTAAGCGTTGGTATCTGGTCTGGTCGGTATTCACGTAGTTTAGTACGAATTGTCCGGAGGGCATCGATATTGGTCAGATATTTTTCAGGGTTATTAATTAATATATCATTTGAAAAGAAGAATTCGTGTAATGGACTTACAAAAGTTACTGTTTCATCTTTGGGTTGCAGATCGGGTTTGCCAATTATTATGTCCATTATTTGTTCAAGTGGCATATCAATTGCGAGGGCTGCGGTATTAATTAGCCAATTATGTAATGGAACAAATTCTGGTGTCACGGCCATAATATCAAGCCACCTGGTGTGACTATCATAAGCTTTAATGCTTAGTTTCCATAAATCTAGTGGCAAAATTCCCCAAGCTTTGTGGGCTAAAATATCTGGTAATGCGGCGTTTACTTCGTCGTGATGTCCTCGCATTATGCCAATTAGTAATTTGGCGATCTGTTCAATAAAAACAATAGGCGCTTGGTCCAAAACGTTATCGCGACGTTCGTAATTAACAGCAATACCGGCTTGATAAAAATACGGTAGTAATGAGTTAATCTCTTGGTGCCGGCGCGTAAGCACGGCAATAGTATTTGGATCTTGTCCGGCGCTAATTCGCAATTTAATGTCATCAACTATAAAGTGACGTTCGTCTGCTGCCGTTTTAGCCTCGTGCAGATAAACGCTAGTTCCAGTATCTTGGCTGTTGGCGGTTAGTTTCTTATCGAGTTCTTTGATGTGATTTTCTAGCCGCTCATTACCCTGCAGAATTATATCTCGAGAATGACTTAAAATATCAGCAGTTGAACGATAGTTTTCGGTTAATGTAATGAGTGCTGCTTTTGGATAATTGGTTCGAAAATCTAAAATATTGCTAATATCAGCGCCTTGGAAACTATAAATTGCCTGATCGTCATCTCCAACAACTAGAATATTTGGCGTATCGCCTTGGACTTCATTATTTGTAAGATTATGAAGAATACGCATTTGAGCCATGTTAGTGTCTTGAAATTCATCAACCATAATATATTGATATTTTTCTTGCAAATTAAATCGCAAATCGTCAAAGATCTCCATGGCGTGGACAACGCGCAAAATCATATCGTCAAAGTCATAAAGAGCTGCTTCTTGCATGCGAGTTAAATAGCGTTCGTAAATAAAGCTAAGTGCTCGTAATTTTATCTGTCGATCACGTGATTTTAAAATAAATTTGCCGGTATTGTCTTTTGTAAACCAAGCATTTCGCCACGCGGTTATTGGTTTTGTCGAATTTGAAGTAATAGCTTCGTCTGCTGCGTCTTGCAGTGAATCGGCCAGCACTTTTGCAAGGGATATAACCGAGGGCATAGCCTCTTCTCCACTTTGCTTGATGGTGCTAATGCGTTTTGTGATACTTTCTGCAGTATTTTTACTAATTCTGTCGGCAAAAATTGGCGACAATAATTGCTCGGCTTTTTCAATTACAATGTTATTTTCATCCAGTATTTTTAAAAGTTCGTCGCTGGTGAGGCCGCTTTTTTTAAGTTCGGAAATGGTAGTAAGGCTATCGGATAAATGTGTATATTCACCATTTAATTTGCTGGCAATTGGGTTATTGTAATCTAGCTGGTCAAAGATATCTCTGATAATTTCATAACTGCTAAGCGTATCGGCCGGGCGGAAATGCGCACCTTGATAAAAATATTCGCCGTTTTGATTTATAACTTCGGTACCAAAGCTGTGAAAGGTGTGAACTGCAATTTTGTATGCGTCTTTTCCAATTATTTCCGTTAAACGTTCGCGCATGGCATTTGCGCCGCTGTCGGTAAAGGTTAAGCAGAGGATATTTTCGGGCAACGTGTCTGTTTTTTGTAAAATATTAGCTACTCGGACACTTAAAAGCTCGGTCTTACCAGTTCCTGGACCGGCAATTACCATTACTGGTCCATCGATTGTATCGACGGCCTGCTTTTGGGCCTTATTCAGCTTGGCGTAGCGTTCTGCAAATTTCATTAATATCTATTGTAGTTGATTAGATAAATAATTGTTACTGAATTGGTCCTATTAACCACTCTCTCCTTTTGCCATCACCGCCCTACCTCTCCTCCAATAAACAACAACCAGTTTGCCTTGCTCGCTAAAAATAAAGCTTCAAAAACTTTGTATCCTGCGTAACTCGACTTGACTCAAACATACTCGGATAGCAACGTTCTTGAATCTTTATTTGTACGGCAAGTCAAAGGGTTATTTTATTATTGGATGAGAGTTATGGCGGCTTGCGATATTTCAAGCCTTATTATTTCTGCCGTAAGCCAGTAATCTCTCAATAATGCCCAAGTACGTCAACTATTATTACTTTATACCCAACAGACTGTGCGAAGCAGCCGAACGCCACGTGCTGACTATGAATATAGTCACACGTAGAGTGTGCTGTTGGTATAAACGTAATGAGAGTGGACGGTAAGAAAGAAGTGAACTCCCAAATAAAATGAGATTAAAATAATTCATCTTTGCGTTTGTTTTTTGACAATCTTCACTCTGATGGTGTTACAATAGAAATAATATGAGCGATATGATGTATGATGAGTTGGCGCTTGAGCGGTCCATTAAAGAATATTTCGGAGTTGAAGCTGATGTTCGACAAGCGATTGTTTTTCGCGTTCCAGTTAGCCGCACTGCCGAGGCCACGCTTTTTTTAACTACTAAAAAACAACTTTATTTGCACATTACCTGCCAATCTAAATTGTTATTTGGTGATATCAAAAAAATTGTCTCGCGTATGGGTCTAAAAGCTGAATTATATTTGCCACCAAAGGGACGTCCTCAGTATTTTGATGAAGTTGGTCGCAAAAAATTTAATGAGGTTTTTCCTGGACGAAAACACATTAGTGATGAAGATATTATTTTTTATAAAACGCTTGCTCCCTATAGCCCAGCGCTGATTTTAATTAGCGAAGTTAATAATGGTGTGGTTTATCAATTTGATAGTGACTCTACTACTAACTGGCGCCCAGCTGCCAAGTTTACTTATCGTCGAATTCGAACTAGCTAAAAAATTTATTTCTATTTAGTCTTATGATTGGTCAAATATGGAGGCTCGATTATAAGCCCGAGACACACCGCACAGACAGGGTGGAAATCTTACCTATGTTCGTCATTGGAGTTTCTATGCCACTGTAGAAGCTCACGAAGTGGGCGGAGTCATAGTTATAATCCGTAGATGACCAGTAATTGCTACCGCTGGATGTCAGAAAATTGTTTCCGTATGTAGCACGGCCTACATAAATGGCTAATAACTCTTGCATATTTGGCATTCTACCACCAATTGCTTTACAAGCATTTTGAGCAGGATAAACTGAGAAATCTACGCCCGGGTTGGTTTGGGGACTAACCAGAGACATACTTGAAGGGAAGTTGGGATCAAGGCCGGTGGCACCTTGAGGTGAGGTCACGGCCGTCCATGAGGTTTTGTATGCCATCTTTGATCCAAGATCGGCACTACGGATATACTTACCCGCCATAACTGTGGCAGCAATGCCAGGAATCCAATTGGGATCTAAAGCAAAATTAGCAGTACATGATTTATTGGCGTTCATTGTAATTGTATGGCTAGCGACACCACTACAGCCAGTGCTTCCAGTCCAACTAGAAAACACATAATATACATCTGGTGTTGCTGTAGTGGTTTGAACTGAATTTTCATTATAGGTGCCGCCTGTGTTCACGCTACCATTAATACCAGCTATAAGTGTTAGAATATATGTTATTATTCTGTAATAGCTACTAGTCCCTGCTGCACTCATTCCACTAGAATTGTATGTGTTGTAACATTCAGCTTGAACTTGAACAGTATATGTCTGTCCTTGAGTTGAAGTTGTAACTGCTACAGAATTAGCAGCAGTTGAAATTAATCCTGAGTCATAACCGGATGGTGAGATTGTATAACGATATTGATATCGAACTGGATTGCCACTACAATTGGCGGTATTCCACGAAAACGTTGTTATGGAACTAACTGTTGACGGTGTTACTATCGGAACTGATGGTATTTCTAGGTTTATGGATATACCAGCATTTCGTCTGCTGTTGGCTATTATAATGTTTCCAGTTTTTTCTTCACGGTATTGTAGTGTCCAGTTTGGACAATTTTGTCCGGTTAAGCATGCTGCACTACCGTCCCCTACATATGCGATGGCATCAATTCCCGCTGCCAAATTATCGCAAAAAGATATTGAATTAGTGCCGCTTGCTGCGGTTGGGGATTTTAATACGTCAGGATTTATATTTCCGAGATTTGTTGAAACCGCACTAGCAGATTCTGTCATCTTGGCGCAGCTAGGGTATTCACCGTTTTTGTCATAATACTTTTCAAGAGCTTCAGAAATGATATTTATTTTTGAAGACCGTTCTGAATCGCGAGCATTCGTTTGAATTTTATGATAGGAGATAGTACTAATTGCGGTTAAAATTCCAATAACAGCAATTACAACTAAGAGCTCAACAATGGTAAAACCGCTTGTGGCTTTTCGCATTCCCTCATTGTAACACCAATCTGACTAATCTGTTCGTTGGTTATTTTTTTAGGTCAAGAATTATAAGGTGTTCAATATGTGGTGTTCGAGGGAAGAAGTTATAGCCGCGATGGTATTTAACACCGTATTTTTCAGCTAATCTGGCAACATCACGAGCTTGAGTGACTGGGTTGCATGACAAATAAATGATACGTTCTGGGGATGCTTCTAATAATTTATTAACTACGTCTTCGTGTAGTCCAGCGCGTGGTGGGTCAACGATGATCGTTGAATCGCTTTTGATGTTTTCAAGGGCGTTTTCGCTTGGCGCCAAAATTGCTTTGACTAATTTTTCACGGTCGAGGGCTTTGATGTTACGCTTCATTTCAAGTACGGCTGGTTCATTAATTTCAACTAGTGTGACGTTTTCGCCGCCAATAGTTAAACCAATTGTGCCAACGCCACTATAAAGGTCTACGGTTGGCTTGCCTTTAATTACCCACTTTTGCATGTCGCGAAGTGCTTGTTCATAAACGGGTATATTAATCTGAAAAAAACCTTCAACGGCATATGTAAATGGAATGTCTAGAATTGTGTCAGAAAGATTATTTGTACCCCATGATTGTAACCGTTCAGTAATCACGCTTGCTGGACTCTTTGGATTTGAAAAAATTAATTCAAAACCACTCACATTTAACTTTTTCAGTTCGACATCTGTTAATTCGGCAAATTTTTGGTCTTTTACGTATAATTGCATCGCAACATCGCCATCTTGATTGCAGCGAACTAACAAGGTTTTAAGCATATAGGCGCGCATGTCTGGTTTTTTGCGCAAAATATCACGCATAGCAGTTGCGGCACGATTAATATTTGGATGTGCCAAACTAGTACCTTCGATTGGGATTTTGCCATGAGTACCTCGGCGGAAAAAGGCCAAATCAAGTTGATCATTTATCTTATCCCACCACCAGCTAAACTCAATTTTATTTCGATATTCATATTGTTTGTCGTCGCTATAGACTTCGATTTTTTCTGGTAAAACAATATCATGTAATTCAAAAGCCTCTTCGATAAGGGCTGATTTGTAGCCTTGTTCGTTTTCGAAATTCATTATTTGCCAAGGACTGGTCGAAAGATAACTCTCTTCATCGCGTGGGTTAACTCGTTCACTAACTGGATTTGTTACTTCAATAACAACTCCTTCGGCAAGATTGGATTTTTTCTTGGTCATTTGGACCTTAACTGTTTCGCCGGGAAGACCGCCCCAAACGAAAATTTTACGACCACCTTCGAGTGTACCAAGCGATTGGCCGCCACCGACGATTTTGTCGAGTTTTACAGTAACAATAGGTAGGATTTTTTTCTTCATCTATAAATTATACCCTACTTCTTTAAATTGCTCTATAAACCCACACATATGGTGTCTTAACTTGCTTTTAATTAACATTAAGCCTATACTAGTAATAGCAGAAAGTAAAATTTCTGCAGCACATAATCAACAATTTGTTTCGAGTAGTAGTGTAAGCGATGATATATATACCGTAATTTGGACGCTTGGTATGTATGGAGCTAATAGCGTAACCGGGCCTACAGTAATATGTAGTTTTTTCAATCCTAGGCCCAAGGTCTAGGATTTTGTTTTTATAAAACTTCATTACTACTTCAACAAGGGAGGAGTAGTAATGCGTGTATTGAAATTTTTACGAATGGGATGGATCTCGGCCGCTTTTGTGGTTTTGGTCCCTATTTTTGCCACCCTATCGAGTCCGCTCGTTGGGGCAAGCTATGCAACAAATATTAATGTTAACGATTTGCATAGTCTAGCTAATCAACAGCGTGCAAGTGTCGGTCTAGCCGGGTTAAGCTATAATTCGCAGTTAAGCAACGCGGCCTATGGTAAAGCAAATCACATGATTGCAAATAATTATTGGGCTCACATTGCGCCCGATGGTACGGCACCATGGTATTTTATTCAAGCCTCTGGCTATTCATATACTACTGCTGGTGAAAATTTAGCCAAAGACTTTAGTACATCAAGCGGCGTCGTAGCCGGCTGGATGGCTAGCCCAACTCATCGTGCTAATGTGGTTAATACAGCATATACAGACGTTGGTTATGCCGTTGTCAATGGGGTGCTTTCTGGTTCTGAAACCACTTTAGTTGTAGCGATGTATGGTGCTCAAAGCGTTCCAGAGCCTGCACCCGCCCCTGTTGTTGCCCCAGTTGTGCAAACGCCTGTAAATAATACTCCAAGTAATCCAAGTCCTACGCCAGTAGTAGCAGTCGCTGCGGCAAGCCAACCCGCTGTTACACCAGTGGTAGAAGCTTCTTCAGTTGAAGTTGCTTTAGTAGTTGATGAGCCTAGTGCGGTCCCAGTAGATGGAGTCAAAATTAGCGGTGAAGTTAAAGCCACGCCTGATTCTGTAAAAAGTTCAGTTGCTGTTAATAACCCAGAAGTGCTTGGTGATACATCACTTTTGGGCCGAGTCTATAAATCAATGAATAGCTATGTTAAGTCGTTAATAATAATTGTTAGTGCCTTAGTGCTTGCAATAGCAATTCGATATATCTTTGTTGTTCGCAGAAACAGAAGTGGCAACAAATATGTTTGGTTTAAAAAACAACCAGTTGCCGGTTCGTTAATTATGGTTGCATTGATTACACTTACAACCATCAATGGTATTGGTATCTCTCTTTAACGGATAGTATTGGCAAGTTTTTCTATATAGCTAAAACGAGTTATCTTGAATGTGTTTATAATGGAATGTCGCCAAGTGGTAAGGTGAAGATTGCCTGTGGCAATCTGCAAGGCCGGAGCGCGACGGCGCGAGGCGGGTGAAAATCGCCAGTGGCGATTTGCAAGGAAATCTTCCGATGGCAACTGGTCTGCCATACGCGAAGTTTCGGGGTTGCGGAACGTGACCGCAAATTTATCACCAGATAAATATTGTGAGATGGTTTCTGGTATCAGGCTACCAGAAGCTGTTCACAATTAATCTATTAGTCTATAATATTCAAGTGTAATGGGATGTCGCCAAGTGGTAAGGCACTGGTTTCTGGTACCAGCATTCGGGGGTTCAAATCCCTCCATCCCAGCCATAAAAATCGACTCACCTATCTTGGGTGGGTCAATTTTTATATTTGCGCTGGTCGGGATTCGAATTCTCGATTGGGCATTCGGGTGTGAGGCCCGCAAGTTTGCGGGTCGCAAGGAAATATTCCGATGCAAACTGTGTTTGCAATCGTGAATTTTCGGGGTCGCGGAACGTGACCAAATCCCTCCATTCCATCCTTTGATTGTATTAAGTATCAATTTTTTACTAAATACCTAATTAATCCGCGTTATTTATATATTAAAAAAATGGCCCCTCATACGAGGGGCCTGCAGAAAAGATTAATAAGCTTTTGCAAAATATGCAATAACTTTACTAGGTTTTCCGCACCAGATACACTGGCACTTGCTGTTATTTATTTCCGTTAATGGAAAGTTGCGTGTGGTAGCGCTTGTCGCCTCTTTAATTGCGATTTCGCAATCAGTTTTTCCACACCAATCAACGCTAATGAGCCCAGCTTGCTTATATAGCAGTGACGTGAAGTTTTCTTTATTCTCAGTTGTGATTATGCGTTCCTCGAGCTTTTTTATTGCTTTAGTTAGCATTTCATCTTGAATCTCATTGAGCATTAAGTTTACAACGTCGGCAATCCCATCCCTGTCTAGATTTCCTTTCAATGAGTTGTGCCTGATTGTATAAGTGATCGTATTAGATAGCATCTCTCTGTCGCCGATTTCAAATCTGATAGGTACGCCACGGAGTTCATGATCATAAAATTTTACTCCTGGTCGAATATCTTCTCTCGAATCAATTTCGACTCTGATGTTATTTTTTTCTAAATCGGACTTTATGTTTTTGGCATAATCAAGAGCTTGCCCAATCGGTACGATAATAACTTGTACGGGTGCAACCCTAGGTGGTAATACCAGACCTTTATTGTCACCGTGTACCATAATCAGAGCACCAATCAATCTAGTAGATACTCCCCAGCTGGTCATTTGAACAAACTTTTTGGTCATATCTTTATCTAAAAAACTTACATCTGCCATTTTTGAGAAGTTTTCACCTAAATAGTGGACGGTTCCCATTTGGAGTGCTTTGCCGTCGGGCATTAACCCTTCTATACTATATGATTCTACTGCACCTGCAAATTTTTCTTTTTCAGACTTTCTTCCCATTATTGTAGGAATGGCAAGAATTTCTGCAGAAAAATCATGGTAGTTTTGAAGCATTTCTGCAACTTCATTTCTAGCCTCTAACTCAGTTGCGTGGGCCGTATGGCCTTCTTGCCACTGAAACTCCGTTGTGCGTAAAAATAATCGAGGATGTTTTTCCCAACGCACTACGTTACACCATTGATTCAATCGCATGGGCAAATCACGATAGGACTGAATCCACCGTTTCATACTTTCGTGGACTATTGTTTCAGATGTCGGCCTTACGATTAAGTTCTCTTGTAGGTTTTCGCCTCCTGCATAAGTAACGACGGCAATTTCGGGGCTAAATCCCTCTATGTGATCTTTTTCTCGTGCCAAATATGATTCTGGTATAAACAACGGAAAACACGCATTTTTTACGCCACGTTTTTTGATACGGATATCAAGTTCATTTTTGATATGCTCCCAAATCGCAAAACCGTATGGGCGGATAGTCATGCAGCCTTTTATGGGTGCATGTTCTGCAAGTTCGGCGCGCGCCACCACTTCTTGGTACCAGTTGGCGAAATTTTCTTCCATGGTCGTTAGCTTAGTCTTACTCATTGTGATTGCCTCCCTTCAAAATATAGCTCGAAATACTAGAAGTAGAAATGTGTCTTTTTTCACCTGTTAAGCGATTTTTGAGTTCCGCTTGGCTATCTTTTGTATTTTTGCCAAATATCACTTGTTCAGGACATCCAATTAGGTCTGCATCTATAAGCTTTTTACTCATAGACAAATTTCTCAGATCAACAATAGATTTAATCCCGCTGGCTATGAGTTTGTCATGGAGTGCAATTGCTTCTGATTTTCTTTCATCGTTTGATACAATATGCACTTTATATGGTGCAATCTCATATGGCCAAACAATTCCATTTTTATCAGAATGTTGTTCAGCTAAAATCTGAGCTAGGCGACCAACACCTATTCCTGCAACTGTTAAAAATATCTGTTCACAATTATTTGTGGTAACGCCCATACTATTTGGTATTTCACAACCTTTCACTGCAACGTCTGCTAGTTCAGTGCCATCTACTACACTTATATTACTACTGCTACAAATAGGACAACCAGAAATATGTTGATTGTGCCTAAACGAACTGTTGCAATTATTGCATATAATAGGGTGACATTGAACTGACTTAGAATTTGTCCAGAAAGAAAAAGTGTTATCCTGGTATAAATATTTTGCTTTTTTTATTTCAATCCCAAGTCGTGTTAACAAAATTGAAATCATGGAGCTTAGCTGATCTAACTCATTACTAGCTTCTGAATCGGATTTACTTAGAGAATAAAAATCAGCAAGCACAAATGATTTTGAACGTACTAAGCCATAAGCTGGCCTAAGTTCATTTCTTTCACGTTCGCCAATCTGGAATACTCTCCAAGGTAAGGCGTCGTCATTGAGATGTAGCCCGTCGTATAGACTTAAGACTGCTTCTTCACAAGTTGGACTAACTATATAATCTGAACCGTCAGGATTTGATATGGTAAAAAAACTATTGGCATACTTTTTCATCCTTCCAGAAAGTTGCCATAACTCTGCATCTTGTAGTAATGGAATACTTATCTCGTAAAAACCTGAGTCAGTAGCGATACTGCGAATTTGATTTGACAGATTTTGCAGTAACTCATTTCCAAGAGGTAAATACGCGTAGAATCCAGACGATAACTTTTTTATGTAACCGGCGGCCTCAAATAACTCGAGACCGCTGAACTCTTTTGAAAGTTTTTTTGTTGGAAAAATATTACGAGTCATTATCATCAGAATCTACCTCCTGTTCTTCGAACAAGTCAAGATTACTCGCCATTAGTGGCAAAAATGCATGCATAAAATCGCATTTGTTGCTATCAAGACGAGCTCCAGACAATTTTGAAAATGCAGAACATACGCCGCCACATATTCCCAGAGCTTCACAAAGCGCACAATCTGACAATAATATATTCTTTGGCTTTTTATCCAAAGACAATTCATTGTGCCATTTTTGTGCACAGTATGATATGTTGCCCATGGGGCTTACTGATGCCATAAAAGACTCACCGGTAATTGAACATGCAGTTGTCCTTTTTGTTCCGCTTGCGATTGCCGCAATTGCAGGTGATGCTGCAGAATCGACGCATATACCTTGATTTTTGGCGATGCGCATGATGTCAAATAACATACCTGCGTATTTTTTGCCTGCGATAGACCACTCCAACGTGTCATACTTAAATGGTGTATTAATAGTGATGGTTTTCATCGGAAATATATCCAATATTCCACGCACCATATTTACCAAGTCATCAAAATATTCAGGGTTGGGGGTGACAAGCACATGACAATCAATACCTCGTTTTGCCATGCGTCCGTAGTTTTTTGCAACATTGTCATATGACCCATTGCCATTTTTGAATGGCCTTAGGGAATTATGAGTTTCTCGATTTCCATCAACTGAAACTCCAACTATAAAATCGTTTTCAATAAAAAAATCGATCATCTTGTTTGTTACAATCGTGGCATTCGTAGTGATTGCATAGACTGGTTTACAAATTTGCTTGTCAGATACGGCTTTGTTGATGCGATGGACTGCTTTTTCTATTAGATCAAATCTAAGCAACGGCTCACCACCAAAAAAATGATATGTAAGCGTGTTGTTGTTGCTGTTTTTGATTGATAGATCAATGATACGATCAAGTGTTTCTGTGGACATAGTTGCTAAACTATTGACGTTTTTTGTCACAAAACACTCAGCGCATGCTAAATTGCACTGCTCTGTTAATGCTATTCTGTACGCAGTAGGAAATGACGTACCATCATAAGCTTCACTTGTAACACCCGTCACATCAGAGGGACTAATTATCTCAAGATCAATTAGATCGTCAAGATATAATGTCATATTCTCACGTTCGGGATATTTTTCAAGAACTTTTTCAATCGTATTCCAATTTTGAAAATGATCAAGCAATTTGATGTGTGTTGGTTCCACTTCAGTTAATGCAAGGGTCGACACATTAAAATGAATCAACCCTCCGTTCTTATTTTCATAAACCATAAACGGCAATGCTTTAAAACTCTTCATTTTGATTACCTCCAAAAGATTGGGTTATCGTATAAAGATATACAATGCTTTCCAAAACAATCCACATGGCTCTGCTTTGAAAAATGGCTACCAGCTATGTTTGCTTCGATGTCTTGTGGTGGATCTGTTAAGATGTTTCCAAATTGAACGTCCATTCTGTGAAAACAAGGCGAAATATTGCCAACGCTATCACAGATGAAATAGGTTTTACCCATCTGGCAAATAGATAGGCCATTTTGGCGCTCATGGTAGTAAGCTGCATGACATTCGTCAAGATAATTCTTGGTGTGTGCTTTGGCATATACTTTTGAGCATTCTGTTAGGGCTTTCTCTATTGGTCCATAATTTTGTCCATCGTCAATTAAATACACAGGTTGATATCGAGCATCTTCTACGCCAAGCGCGATAAGCCACTTTAGAGTGTCTGCTGCGTATGGTGCATTGCTTTCGGTTATGACAGTTGTTGTTGAGATAGAGTTATAACCACGATCAATCAAACCTTTTATAGTCCAAATCGCATCATCGAAATATCCTCTTTCAGAGTTATGTACTTCTCTAATATAGGAATTAATGGAGATGTCAATTCGGTCTACACCGAGCTCAATGATGTTGTTGATATCGCTCTCATCTAATTTAGCTGCACTTGTGTTGATTAATACTCTTAACCCATGCGTCTTCAATTCCCTAACTAATTCATATGTTTCGTGTTTAAAACTTGAACATAGTGGATCACCACCAGTTAAAATGACCGATGTAAATCCATTGTTCTTGATACAAGCTGCAAATTTCTTTGCAAGTTCTGGTTTAACCCTGTCTGTTGATCTGTGCTCGTGTCCTATAGTATAAAAACAATGACTACAGGCCATATCACACATTGTATTAACGATTAAAAACATTACTTTCATTTCTACCCACCTCCATAAGAAATAGGGCTGACCAAAAAATGGCCAGCCCCCCGAAAGGGAATCGGTCGTCAACCCGACAAACAACTAGTATGCGGCTTTACAGCCACAATCTTAATCCGACGTGCACGCTTTTTCATAAGGAGTTCCTCCTTTCATGTAAAAGTACTACAATCCAGACAGGTGAAACCTGTAAGGTGATAGTCTTCTAGCATATTATAATAATAATATCTAAAATGCAAATTTTATTGAATTGCTATTTTTAAAATCATATCTGGAAATTTTTCCATCGCCAATAATAGTTGTTTTCTCATTGGACACAATAAGTGCCGATCTTTCAGAAATTGATACAAAAGAGTCATTTATATTAGTCAATTTGATAACTTTTAGCGATTCAGTTTCTGCTTTGGTTGTTGCGTGAACTAGAATCGTGGCCGATATTATGCCAAGGCCTTTGAGTATTGTAAAACATCCATTTTCTTCATGCAGATAATTTTTAGTAAGAACATACGCACCGGCACTCATGCCAACAATATCGGTACCATTTTTTATTAAAGTAGCAAATATTTTATCAGCATCCCACTCTTTTAACTGGATCAGCAATAAATCCGTAGAACCACCACCCAAATAGATAATTTTAGCCTTTTTAGTAGTTCTGATAAATTCGTCTTTGCTGCATTTCATAGTTATGAAAATAGTTTCATTATCTGCTCCATACACTTTTTTAAAAGTTTCGAAATAGGCTTCGCTGTCGCCAGATGCTGCGCCAATAAATAGTACTAAACCACTTTTCTTATAGTTTGTTAATACAAAATCGTCAATCAATTTAGTTTCCCCACTGCCGATTTCGCCGCCGCCAATCAAATATATATTTCCATTCATGATGAGATTATACCATCAGAAGGCTAAACCGTTTTATTTTTTAATTTGTAAAATATATTGGACTGAGCGATGCGAGATATTGATATTGAATCGCAAAGATATTTAATAAGATTAAATCATCTTTTGATTATACTTTATTTTTTGTACTGACTGTATTTGAGGCCCCGAATGCGTGCATTCGGGGGTGAGAAATGCCATGTCGGCAGTTCGCAAGGCCGGAAGCCGGATGACGAACGTCACCGACTGAGGCGGGGTCGAGAAAAATTCTGGAAGAATTTTATCGTGACCAAATCCCTCCATCCCCGCCAAGTTAAATATCAAACAAGACCTTATATTGTATCATGCGTAACAAATTAATAAGGCTAAATGCCAACAAGCAAAAAAATTATTTATTAACATCAACGGCTTTTAAAAAAGCCAGGTCTCTATTGACACAATTTTGTAGATATAATTTTGAAGGAGTCGGTAATGATTCTATAAGATGAATAGCTTCTGAAACAGTGGTCCACAAAACAACTGTGCGTTTTTCAGATTCATCTTCATCTCCGACAAGTACTATAAAACCCTTCTCTCCAACAATTTTTAAAATATAACCCCAGGATTCGATTAATTGCTTATTATTTTTTCGGTATTCAAGAGTTGTTCCAATATATTTTATTATTTCAGTATCACAGCCGACTTCTTCTTTTGCATTCACGAATAATTCCTTGCTCATATGTCTCATCATCATTAACTCCGCCGCCCGGAATACTATAATAGCCCTTATCTTTCGTAAAAAGTAACGCAATGTTGTTATCTGCATCAAAAACAATTCCACGAGTAGAACGTCTGTGGCGAAATTGTCTGACTTCATCGTCTGAAACATTTTCTTGATTAAAATTAGCTAATAAATTCATAAAAATATCATACCATGACATATGCAGCATTTTCTATTTGACTTATTTTTTTACAATTGCCGTAACCTCTATCTCAATCTTTGCGCCTTTGCGCGTCATGGCGGTTACTTCAACTAATGTGCTTACGGGCTTACTTTTAGCAAACCACCTATCTCTAATGACTGATACCTTTGAAAAATCGTTGATATCTGTTAAAAATATTTGGGCTTTGACGACATCGTCAATAGAAGCGCCAGACGCACTTAAAATCTTTTCAATTCCCTTAAAAACTAGCTCTGTTTGTTCTTCTATATCATCAGTTATTACTTCGTTATTGTTATTTTTATCAGCTTGTTGGCCTGATATATAAATTAGGTAAACGCTTCCAAGGTCAATCTTCTTTGCTGGTGAATAAACCCCACGTGTTTTTTGAAAGTCATCTTGATAAATATTTTCAATCATATTCTTATTATACAGACTATTCATCTAGCTCATGCCCCACTTTCTTATTTCAATTATTATGTTATAGTTATCAGATTAGTTATATAAATTAGTTGTTACGGAGTTTTTAATGGACACTTTTATAAATAAGGGGCAAGAAGGATATCACCCCTTTGTTACACAAGAGCCACATATTTTGTCAAACCTGGGCCGTGTTGCTGCTACTTCTGAGGTTAATTCACTTTTCTATTTAAATCCCGAACGTGTATTAAAAAATGTAAAAACAATATCTGATTATCAAGAATGGGCAGAATCGGGTTGGAAAAAGCCACAAGGTACTTATGAAGCTGCAACTCGTTTCATTGGTAAATTATTCGAGGAAGTTGACGAGCTAAAACAAGCTGACGAAATATTTATAAATAACGATGATAAACAAAATGAGCCTGCTTATGCGCATGAGTTATTAAGTGAACTTGGAGATGTTCTTTGGTGTGCTACTGCCCTAGCCTCAAATTCATCAGCCGATATTGATAGTGCTATAAAAAAACGTATGTATGACTATCTTATGGGGTTAAATTTTGAAATTGACGGCGTAAGAGTTACCGTTCCCTGGCGTGGTCTTCACGGAAAAATTGCGACCAGTGATTCTAACATAGAACTTTCTGAAATTAGTGAAGTGATATTTATGGGTTTTGAACCGCAACCGTCAACTGCAATGAATCTTGATTATGAAGATTCGGAACTTGAAATTTTTCAGCACCTTGATTTATTAAGTTGTTTTTCCTTTGCCTTAAGGAGCGCTATTGAACAACAATATAATTACGGTGAAACAGAAAATATATACATTATGCCTGATTTATATGATGGTAGGGCGTATATTGTTGCTTCTTTGGTGTCCGAAGTCTATCTGAATATTGCTTATATCGCTAATAAACGATTAGGTCTTTCGTTAGCTGATGTTATCGACGTAAACATGGCAAAAATAAATGCACGAATAGAATCTCAACGCGTTGATAAAACTGACGGTAAACGTTCTGTTAATTTGTTATAAATAATGTCTATTTCAATAGTTTTATTTGCTAACCGTTATTCCGCTCATCCTATCAATCAAATGCCATTTGCCATCAGTTGTCTTTAGATAAACATCTATGCGATAATCCCCTGCTCCGTGTAAATAACTACCGCCGTGCAAATAATGAGTTGATGCAACGACATTATCGCTGGCGACATATGTAGTGTCAGCCGTAGTGTATGATTTGGTAGTTTTGTTGTCTGTGCTACAAGCTTCCATAGTTGTTCCATAGCCAGTTATATATGATCCGTCGGCTTTTTCGACGCGCGTGTAAATACTATTGGCGTCAGTTTTATTTTTGATGCCATTATATGAAAACGTACGTACATTATTTGCTTCGCTAGCATCTGGGGATGTCGTTTTACTAAGCTCGGCTGAATATATTGTCGATTTCCAGCCACTAACCATTATTGGCCTATCATTTGCCGTACTGGTGCAATCGTCGAGTATAATACCGTCGGCACTTTTTTCTAAGCCGCTAGATATTGAGTCTGTGTCGTCATTAAATATTATTTTGTAAGAAACGAGTATTGAAAATGTCAATATAAACGCAGCTATTATCCATAAAATATATACATTTTTGATTGATGATCTGACAAAAAACAATAGATATAAGATAAACCAAATAATTAATACTATCCAAAACCAGAGGTTAAACCAAAGGTTCCAAATAATAAAACTAATTGATAAAATAACTGGTATTAAAAATATTAGCAGCTTTTTTGTATCTTTACCGGTACGCAGTTCGCTCATACAAATCACCTCCTAGTTAATATATTTTTATTATATACCTATGTTATGTAAACAGATTTATATTAATGAATTTCTTTAACAATAAACCCGTTATATTTTGGATCACTAATTTTGGCTTGTAGTTCAGGTGTAATGTTATATTTTTCGGATGAATATTTTGGATCGGAATCAGATAAATTACCTAAATATTCCCAGTTGTTATCTATGGATGCAAATAATAACCTTAAAGATTTGCCAGTTGTTTTTATCGTAAGAATTGAATATGAGACCTTGTCTTCGCTAGTAATATATCTAGATACTTTTGTGAACTCATTTATCTGGTTATTTTTTTTATAAATTTCTAATAGTTTTTCTACAGTTGCATATTCTTGATTAACTTGGGATACGTCAATACAGGTTATAATATGAAAACTTGTTGTACCTTTTGTGTTTGGTGGCATTGAGTCTGTTAGTTGACAAATAGCTTTTTCACCATCAAATATCGTGTCATAAGATGACTCGTCGACAGGCTTATTATCTGTATCAACTTTTTTAAGTCCATTTTGGTACATAAACTCATTAACTTGGGCGCGTACACTAACGGTGTCGTTTTCTTGTGATTCGCTAATCGCATAAAATAAAACAGAATTATTTGTAGGTATATCAACAGAGTAATCGTAATCGCTTGATTTATATCCCGTAGTTGCTGAACTATTAGCCTGTTGTCCATACAATTTTGCAGATAAGCTTGATATTTTAGTTTGAGCCGCAGCTGAGGCAATAATATTTTTTGCTGATTCAGGTTTGATCACTGCGATATCTTTTTTTGTTGTATTCTTGAGTATTGAAATCGTACCTATAGCAATAAGGGTTATTGCAATTATAATCGATATATTAATTACAATTTTTTTAGGTGTTATATTTAAATTTGGCATAGTAAAATTTTTGTCTCCTTTTGGAAATTTGTTGGTATTTTATGGATACATGACGATTACGTTATAAGATTCGGGTGACATTGGAGATGTTGCATACGCAGTTTGACATTGATATTGGCCCCAATACTCTATATTTCTAGCTACTGTTTGTAGGTGGTCATAGTCCCAGACGTCATTATACCCCCATGCGTGCGGACCATATGTCTTGCCTGACCAAGCCCTTGTTCGGAAGGTTGCATTAATTTGGTTTGATCCAGCAGGACAATGTCCGGCATAATTAACTACTGCATAGACTCCTGCTCTGAAAGATGCTGGACTTAGATATGTTGGAGCAGCTGGCGTACTATAGGGGCTGACTACTTGTGCCCAGTTTACTCCTACTGTTGCGCTATCTGCATAGGCGCCATCACAAAAGGCGTATGCCATGAAACCATATTTATAACCTTGGGTCGCGTTAGCTACCGTTGTTCTACTGCCAACCCACCCTGGGTAGTTCATCCCACCATCGTTTTCATTCCAAGCTACTTGATAGGTAGGCGTTCCGCCGTTACATGATATAGCGCATGAATCTCCAATAGCATTCGGTCCTGACATATAAACAGAAATACAAGGCGCCGCTGGTGTATCGATTGGTATTATTACTGAAGCGGTATTACCGCCGGCTGCCGCGCTGGCGGCATTTGGACCTTGGCAATATGCATAGGTTATATATCCATATTTATAACCTTGGGTTGAACCAGTTGCTTTTGGACTACCAGTCCAGCCTGGCCAAGTATATCCACCATCGTTAACATTGTAGACCACTTGATAACCAACTGTAGTTCCGGCAGGACAAGTTACAGCTCCAGCTGCCCCGTATGCCCATCCTCCAGATAAGTAAGCCGAAGCTGTTGGAGCGGCTGGCGCATTGACTGTTGTGGTGGCGTTTACCGTTGTTGACCAACTGCTCGTGTCGTTTGCATTTAAAGCCTGGACTCGGAAATAATACGTAGTCCCCTGAGCGAGTCCAGAAAAGGCATTAACTGTTGTTGTAAGTCCAGTTACAGTTGTTGGAGATGTAAAACTGCTCGAAGTTGATCTTTGGGCTGTGTAGCTTGTTGCGCCAGAGATCGCCGCCCAATCAAGTGTTATTTGTGTTGAAGAGTTAACTGCCACTGTGGCAACTGGGGTGGACAGGTGTTGCGTCGCCACGCTTTTTGTAGTTGACCAACTGCTTACATCATTGGCATTTACGGCTTTAACTCGGAAGTAATATGTAGTATTTGCAGCAAGACCTGTGACGACATGACTTACAGCTGTAATACCAGTAATTGTCGTTGGTGAGGTAAATGAGCTAGATGTTGAATACTCCAATGTATAGCTGGTTGACATTGATATAGCAGCCCAACTGACTGTTATTTGTGCGGTCGAATTGGCGGTTACGGTTACAGCAGGGGTTGCTAGATGAAGTGTTGCTTTTGATACTATATTGGAATAGCTACTAAACCCACCAGCTATTGCGGTAACCTGAAAATAATATGTTGTATTTGCAGTTAGCCCAGTTGCGACGTAAAGCGTGTTTGTTAGCCCAGTTACGGTTGTTGGTGCCGACATGTCACTTGCGAGTGATCGGCTGACGTTATAAGTATCGGCGTTTGTAACAGTTCCCCAGTCAATGGTTATTTGAGATGTTGAATTTGCTGTAGCAAGAGCTGTTAATGGTAATAGTGTCAGCGTGGTAGCGGTTATCATAGCTGACCAGTTACCACTGCTGCTTTGTGCATTTGCCCTAACTCTAAAATAATAAGTTACACCAGGCGTTAATTCTAATATGGACATTGAGGTATTGGCATTATTAGTGGACACTAGGCCTATACTGAAATACTTATCGGCGGCTCTTTCTATCGTGTAATCAATTGCATTGTCTATTGTCGACCACGTAACATCTATTTGAGTAAAGCCATTCTCTGTCGCTGTCGCTACAATAGCACCGGATGTAGATATTACAGTATTGCGCCTACTTGATATTGAAATTATATTTCCGGTCCCCTCTTCATAATATTGGAGTTTCCATTCAAGACAATTTTGGCCAGTGTTACAAGCTACGCTACCATCTCCAACGTAAGCTAACGCGTCAGTTCCAGTTGTTAGATCATTCGTACAATTAGGTAATATAGAATTAGTACCCGTTGTCGCACTTGGCGTCTTTAGCACGTTTGGATTAAGATTTCCTAAATTAGCCGCAACCTCACTCGCTGTTTTTGTCATATCTATGCAACCAGGGTATTCACCATTCTGATCATAGTATTTTTCCAAAGCCTCTGCGACGATGGTGGTTTTTGAAGACCTTTCGGAATCGCGAGCATTAGCCTGGATTCGAAGGTAAGATAAAACACCGATAGTCGATAGAATTCCAATGATTGCTATTACAACTAATAATTCAACGATAGTGAAACCGTTTGTGCTTTTTCTCATTTATATAGTGTATCAAATGTATATGTAATATATAAACAAAAATAATGCCAAATAATACTAGATACTGTTGTATTAATTAATTTTATTGTATAATAATAATACAATTAGTAGTCAAAGAAGGAGGTATATTCGTATTGAAAGCCACCAACATAGACAAAACAAACTTACTCTTAAAATAAATTATTAAAATAAATATCTTTATAACATTTAAAAATAAAGCTAAAAACCTAACATAATAAATAATATTCAATTAATGAATAATATGAAGGGATAAGCGAAATGTATAAAAAGATTTTAATGATTGCATCCTTTCTGCTAGTTTCTGCTAGCTTTTTGGGTGTAATGTCTATGCAGCGAGTAAGCGCTGATAGTGATGTTAGGATTTGTCATGCAGACAATTCAACACATGACCCATATAATTCAATTACGGTTGACCATGATGCCGTCAATGGGATGGGAGGTGGCGATCATTATAAGGACGACAAAGGTAGTATAGCTTTTAGTGAGGTTGAAGCTAATAGATTAAAAAATTTGCATATTAAATGGGGTGATATCATTCCCCCTGTTTCAGGTCATCATGCAGGTTTAAACTGGACCGCTATGGGACAAGCAATGTGGAATAATCGTTGTAACTTTGTTACGACTGTCGTTCCTAGCGAAGTTGCTTTTGTAGATCAAACTTGTGATTCTGAAGTACTTGGTACATACACAATCCCAACAACTCTTGGTGTGAAATACCTTGTTGGTGAAGTTGAAACAGTAGCCGGTACATATTCAGCAGAAAACGACACAACTGTTACTATTACAGCAGTTGCTAAAACTGGATACGTAATCGGTGATACTGCAATCTTTCAATGGACACATGAATTCAATGCTCCGACCGTTGAGGAGTGTTCTGAAACGGTAGTTCCTAGCGCTGTTACGTTTGTTGCTCCAACATGTGATGCGCTTGGATCATACACAATCCCAGCTCTTGCTGGGGTGGAATACTCTGTTGGCGATATTGTAAAGACGGCTGGAACATATTCTGTAGCTAACCGTACCTCAGTAACTGTTATAGCTACTGAACTAGAAGGATATGTTCTTGATGGTACATCTGAATGGTCATACACATCCACAGCTCCAAGCGCAGCTAGCTGTGTATTGGGTATTACTACAGTAGTTCCTATAAAAGTAACATTTACGGCTCCAACTTGTAGTGTTCTTGGAACTTATACAATTCCATCCATTACTGGAGTAGTATATTCTGTTGGCGGTGTTGTAAAAACATCTGGCACATATGCAGTTGCAAACGGTGCTACTGTTGTTGTGACGGCAGCTGCTGCAGAGGGTTACTCTATAGAGGATACAATTACGTCTAAATGGACGTACACATTTACAGCTCTATCGTGTGGTAGCGTGCTCGGTACTAGCACTACGGTAACTACCCTTCCACTGACTAGTGGCGACACGACCGCCGCAAATGTTACTATATTTTCATTAGTAGCTGGCGCAATAACGATTATCGGTTTTGCTGCTCGTAGTATTTTTGCTCGACAGTTTTAAGATAATCGGACAATATAAACGACATATGATTACATTACGTAACATAATTGCAAAGACACCGCTCTTTTTAAGGGTGGTGTCTTTGTATGTCGTAATCGGTATGATATTTGGTTTAGTTTTTCAATTTCAAACTGTTCAAAACAAGACGTCATTTAATATCGTTCCAGTGCGTCAAGAAAAGATAATTGATCAGCCAAGGCCAACCGCAAAAGCGATAATTAAGGGTGAACCTTTATCGATAGTATTGGAACGTTTAGATATTAATTTACCAATTGAAGCTGGGATTTATAATAAAGATACTAATGACTGGACGTTATCAAACGATGCCGTGTATTATGCTCAAATAACTTCTCTACCGAACGACCAAAGGGGTATAACTTTTATATATGGGCATAATAATAAATTTGTATTAGGTAGATTGGGCGAACTTGTGGTTGGTGATGTTATCAATCTGACGACTAAAAATGGCCATACTTTTACGTATATTTATAGCTACGATGCCATTGTTCCTCCTGATTTAACTACGGTTTTATATGATAATCCAGAATCGCCACAATTGATTATTATGACCTGCGAGGGCATATGGAGTCAGACTCGAAGATTAATGTATTTTGATTTACAAGGTGTAATTTAATATGGAATTTTTTACCTCGATGTCGTTATTATCTTTAGTAATTGGTTGTTTGTTGTTGATATTTATAATCCCCCAAATTGTTATAGACATTAAAGAAATTAGAATGTCGCAAACTTTACGTAATGAGTTAATAAATATTGCCAAAAAACAAGTACAAAAATCAATTAGTGTAATTATTGAGTTGAGTGACGGTGCGGAAGCTATTTTTCCACTTCTCGATCATTTATTTGGTCATGAATATGACAAATTAGAAATTATTGTATTTATAAAAAAATCTGCCAATAAAAATGCAGGCGCTCTGATTACAAACTATCGACGCATTAATAACATTACGAAATTAAAGATTGTACGTGATAGTAATGGGGTGACTTTAGCTGATGTTTTGTTACATCATTGTACTGGATCGCTTGTGTTATTATTAACACCTATGGAAAGGTTGTCCGATAATTTTTTTGTTGAAGCTTCTGTTTCAGCACTAAATACGGTTAACGCTATTGTTGCACTGCCGCGGTTACATATTCGGATTGAAAATACAATCGTGAGTGCTATTCAGGCTCAAAAAATGATTTTTCGCCAATTATTATCACAGCTTTTTCCTATTAATATGCCCTTATGGCCACTTCGTAATGGTGTAATTTACGATCGCAAAACGATAATTTTAAATAATAATCAGCCAACCTCAAACCGAATTTTTGTTAATCAACGATTATATATTTCGGATACTGCAAGGTGCAAAACAATAGTGAGTTATATTATTAATGCAGTTAAAAGAGCTAGTCAGAGATTACGATTGGGGTTCGCTATTGGTATCTTTATATTTATCATTGGATCTATAGTAGCTTTAGCGATTTTGTTAGATATTGGTGAATTACTTATAATATTTATAGTTATCCTTCTTCTATATATATTGACTAGTGTGTTGATGCAGATTCACCTAAGGGGCTACTCTTTAATTGACCATATAAATTTAACATTAGTGACGCCATTTGGGTTTATAATTATGCTTGTTTCGTATTTGCTTGGTTTTTTCAAACTAATGTTCGAAATTATTCGACCGAATCGTAATCGTATGTAGTTATTGTTTTATTGTCTCAATAAGAATTATTAAAGCTATAAAAGATATAACAAAGTATTCTACTATCGTGTCTCGTTCTAACTCGTTATTACGCGCATGTATTAGTCCGTTACCAGTTACATAAAGTATTAAAAATGCCATGCTAACACCAAGCATAATGTCTGGAATGGCAATAATGACAATCAAGAAGATAATCGCCAGTATTAAACTATAAATCGTATTAAACTTTAATGATTTATAGTGCACTTTTTTCATAGAATTACTCCGGTACCACTGATTAGCGTAACTATTAAAACTGCTGTAAGAATTGCTATTTGGCCAATTGGGTGTGCACGTAGCCAAATGTGACGAAGCCCTCTTTTTTGTTCACGCCAAATTAAAGTATGTTTCATAGCAAATAGTAATATCAATGTGCTTATCAACAATATTGATGTTTTTTGGCCCCAGTTAAGGGAATTATAGGTTCTAATTGGTAAGGATGATGCAATTCCCTCCACTATGCCATCTTTATTATCTGTTGTTTTAGCTATTTCAGCTTGGACGCCCTGGTCTTGTTTTGTTGTAGTTGTCTCGGTTTTGTTATTTGCTGTTGTTTCAGGCTGATCGTTTAAGGGTATAACTTCTTCGGTTGTAATTGGAGTAGATTCGGCCACTACTACGGGGGTTATGTTTGCAACGGCTACTTGAGCTGGTACGGTTGTTTGCTGCGGTTGGGTTTCAACTGGCGTTTCAATTGGTGCAGTAGCTGCTACAACTGGCTCACTTTGCAGTCCATACATAGCTACTACTAATGTGGTTTCGGAACCGGAAAGTGTTCCATTCACAATGGCGTAGCCAACATCTTTGTAGGATGAATTCAAAACATTGTCTCTATGTGTTTGGCTTGCCATCCATCCGTCCACTACTCCAATTGATGTGTTAAATCCTTTCGCGAGATTTTCGCCTGCAACAGAATATGAATATCCAGCATTAGTAATAAAAAACCAGGGTGTTGTACCATCGGGCGCTATATGGGCCCAATAATCATCAGTCATCATATCGTTTGCTTTTGCTAGGGCTGCATTATCGAGCGCTGTATTAAGACTAAGTGGCGCTAGACCGTTATTTGTTCGCTCCTGGTTGCTGAGACTATACAAATCATTTATCGTAATATTTGTAGCATAGCCAAGTACTTTAAACTGTCTAGCTGTAGTAAAGTTGTAGATTATTGGTATAGCTAAGAAAACTGCCAAAAAGATAATTAGACCCGTAGATCGTAATGCTAAGGGGTGAAATTTGTTCTTTTTATTTGGTACAAACCAATGGTAAATTTTCATGTTTATTTTTTATACAATCAACCTTATTATGACACCTAATATATCAATAATTACCATCTAAGTAAAGAAGCTTAAGTGTTTTAGTTAATTTGTAGCGTTGATACAATCGCTCTGTGGTCAGCGCCCTTATCTGTGTCTATATGAAAATTCTTTACTTTAATATCTTTTGAAATAAATATATGGTCAATTTGTATTAATCTAATATTTGGAAGCCATTCAAACCCTCGTATTTTTGGTGTTGTGGTCGGTCTATGCCGCTTGTCAGCATCAATTAATCCGGTGTTCTTTTTTAATATATCTAATGCTTCCCCGCGAGCCATTTCGGTTGCGCGAAGAGATATATTTGGTAAAAATATATGTGCTAACAATCTAATTAAACCTGTACGTAAAAATTTTGATGGCCATAAATCTTCTCTGTGCATAGTATTAAAATCACCCATCACAACTGTTGGCATTACCGTTCTTTTAATAACTTTTAATAAATCAATCACTTGTTTTATCCTGGTTGATTCCAGCCTATCGTCCAGATGTATACCAATAATCCTAAAATTTTGATTACTTTTGCTTTTAACGATTGCAGTTATGGCGTTACGAATATTACCAAGACGGATAACCTCAAACTTTTCTATTTGCAACTTGCTAAGTAACATTAACGATAGTTGTGATGCGTAGGTGTCTGTTCTTGTATTTAAATCGTCTTGGTATGGTGCATTATAAATTTTATAGCCCATATCATATAGTTTTTGGCTAGATTTTAACTCACTTAACGAATTTTCGCTGTGAGCTTCAAGAAGGACCATGATATCAGCATTAATATTTTTTATAGCATCTATAATATCGTCGGGCATACCCCTAGTTAGGGTATTTTTTTGGCTTAATCGTCCTTCGACGTTCCATGATGCGATTCGAACAAGAACCATTATTTAAGATCGCCCACACTAACCAATCCATCACGTCGATGAGTTCCGAAAATTATAGTTGGGATTTTGACGGTTTTAATTTGATCTTCAACGATTTTTTGGTTGTTTGTGATAATATTTGCAACTTTTTGGCTATTTGCATCTGTTTTAATTTGGTTGATTTGGCCTGCATTATATCCAAGCTCAACCAACCAGCTATCAATTAAAGTTTCTGTTTGAGTTTGGTTAAGCAGTGTATTTATCTTTATCTGATAAGAAATATTATCACTATCTTTTCCGGTAAAAATTCGTTCCAGTAATTGCCAATCGGCAGGTGTTTTTTGATCACTTAACGGATTGATTCTAACAGATTCTAAGTATTTTGTTACGGTATATGAATTAGTAAATTTATATTTGCCGATTTCATTAGGATTTTTAATTGGGTATGCAATATATGCAAGGTTATGGCTATTCACTAGGCCAGAGTCTTTGATGTTTTTGAAAAGACGGCCACAAACTGAACAGCCTGGGTCAATTATCTCGAGTGCAATTGGTTTTGAACTGTCCTTTTTAAAATAATACGTTACATTTTCTGGTAAATATTCGCTAGCGTTCCAACTTTTAAGTCTGGTTGGAATGTTGGCGATAGTATTAACTAAAGCGCTGGCTTCATTTATAAACCAATCTTGTGGCTTGCCTGCTTGGGTTAATTCCCAAAGATTATTTGAAACTTTATCTATAGAACAGGTTTCCGAACCCAAACTACAAGACGAGGCGCTTTCGGGTGTGCATGTTCCCCATACAAATAAATTTAGCCCACTATATAAAACAGAGAGTAAGCTCCAAATCGTGAAGATAACCAAAGCAAATGAAGCAATCTCAATGCCGATATCAGCAATTTTAACTAATCTTGGTGTTTTATTTGCGACATGGCTTAATAATTTACTTTTAGTCTCTTCTTTAAAAGAAGTGTCACATGGACGAAATGTAATACGGTGTAATGTACAATCCCAAGCTTTCTTGGCTAGTTTTCGATGGCTAGCGGAAAAAATGCTAATAATAGCCAAAACGATAAAAGCGGCAATACAAAACATTCTTTAACCCCTCGTGTTTCTCTTTATTATTTCTAGTGCTTTAATTATATCATTTTCGGTTGTATGCAAGCCAATCGAGAACCTAACGAGTGGCGGCATCTTTAATTTTTCAAGTAGATAATAGTGCGCGCAAAAGTAGCCACTGCGTACCATAATTCCAGATGCTGATAAAAAGATTGCCAAACGGTGGGCATCTATATTTTTACTATAGAAGCTAATAACAGATGAAGGCTTTTTATTAAGTATGGTTAAGCCAGCAATTTTTGTTAGGCCTTCATATAATTGGTTGGAAAGTTTTTCAATATAGTCGGCTCGTCTTAGACCATGTGGCTTTACGCTGTTTAGCCATTCAATAGCTGCTTTTAAGCTGATTATTTCACCGTAAGATTGTAAGCCTGGCTCTAACCAAGCGGACATTTCATCTGGCAAAAAAGTATAACTGTCTTCTTTAACGCCTGCAACCATTCCCCCACCAACAAATTTTTTATCTAAACTAATTAACAAATTATTTTTAATAACGACAACGCCCAAACTAGCAGCATACATTTTGTGGGCTGAAAAACAGATTGCATCTGCTTGGCATCCAATCAGAAGGTCATGATAATGGGCCATGGTTTGAGCGGCGTCGATAATGATAATTCCGCCAACACTATGTGTATCTTTAACTAGTTGTTTAATATTGGGAAGCAGCCGGCCATCTATATTTGAGGTGGTATTGACGACAATAACTGATTTAATTAAATCTTGTTTGGTATAAATTAAATTGCCATCATCGTCTCGAGCTAGGACTTTGCGTTTGACATTAAATCTTTTAGCAAGCTCGATTGTTGGTAAAAAGACTGAATTATGTTCAATTTCACTTGTAATTACTTGTTCGTAAATCCCAAGTGGTAGTTGATTTAGGATTAAGTTTAGGCCGTAGGTAGTATTGAGGGTAAACGAACATGTGTAATCTTTTTGAGATAGGCCAAGATAATTGATTACTAATTCACGCGTTGCTTCAACTTCACTGTCAACTTTTCGGCCCCATTTATATTTAACTCGTCCGCCGCAAGCATTATAGGTTTTGTAATAATCCGAAATTGCATCAATAACAGGTTGAGGCCGGACACTTTGACAAGCAACGTCCATGTATATGTCGTTATTATCAATATAGCTAAATTCGGATATTCTACCCGGATTAGTTTGGACGGTCTTGTCTTTTTTGCTAAACATTAATTGCCCCTATTTAGTATTAATATCCAAATTTACCTGATTAATTGCTTATTTTTCGTTACGTTCGACTAAAATTGTACATTCAGTTACAAGTGCTGCGATTGCACCAACAGCAGCTAGTGCAGGTGCTAGTACAATGCCGACAACTCCAATGGTAAGTGGAATTTCGATTATTGTTTTATTGTCTTTGCCCTTAATAATTACGCGGCGAACATTGCCCTCGTTAATTAATTGCTTAAACTTAGCTAATAACTCTTCGCCATTGATCTTGAATTCTTCGTAGGTTTTATTTTCACTCATATTACTATTATACTCGAGTGTGCCAGAGTTAGATAATTTCAACGATGGAAATCTTGCTTGCACTTACCTGTGCTTCAGATGTCCGAATATTTTTGCAGTAAAATTCAAAATTCATAACTTTTTTATAGTCATATATTTTTTCGATAAATTCAATGCCTGATAAGTGGTCGTATTCGTGCTGAATTACTCGAGCTAGTAGCCCGTCACATCTTAAACGGAATTTTTTGAAGTTTATATCATAAGCTTCGATCACAATTTCTTTTGGTCTTTTGACTGGTCCAAAAAAGTTACTAGAAACACTGCCACAGCCCTCATAGATTATTATTTCTTCTTTTGAAAATTCGATAATTTTAGGATTAATGTAAACTCGCAATATATCAGATTGGTCGGCGGCTCTAAACTTTGTTTGTCTAGGTTCTGATAACATTATTCGATAATTTTCACCTATTTGCGGTGCAGCAATCCCTACGATATCCGCATGAATCATTGTGTCTGTTAAATCCTTAACAATTTTTTTAATTATAGCCATATCTGTTGGTTTAAGAGTTTTGTTTGCATTTTTTAATCGTTCATCGCCAATTTGTATAACTTCTTTTATTGCCATTTATTAATCTTATATCTAATACAAACATATTGAAATGTATAGTTTGCTTAAACGCAAAATTAAGGTGTTATTTTTACATAGGACGACTATTGACGCGCTCCGTATGGGTCGCTGTATACTAAGTACAGTCATGCAGGTACTGGATAAAACCTTTTCACCAGCAGGCTTATAAAGCCACCATAAACGTTGTCATACTCTTTGAGCCACTGACTAACGATACAAAATTAAAGTAGTTAATGGTAAAAAGAATAGAAAATTAAACGGTTTTCTACTCCTCTCTATCCTACTTAGCTCGCTTTTTAGCGAATAAATCCGTTTACTGGTTAATTAAAGTTTCCGGTTTTTATTAATTTGTATCAACTTTATGGAGGATTAGTTATAAAACAACTATGTATCAATGAGCCAGTTGCTGTCACTGCTATTGGTTTTCGAAAAAATCTTGTCGCCTATCCTCGTCGGATGGAATTTCGTGGTGTTACTTATAATTTTATTGATGCTGGATTACGCTGTTTAGTTCGACACGGCGGTTTAATTGCTGAAATTTTAACTTTATCAGATGGTGTTTCAGATTATCACTTGCGCACCGACAATCGCGGTGGTAATTGGATGTTACTAAGTATTGCTTCGTGATTTTAGTTATATTAAAAAGGATGGACCTTCAACCTCACTGAAGGTCCGTCCTTTAATAATCTATTGATTGTTTTATGCTGATAATGCTAAACTAAAACTAACAAAATAATCAGAAAGTTATTATCTCTGCATGAAACAAATATCTAAAAAACATGCCAGTGGATTTACAATCGTTGAGCTTATTGTTGTTATTGTCGTTATTGGTATATTAGCCTCCATAACTATAGTTAGTTACATTGGCGTTTCTCAAAAAGCCAAAGAAGCCTCTCTTGAATCTGATTTAACTAACTCATCCAAGCAAATAAAACTATTTCAAATAACCGAAGTCAACGGTAATTATCCAACTGCCAATAATTGTCCAACGCCTGGTGTTACTGAAATCTGTCTAAAAGCAAGTAGTGACAATACCTACACCTATACACCTAACAATATATCTAACCCAAAAACATTCATATTAAAGTCAACTAATAGTACGTTATCATACCAAATAACTGATAATTCATCACCAACTATTATACCAGCTTCACTAGCCGTTACCGATCCTGCCAATTGGTTGACTATTGGTACTCAGGTCTGGTCTAGGGCTAACCTTAATGTCGGCACAATGGTCGCTGGCACAGTGTCTCAAGCCAACAATTTAGATCTTGAAAAATACTGTTACGGTGATAATGTGGATAACTGTGCGACTTACGGCGGCCTCTATCAATGGGGTGAAGCTATGCAATACGACGTTAACGAGGGGGCCCAAGGTATCTGTCCGATTGGTTCACATATTCCAACTGATGTTGAGTGGACGACACTTACGACATATCTTGGCGCTACTACTGCAGGCACTCAATTCAAAATCGGTGGTTTGTCAGGTTTAAATATACCACTTTCCGGAATCCGTCTTCTTACTGGGTCCTTCAACGTTTTGTCGACGAACGCCGGCTTGTGGTCAAGTTCGGGCACTAGTACTTTTGCTTGGCGCCGATACCTAGATTTAAATATCGCTTCCGTGCTACGGGGTACAACGGACAAGGGATACGGTTATTCAGTGCGTTGTTTAGGAAATTAATTGACTATTTTATAATATTCGTACTAATTGAAAGTGATTTACTTTTTTACCAGTGCTAAGCTTAATTATATCTTTAACGGTTCGACCAAGTAGACTTTGACCTAATGGACTAACGGTTGAAATTCGTCCGGCGCTTGGGTCGGCTTCAACGCTATCAACGATAGTGTATCTAAACATGTGTCCGTATTTATCTATTAAATCGACTACAGATCCGATCGCTACCTGTAACCGCGTTCTCTTTGATGGAAGCAGCTTTGCGGCTGCTAGTGTTGATTGTTTTTCATCTAGTTCGGCTTCAATTGTTTCAAGATGTGCTAATTTTTCAATATGTTCCATGCGTTCGTCGTGTTTAAATATTTTATCTAATTCACGTAGAGACTGTAGAGCTTTATTCTTGTCGTGTTCAAGTTGTGCGATTGATTTTTCCAGCTCTCTCATGCCCTTTTTGCTGAGCTGGATTGTTCTTTCGATAATGGTAGTTTTCATAGTGAATCCCCCTTTACAATATCTATTATAAACCTATTATGACGAAAAATACTGAAGCATAACTTAAACTTTGGTATTTATTTTTTTATAGCTATTTATAACCTTTGACCATATAATATAAGAGTATATGAAAGATTTTTTTGCGATATTCCGACGTAACTTCGTTTCACCAATCGTAATCTCGATCTTAATCTTGGCGTTAATTTTATTAATACTTGGTGAATTTCGCGATGCTTGGTTTATATCTGTTGTTATTGTTATTAATACCCTACTTGCAATAGTTCAAGAACTGCGGGCTCAACATGAACTTAAAAAACTTGAACTTATGAGTGCGCCACGGGCTCGACGGATTTTGTCTGATGGCACAGTTGAAGACATCTTGTTTGATCAATTACAGGTTGGCGATAGTATCAAAATTCAAAGTGGTGACGAAGTTCCAGCTGATGGTGAAGTAACTACAAGCTCTGGTTTAGAATCTGATGAAAGTATTTTAACTGGTGAATCTGCTCCAGTTGAAAAACCAAACAAATCAATTATTTATGCAGCCAGTGCTGTTGTTGCTGGTGAGGCTGTCATTAGGGTTATAGCTGTTGGTAATGATACTAAGGCTGGTTCAATGACATCGACATTAAAACGTTATACACCTCAGCAAACACCACTTCAACACGCTATTAGTCGAGCTATTTCAGTGCTAACCTATGGGGCGCTTATTTTGGCGCTGTTGATATTTGTTGTTTACTTTTTATCTGGTCAAGATGCCGTTTTGATATTTAAAACCATTACATCGGCTGCGGTTACGGTTGTGCCGGAAGGGTTACTTCTTGCCAGCTCTTTATTATTAGCCTACGGTTCATTGCGACTTGCGCAGGCAAAGGTTTTACCTCAAAAATTAGCAGCGATTGAAGCAATGGCGTTACTTGATGTGCTATGTGTTGATAAAACTGGAACTCTAACAAGTGATGAAATTACATTTGAAAAAACTGAGCTATTTGATGATAAGCTGGCTAATATTTTGGACGTTATAGGTATAGTTGCTAAGGAAACAAGTAGCGGTAGTGCAACTGGTGACGCCGTCATCCGAAGCTTTCCATTCAAAGGGCAGTATGAAGTGCTGCAAACACTCGCCTTCTCGTCTACGCGCAAGATGAGTGGCTTAAAAGTGAAATATGCAGGTAAAACATACAGTGTGTTAATGGGTGCGCCTGAATTTGTTGGAAAGCTTGCGCCACTGACGGCTGAACAAAAGACCCGGGTTGAACAATTAGCTGGCGAGGGTAAACGAGTACTTTTAATTGCTAATTTTAAAGATACAAAACTTTCAATTAAAGAGTTGCCAGCAAAATCTGGCCAAGCGGTTGGTTTGTTAATTCTATCAAATGAGCTTCGTGAAGGTGTTAAAAAAACTGTCGATTATTTACAGCGCAATAAGGTGGTTATAAAAGTGATTAGCGGTGATAATCCAAATACCGTAAGATATGTGGCCGAAAAAGCTGGAATTATTAATCATCATATGGTTGTAACTGGAGCTGAACTTCAAGCAACGGATGATAAAGATTGGGATATGAAAGTTTTTGAGACGACGATTTTTGCCAGGGTTTTACCAGAGCAAAAAGAACGTTTAATTGACACATTTAAGCGTCTAGGTAACTTTACTGGTATGGTTGGCGATGGTGTTAATGATGCTCTTGCCCTTAAAAAAGCTGATTTAGGTGTGGCTATGTATGCTGGAGCTACCGCTACCAGGCGAGTTGCAGACATTGTGCTTTTAAATAATTCATTTAACTCGCTTCCGATGGGTATGCGACTTGGTAACCGTATTATGCAAGCAATTGAACTTATTGCTACCCTGTTCTTTCATAAGATTATTTATGGAGTTATTCTTTTGCTATCGACGCTCGCTTTTGGGATGGTTTATCCATTCGTACCTCGAAATATTACTTTTTTGAATATATTTTTGGTGACAATGCCAACAATTATGTGGACCTTTTTTACACCCTCACCACGACATCGTTTGTCTCCGAATTTCTTTTGGAAGGACACTTTGCTGGCCGTAGCCCCAATTGCAGCTCTTTCGGGAGTTATGATAACGGCAACATATACAGTCTTAAGGTTGCTATATACTAGCGACCCACATGGAGCTGCTACGACAACGGTTATTATCGCCTCTCTCTTTGGCATTTATCTTGTACTATTAGTTCCACGAATGTTTGATATTAAAAATAACAAAAAAACACGGCTAGCACGTGCGCTTTACGTGTTAGCCGTTATTATTGTGGTCATACCTAGTTTTAGGTTTAGTTATATCCGTGATTTCTTTGACTTTGCTACGCCAGTTTGGCAAAAAGCTTGGCCGCTGATTATCGTCATAATTTGTGTGGCGTTCTTGCAATGGGTTCTAGCTGGTATGGCCGGTAAGCGACTCAAAAAACGTGACCTACAGCCTTAGGCTGTTACTTTTCCGTCCATTAATTTGAAAGTTCGATCAGTTTTTCCGGCAATATCCATGTCATGTGTCACTGCTAGAATAGTTGTATTTTGGCTACGCGACAACTTGTGTAGCAAATCGAATATTTTTTTGCCTGTTTCGCTATCTAGGTTGCCAGTTGGTTCATCTGCCAAGATGATAGCTGGTTTGTTAGCAAGGGCTCTGGCAATCGATACTCGCTGTTGCTGGCCGCCACTTAGGTGAGATGGCCTACGAAGCTGTTCGTCTGGCTTAAGCCCTACATCGCTTAATAATTGCTCAGCGCGAGCTTTTCGAAGTTTTGCTGGCATGCCACCAAATTCTAGGGCTAACATGACATTTTCGATTGCTGTAAGATTTGGGATTAGATTATAGTATTGAAACACAAACCCAATTTTTTTGGCACGATAAGCTGTTTGCTGGCTAGCTGACAACTTGGCGATATCTACGCCATCAACTTCGATGCTACCGCTCGTAGCGACGTCTAGGGCGCCTAGCATACTCAAAAGAGTACTTTTACCGCTTCCTGATTTACCGATGATGCTAGCGAACTCTCCGGTCTCGACAGTCATATTGACGTCTTTTAGGGCTTGAACTTCCCCGCTTGCGCTGCTAAATGATTTTGTAAGATTTTTTACTACTAACATATTTTTCTCCTATTCAGTCCTTAATACTTCTGCTGGACGGATTCTGGCGATTGACCAAGCTGGTATGGCACTGCCGATAACGGCAATAAGCAAGGTTATTCCAACTGCAGCTATGAAGACTTCAGGTGTTAAACTACTGGTTACCTGCGTAAAATTGGCACTGATTTGGTTCATGCCGCCTCTAATCATGGCTGATGGACCACCGCCCATGCCGCCTCTTATAGCTGTTGTTGTGTCTGAACTGCTGCTTTGGTTACTGACGAGGGAATTGGTCATTGGGCCGCTTACCAAAATACCCATAGTAAGTCCGATTATTGAACCAACAATTGTTAAAGTTAAGGCTTCGGTCACAAATTGAGTGATAACTTTTGCGTTAGTGCTGCCGATTGCTTTGATGACGCCAATTTCATGGTGGCGTTCGCGAACGACCATTACCATTGAAAGTAATACAATAACTGATCCGGCAATGGTTGCTCCAATAACACCAGCAAGGGCTAATGACGAGATGCTTTCAAGTGAAGAAACACTTGTAGCTGCTTGTTCAACCTGGCTAGTGATATCTGCTTTTGTGCCGAGAGCCGTTTTAAGCGCTGCAACAGTTGAAGTTACGTTATCGCTACTATCAACGGTTGCTGTAATACTATTAACTGCTCCGGCTTGGTCAGTTAGAGTTTGAACGGTGGCAAGCGGCATTATAATACCACTATCTTGGAATGTATTTCCGGTTTCAAAAATACCTTTTACCGTGATTGTTTTTTCGTATGCGGTAAAGGTGCTGCCCGCTGCGAGGTTATTTTTAGTTGCTAGATCAGTTCCAATTAAGGCGACTAAATCACTGCTGACGGCATCTATTGACTCGCCGCTAGTTATGGCTAGGTCACTTCCGTCTGTAGAGATTGAATTTTAATCTGTTGTACCAGTAACTGTTGTACGAGGCGTAGGTGCTGGATGTGATACTTCCGTTTCGGTTGAATTACTGTCAGTTGTTGGTGCCGCATCAGAATTACTGAATCGTTGTTGACGAGCCCCAAACGAACCTAATTCAAGTGAGGCCGTTAAGTTTGTATCACCTGTTCCTAACTGGTCGCTAAGTGTGGCAATTGTGCTTGATATATGGGCAGTACTAACAATTGTGGCAAGTTGTTCACTCGTCAGAGCGTCACCACCACCAGAGAAACCCATAACTCCAGCTGGGGTAATGGTAATATTAGTTCCGGCCGTAGCCTTAACTTCCTCGATTTTGGCATTTACGCTACTTCTAGCGACTAGCATGCTTAATATTAATCCAATGCTTATTGCTAGCATTAAAATGATTGCACCTGATCTGAGCGGGCTACGGAGGGCATTTTTTATACCCCGCGAGACTACATTCATAAAATCTCCTTTTGGTTAGATAGTTATGAAATAAGTGTATTAATCAATTCTTAACTTTTGCTTGAACGTTATGGTTTAAAGGTAAATAAAACGTGAAAGTGGTGTCTTCGTCGATACCACTAGTAACATCAATCTGGCTGTTATGAAGGTCAATAATAGTTTTGGCGAGTGCAAGGCCAAGACCAAAACTTTTTCGTTTTCCGCCAGTCCGTGATTCATCGGCACGATAAAATCTATCAAAAATGTGTTCTAGTTTCTCAGGAGAAATACCGTGTCCGGAATTTGTAATGCCAAACCTTACTTGTCCATTGTTTTTGGCTAGTGATATTTTAATTTTTGAATCCGTTGGGCTATATTGCAACGCATTATCAGCAAAAATTTTTATTAAATCCGTTATGGCCATTTCATTGCCGATTGCTACCAGGTTTTCTTCTGAATCTATATCAAAGCGATTAGAATCTTTAATAAAAGTTTTAATAGTACTTCGTAAAATTTTATCAATATTAATAGGCGCCAATTTTAATTTAGCGTTATCCATTTGTGACATATTTAATAACATCTCTGATAATCTGGACAATTTATCAACTTCTTCAATATTACTAACAAGTATTTGCTTTAAATCGTCAACCGAGGCATTTTTATCTCGAATTGCTACTTCTAATTCGGTCTTCATAACAGCGAGTGGCGTTCGAAGTTCATGGCTGGCGTCACTTGTAAAACGAGATTGGGCCTCGTGTGCTTTTTCGATAGGTTTTAAACTGTGACGAGCTAGAAAATAGCTACCAAGTCCTCCGGCAATTAACACAATAAGGTTAATGTACAAAAGCTCAATTGATATGTTAGCTGCTGCTTTGTTAACTTCCTCGTGCCTTAGGCTTGCCGCCGTCCCAATTGGAGGTATAAAGTTTGGCGATATTTGCAAGTTGTTTTGAAATCTCTCTAGCCGATTTTCAACTTCACTAGACGCTACCTGAAAAACAACCAAGCTAAATACAATGCTAACTGTCATGAGTATCAATAAATACCATCCGGTTAACCGGAGCGTCGTAGATTCAAACATTATTCCTCCTATTTAGCTTCAATTTTGTAGCCAAAGCCACGAGCTGTGTGAAGAAGTGGTGTATCAAATGGATCGTCAATTTTTTGGCGTAGATACTTCATATAAACTTCAACTGTATTTGGTAAAATATCTGCATTGTAGTCCCAAACGTGACTAATAATTGTATCTTTATTACTTGGTTTGCCTTGGTTGCGTAATAGGTATTCAAGTAGTGCGAACTCTTTGCTAGTAAGGCTAATTTCTTTATCGGCACGTTTAACAACACAAGTAACGGTATTTAGTGATAAATCACCTGCTGTTAAAATTGTTTGTTGAACTTCAACTGGACGACGTAAAAGTGCTCGTACGCGTGCTAATAATTCTTCAAGAGCAAACGGTTTAACGAGATAGTCGTCAGCGCCAGCATCAAGTCCAGTTGTTCGATCTGAAATCGTACCCTTGGCAGTTAAAATAATTACTGGAGTATGAATTTTTTCTTTGCGCATTTCTTTAACAATAGCTAGGCCGTCATATTTTCCTGGAATCATGCGGTCGATAATTGCTAAATCGTAAGGTTCAGTTGTTGCCATTGCGTAACCATCGTCACCGTCATAAGAAACGTCGACAGCATAGTTTTCTTGTACTAGTGCCTTTTTTAAGGCTTGTGCGATTTTGTGCTCGTCTTCGATAATTAATATTCTCATATACCTATATTATACACCATGCGTGGCTTAGCATTCGCTTAAGAGATATATAATATCTTCAGTTCTATTGTTGTATTTTAGATTTTTTCGTCTTTTTTGACTTAAAGACTGTCTTTAAAGATAATCGCTTTGAATATTCAAGTGTTCCATATCTAAATATACGAACTGCAAGGTTAATTGCAATCACACCACAGATAGAAACGATAGCTAGGCCAATTAGGGCTTCTGGAATGCTAACTGTTCCAAAAATATTTCTTATCATCAATGTAACCGGTGCTGTAAGCGGAAAATACGATAAAAATAATACTATTGGCGACGTGGATGGAGTCATAAATACTTGGAAAAAGTAAAATGGTATAAACATCATTAATATAACTACACCAAAGAAACTGTTGGCATCTTTAGCTGTTGGCGCAGCAGCTCCAATACCGACAAGCAGCCCAGTAAATAACAAAAATCCTGAAATGAGCAGACCAGCCCCGATGAATATTGGCCAAAAATCAAAGACAATTATACTTGTAAAGTTTGAAATGTCGGGTATATTTAGCATACCCCTGGCAAATATATAACCTAAACCAACTGGAATTAAAATTGCAGCCATTTGTATAAAACCAAGCAGAACTAAGGCGATGATCTTTCCAATAATTAGTGTTTTTGAATATAAACTCGTTAATAACATTTCTGTCACACGGTTTTCTTTTTCTTCGGTTGTACTAGCTAACATTTGATTACCAAGCATGACAATAATCGCATAAAAGATAATCAGTGCTGCTGCGGGAGCAATCATGCTACCAATCAAATTGACCTCTCTACCATTTTCAAAATTCTTTTGTGAAGTTGTGACATTACCTTTAGTAATTAAGACAATTTCTTTTGACCCAATTACTTCAGTAGCGCTTGATATTAATAGCTCTTTTGCAGCAACCGAATATTTATCGTTTGAAAGTAAGCCATCATTTTTGTTATATATCTCGATTGTTTTGGTGGTGACATCTTTGGGATAATAAAAGAAAGCATCAATCTTACCCGAAGTCACACTTTTAATACCCTGCTCTTTATCGGTAATTCGAGTTGCGCCGATTTTGACCAGTAATTGATCCGGAATATATCCAGTTTCATCTTGAACACTAAAGCTAAAAGGCTTTTTATTTAGTTCAGCCTGAGTTTGGTTACCTGTTATTTGAGCAAATGCAACAATTCCACCGATAATACCAATTAATACTGGTATGGCAAATATACTAATCCAAAAAGATGGTTTTTTAAGAGTTCTTGTTAGCTCAAATTTAATTACCGTACTTAAATTATGCATGTTTAGCCTCCTCTGTGCCGTAAATACTAACAAAAATCTCATCAAGTGATGGGCGCTGAATGTCATAAGTTATTATTTCTAAACCATCCGTATTCACTAGCTCACGTAATATTCTTTGAGGCGATACGTCATTTTTTGGGATTAATTCAGCGTAACTAGGCTCTTGTTTTTTAATATCGAATAATCTTGGACGAGCTGGAATTGTGCCAGAATATCTTAAAATTATTCTTTTGCCGCCAAAATTATCTTTAATGCTATCAATTGTGCCATAGGCTTCAGCTTTGCCGTTTTTGAGTAATATTGCTCGATTACATAAACGTTCAACTTCTTCCATCTGGTGAGTAATCATAATTACACCAGCACCTTTTTTGTTTTGCTCATCAATAATGTCCATCAGTAAGTGTCGGTTAACTGGGTCAAATCCCTTAGTCGGCTCATCGAGTATTAGTAGTTCAGGATCGTTCATAATAGTAACGCCTAGCTGAACTTTCTGTTGTTGTCCGCCCGAAAGTTTATCAAGTCGTGTCTTGGCCTTATCGGCAAGTTCAACTCGTGTTAAATATTCCATTGACCACTTTTTAGCAGCGGATTTAGTCATACCTTTTAATTGTCCAAAATAACACATAACATCAATTACTGGTTCTTTTTTGTAAAGTCCACGTTCTTCTGGTAAATAGCCTAATTTTCGACCCGATGTGCGGGGATCAAATGGTTCTCCATTAATAAGCAATGTTCCAGCCGTTGGTTCGTAAAGTCCAAGCAAGGCTCGAATGGTAGTTGTCTTGCCGCTACCATTACTGCCTAAGAAACCGAATATTTCGCCAGCTTCGATACTAAAAGATAGGTCTTTTATTACTGTTGTCTTTCCAAAATCCATTCTAAAATGATCAATACTAACTAGTGGTGCTTTTTTTGCATTCATATAGTTATAGTAACATAACCAAAGTGGTATAATACGAGCATATGAAAGTAAAAATTGAAATTGACACCCGAACATTTGTCCGTTTTTGGTTAGTAGTTATTGGCTTTGTATTAGTAGCATGGGCTATTTATAGCGCACGTACTGCCCTATTTATAATTGCAGCAGCTTTATTTTTGGCAATTGCCATTAGTCCTGTTGTTAATCGTTTATCGAAAATCTTACCAAGTAAAAGTCGAGTTCTAAGCACGGCAATCTCTTACGTTGCTGTTATTGCCGTTTTAGGTGCAATTATATTTCTTGCTGTTCCACCAATTGTTGATCAGACGGCTAAGTTTGCACAAAATGTCCCAAATTTAGTTGATGGCGCAACTAAACAATATGCTGGTTTGAATGATTTTGTTAATCATTATAAGTTACAGCCCGAATTTACTTCGTTTATTAAATCTATAAAAACTGGCGCTACTGAATTTGCTTCTAGTCTCGGTTCAATATTGGTCACTGGTATTGGATCTATACTTTCAATCATGGCTGCTGTTATTTTAATTCTAGTACTAACGTTTTTGATGTTAGTGGAAGGTCCTATTTGGCTAGAGAGATTATGGTCGGTTTACAATGACCAAGACAAAATGGAAAACAACCGAAACATATTAAGTCGTATGTACGGTGTTGTCACTGGATACGTTACTGGGCAACTATCAATAGCGGCTATTGCGGGCGCTGTTGCTGGCATTGCTGTATTTGTTTTATGTTTAATATTTAATATTACAACAGGACTTGCTATACCTGCCGCTGCGATTGTGTTTGTCTTTGCATTGGTTCCAATGTTTGGAGAGACAATTGGTGCAATACTTGTAAGCCTTGTTTTGGCGTTAAACAGCGTCACTGTAGCGGTTATATTCTTGGCATTCTTTGTACTATACCAACAGATTGATGGAAACTATATCTTGCCAAAAATTCAATCAAAAAAGATTGATCTTTCAGCACTTGCCATAATAATTTCTGTATCTATCGGACTTTATCTATTCGGACCTGTCGGTGGTATTATCTCAATTCCGATTGCCGGCTGTATTCGTGTTCTTGTTGAAGAGTATTTTGTTAAGGCAAAGAAAAGTCGCATTGATAGCGAAAAGCCTTTAAGTAAATTTATTAAAAAAGTCCAATCACTTTAGACCTACAGATAAAACCACCTATGGTTCTGTTGCCTATTTTTCTTTTCTACCGCCCAACATCCCACCATTATTTTATCCGGGCCACTCTACGCGTGATGCGTAGCATCAGCACTTGGCGCTCGGCTGGCCTACCGGCCACATCCCTCCAAGAATAAGGTGGAGTATTTGGCTTAACCATTCATAACGTGATAGTTTAGCCCTTCCAAGGTCGTACCTTGGGAAACTTGGGAAAACTCAAAATTTGAATAGCAAATCCCATTTTAGCTTTGCGGGTCCTGCCGATTTGGTCTCCCCTAGAATTTTTTATTGGTTACAATAAAACAATTATAGGGGGTCCCCACCAAACGTCACCCGTGATGACTGTATAAATCAGCTTTACTGTTTGCCGTAAGATATTAATCTTTCGGTTTTGCCAAGGCACGTCCAATATCATTACTTTATAACCAACGACCTGTGCGAAGCAGCCGAACGCCACGTGCTGACTATACAATATAGTCACACGTAGAGTGTGTGCCGTTGGTATAAATGTAATGAGAGTGGACGGTAAGAAATTGCCATTCTGCAAAACTTGATGTGATTTATAATTAGTAAAAACCAAAGTGTTAGGACCCGGGGGTTAACTAATCTTGATATTCCCAAATACTATCTTGATCTGTGTCGCGAATTGTAATTTTCATAGTCGATAGTTGTGAACGTAAAATGTCTGATTTATTCCAATCTTTTTGACTGCGAGCGAGTTTTCTTTCAATGATGATCTGTTTTGCGTCGTCCTCAATATCAGGAGTAGTTTTGATTAATTGTAGGCCTAAAATGGAATCAATTGTTTCAAGTAGTTGTACGAATGATTGTCGATTGATATTAGATAGATCGGTATTAAGTATTAAAGAAAATGCATCATCGATTATTTTCAAAGCTTCTGGTGTTCCTAAATCGTTATCAACTGCTTCCTTGATTGCTTGTGAAGTTGCGTATAGTGAGATATTGCTTTCATCCCCTGTTTTATTACTATCACTTCGAAGTGTGTCATGTATCTGGTGACGAAGTGCTGCAATATTGCGCCAATTATGTAAACGATTTTTGGCAGCTTGTAAATTTGCAAAAGTAAAGTTGCCTTCATTTCGGTAATTACCCTGCAAAACAAACATGCGATATGCAAGTGGCGAAAAATCTTTTTCTTTTAAATCATCTAATGTATAGCCATTTTTAAGAGATTTGCTGATTTTTGTACTATTAACCTTGATAAAATTATTGTGAAGCCAATAATTACTGAATCGCACGCCCGTTGCGGCTTCAGACTGTGCAATTTCATTAGTGTGGTGAACTGGAATATGATCAATACCACCAGTATGAATATCAATTGTCTCGCCAAGTAGTTTCATGGCTATAGCCGAGCATTCTAGATGCCAGCCTGGAAAACCCATCTTGCTCTCCGTTGCTATATTATCTGGCGTCGCCCATTCCATATCGCGCTTTTCGCCTTCGGGTGTAAATTTCCAAAGGGCAAAATCGCTGTGATTCCGTTTTTCTGGGTTAAATTCGACACGGGCTCCTGCTATTTGCTCATCTAAATTTAAATTGGCAAAATTAGCATAAGTTGGAAATTTAGATGTGTCAAAATAAATACCATCATTGATTTGATAAGTAAAACCTTTTTCTTTAAGTTTACGTAACAAATCAAGTTGTTCGGTTATATAATCAGTTGCTTTGGCAATATTTTGAGGCGTAATTAAGCCCAAGCTATCTATGCCATCAAGAAAACTCTTTGTATAAAATGAAGCAATTTCCCAAGCGGTTTTACCATCTCGTCTGGCGCCTTTTTCAAGTTTATCTTCACCTTCGTCGGCATCACTAACTAAATGTCCTACGTCGGTAATATTCATCACCCTAGTGACCTCATATTCGTTAGCTATTAAAATTCTTACTAAAATATCCCAATAAATATAGGCCGCCCAGTTGCCAATATGTTGATGATCATAAACCGTTGGTCCACAAGTATAAAGTGTAACCTTATTGGCTTTTTGAGATACAAATTCTTCGACTCTACCAGTTGGTGTGTTATAAAATTTGAGCGTCATTTGAATATTCCTTTAGCACTTTATCGGTTGCGCTAATTAGTTCTGGAATAATTGTATCAATAGATTCATAAACGCGAAATCCCGCAGCGTATTCATGACCACCGCCACCAAAGAAACCAGCCACAGCAGCAGATATTGGTGAGTTACTCCGTAGCTTGCCAGTTAGTTTCCCATCTGGATAGGTTTTAATCGCAACGCCAATTTCGACACCTTCAACAAAACGCATTTCATCCAGAACTAAAACGCTGGGGTTATATTGATCGCTATAAGCTTGAATTTCTTCAAAAGGAATACGGATTAAGGCTAACTTGCCATCCAAAAAATATTCAATACGTTCGATTAAGACGCCTTTGTATTTCAAAATATCGGCAGACTTTTTCATATGTTCGCGGCGTCGCTTTTCAATTTCGGCATTACTACCGCCAAGCTCAGTAAGCTTTCCAGCTATAAAAAACGTACGTGGAGTAACATTTTGAACGGTTAAACCTAGACTGTCGCTCATAATGGCGACTAATAAATCGTCTGCGGCTTGTTTATTGATTACCCAGCCAGCGTCTGTAGCTAGTCCATAAATAACTTCGGCAGTTGCGACGGCGTCTTCGGTTAGTAATGTATGGTTAAAACTTAGATTAGATTTGGTTGTGTGATGATCGATAGCTAAAACTATATGTGATTCAAGAAAATGTCGAACACCAGGAGTTTCTAACACTTTTGAGATTAAAACGTCAGCTGTGGTGTCAACAATAATAGCTAAATCGGCAGTATGATTAAAATCATAAACAACCCTATCCCAGCCTTGGATGTAACGCATATATTTTGGAATTTCGACTGGGCAATATAAGATAACTTCTTTGCCTAAGTCGCCGAGTATTTCTTCAAGTGCGAGAGCGCTACCAAGTGAATCTCCATCAGGATTTTCGGCCTGAATAATGATTATTTTTTTAGCATCATCTATGATTTTTCTTGCTTCGTCGTACATATTAAAATGCCCTTCTGCCTTCTAGGGCGTGCGCTAATGTAATTTGGCCGGCATATTCCAAATCGACCCCTACTGGAATACCACGAGCTAATCTGGTTAGTTTAATACTAATGCCCGCATCAAGAATATGACGTTGTAAAAATAGTGCAGTTGACTCGCCTTCTACGCTGGCGTTTGTGGCAATAATCACTTCCTCAACATTATCTCGTGTTAATCTTTCGATTAATTCTGGAATATGTAATTGTTCAGGTCCAATACCATCAATTGGGCTTATTGCTCCGCCAAGCACATGATAGGTACCATTAAATTGTCCAGTTCGTTCAAGGGCAATTATGTCTAATGGTTCTTCAACAACCGCCACAATAGTTTTGTTACGCGTTGGGTCACTATAAAGCACCGAGACGTCTTCATCGGCGTCGATAAGAGCAAATGTCACAGGGCAATTTTTGACGCCGCTATGAAGCTGTAGTAATGCCTCAGCCATTTTTTTACTAGTATGGGGATCGGTACGTAACAAATAATATGCATATCTTTCGGCGGTACGAGAACCAACGCCTGGTAGGCGTCCGAGCTCATCGATGGCGTTTATTAGCGCCGCTGGAAGTAATTGATGCAAGTTAGTTTCCTATAATCCAAGATTACCTAGACTACCCATAAGTGGTTTCATTTTTGCAGCAGCGACTTCTTGGGCCTTAGCGAGACCATCTCGCATTGCAATCTCAATCCAATGTTCAAGTTGTTCTATATCGTCAAGATCAACTTGCTTTGGATCAATATTAATCTTTTTAATCTTAAGTTCACCAGTGATTTGAACGACAACTGCGCCGTCACCTGCTTCTACTTCAATAATCTCTTTTTTTAGTTCATTTTGCGCTTTACGCAAATTATTCATCAGTTTTACTTGGTCAAATGCCATTATATTACTCCCTTGCCCACCAAAATTTCTTTGAAATTTAGGAGGGTAAAATTTATACTATTTTTAATATCTAACCATCCCATTATACTTTAATCTGTTATTTTTTTATATAAGTAAAATCTATCACTGTTTTCACGGTTTGAAGTAGCTATTATTTTATTAATTACATAACCGCCATATTTTGATTTGGCTTCATGCGTAGCCAAAAAAACGTCACTCGATGGACTTGTTTCTATAACAAATTGTTTATTATGCTTTGCAAGAACCTTGTAAAACGGTAGTTCGTTATCTGTGACTACTATATTTTTTGTATCGCTTGGTATTAAATTCAGGTCCTGAGAAAAGTTTGGCACAATGCCTGGGTCGTATTTGTATCCAAAGGCATAACGGTCTACGCCAGAAAAGACCAGAGCTGAAACTAAAATGACTAGTGGTATTAGTCCGCCAACTCGAGCATATGGGTTGTGAGGAAAAAGACCATACCAATGCGAAAGAAGTGCATTAAGCCCCGATGCGAGCAACAGTATTAATGGCACAAAGGCAACACTTGTATAGCTTGGGTTAAATATTAGAACTGGTATTAAACAAAACATCCATGCGGCAATTGTGTAGCTTTTTGATGTTTCGCGGTTGCGGATAATATAATAAATGCCGATTGCAATTATTATCATTGATCCAAGCTCAAAAAATGGCGTCATAATCGTTGAACCACCAGGATGCATAAATCCAAAGTATTGGTTTCCGATTAATGCAATATTTGCACCAAGGTCTGGCCATTTAGCTGGTATACCTAGTAACTCAAGTAATATATTTGGAGTTTTTACTGTTAGGAATGCTAATGGCGATATTAATATTAAAAAGATAATTCCACCAATTACTATTTGAATTCGTGGAATTTTTCTAATGGTATATCTTAAGTGCGGATGCAATAGTGCTGCAATTGTGAAAGCTATAAACATATAGATACTAAGTGGTGTATACAAACTTAGTGCTGCGATGGCACAAAAAGCTATAACAAAAAACTTTCTAAATCGTTCTTGGCTAGATATTAAACTGGCTATTAGTATTAGAAAAATAGGCCAAAATTGATACATAATTCCAGACGTTCCGTCTTGAGCAATAAACAAAAATTGACCAGTCGTTATGGCAATTAGTGACGCCAAAACCCCAACGCTAGGTTTAAACCAACGCCTTAGTAGTAATACTATCCCGACTGCAGATAAGAATGCCAAAATTATTGATGGAATCTTAATACTTATAATTGAAACGCCAAATATTGCTAAAACTGCTTGTTGCAACAGATGATATGGCAGGTTTATTGCGTTTAAATTTTGAAGATTAGTGACATTTACTGCGTCACTTTGAACAACGGATTGAATTTCTTGGTTTGAAACTCCGCCAGGCAAATATAAGCCAGCAAAAATCAGCACAGCAATAAGACCAATCGCAATCATGCCGTAACCTATGAAGTAGCGCCAACGATAAATTTTATATTCAGTAATATGAGACTTAAACATGCTTATATTAGATTATATCACGTAGTTTGGTAACTTATTTTTCGTGTTTATGGTCAAGCGACATAAATCGTAGTCGTTCTGGGTGGAAGTACAATTCAATCTTACCAGTTGGGCCGTTACGATGTTTAGCAATAATCAAATCAGTGATGTTTTCACGCTCAGTTTCAGGATTATAGTAAGCTTCGCGATAGATAAACATGACAATATCGGCATCTTGCTCGATTGAACCAGATTCACGAAGGTCCGCTAGCTGCGGAATTTGAGGGCTACGTGATTCAACCGATCGAGACAACTGGCTAAGAGCGATAACTGGTACGTTTAATTCGCGGGCTATTAATTTAAGACCACGCGAAATTTCGCTGACCTCTTGAACGCGGTTACCGCCATCGCGGCCACTCCCCTGCATTAACTGTAAGTAGTCAATAATAATAAGTCCAAGCGGTTGTTCGTGCATAGCGCGTCTAGCTTTAGTACGCATCTCAAGTACAGACATACCTGGCGTATCATCGATATAGATTGGGGCTTCGGCTAATTCACCCATGGCTTCAGATAGTTTACTAAAATCGTCATCGGATAGATTTCCGGTTCGAATATTCCAAGCGTCAACACCAGAAGCATCAGCCAACATACGGTCGACTAACTGCTCCTTGCTCATCTCAAGGCTGAAAAATAATACAGGCTGTTTTGCGATTGTCGCTACGTTATAAGCAAGGTTTGTAACAAGTGTGGTTTTACCCATGGCAGGTCGAGCGGCCAAGATTATTAAGTCGCTTCGTTGTAGTCCAGCGGTCATATTATCCAAATCTTGATAACCTGTACGAACTCCGCGAAGTGCACCTTTGTTGCGATGAAGTTCTTCCATGCGGTCGAAACTTTCGGTCAAGATGCTTTCGATACTTACTAAATCTTGTTTTAATGACTGATCGCTAACGGAAAATAGTTCAGCTTCAGCTTTTTCAAGTAATTCTTGGGTTGAAGTTTCTTCATTGTAACCAAGTTCTGATATTTCACCACTGGCCTTGATTAAACGACGACGAACGGCTTTTTGAGCAACTAATTCAGCATAAGCTTCAGCATGGGCAGCGGTCGGTACATAATTTGTAAGTTCGGTTAAATAAGCCGATCCACCAACTGTGTCGATTTCTTTTTTACGTTTTAATTCTTCAGTTAGTGTTAAAAGGTCAACTGGGCGATGCTTTTCATAAAGTCGCATCATGCCATCAAAAATAATTGCATGTCGTTTTTCGTAAAAATCTTTGGCTGTAACGTGTTCAGAGATGTCGGCAAGGGTTTCTTCGTCAATTAAAACAGCGCCAAGTAAACTCTTCTCGGCATCGAGATTCTGGGGTGGTAACTTTCCTGCAACAACTTCTTTAACTGCCATATTAACTTCCCTGGGACTCTATATCGAGACCTCTTCTCCTCCGCCCATAATAGCAGCAATTGCAGCAGCCTGACTATCCTTAGGTGGAGGAGTTGTGGAAATTGTGTGAATATCTAGTCCATAAACCCCAACATCTTGGAGGCATTTATTTAATAGTGGACTGTATTTTGTGTCATCTAATTTGTTTTTATAAAATTTGTTATTTGTATAAATTGTCAGGTCGTCGCCTTCAAGTTCGTAGCTGCATTTAACTAATACGCTATATAGTGCGATATAATTTTGCCTGGTAAATTCAACTAATTTTGCCCAATCAAAAGAAGAGATATCCTTTTGATGTGCGGGTCCTGCCGGTTGGTTTGCCCCTAGTTCTCGTACGCCTTTGGCGTCCGCAGAACTGGGCGCTGCCCCACCAACCGTCACCCGTGATTTCTTTTCTGCGGATATACTAGGCTTCTGTTTAACAACTTGTCGTTCTAGCTCGGCTACGGATGCGCTTATTTCGCGAACTGGAGCTGTAAGGGCAACGGTTTTGGGTGGCTGTTTAGCTGTGGCAGCTAATCCAAGTACGCTTAGCAATTTAAGTTGTGGTTGTGGACTTTTTGTGACATCAATAAGGGCATCAAGTAGTGGCAATAATTGTGGCTTAGTTGGTATTTGATCACTAATAACACTAGTTAATTGCGCAACTAATGCCGTACTGTTGATTCCGTCATTAAACATGCGGTTTAATATTTCGACAATAATGGTGACATTATGAGTTTCAACGGCGCCAAGTAATTGTTCAATAATGTCGTTTGGCGCAATTCCCAACATATCTTCGATTAATTTAGCAGTAATATCTGAATCGGTCAGACTAGATAATTGGTCAAGCAAACTGATGCTGTCGCGAAAACTGCCATCGCTGCGCTGTGCAATTAATTTCAAAGCCTCGTCTGTAATCTTTATTTTTTCTTCTTTGGCAATATATGCCAGATGTTTTACGGCGTCATCAATGCTAATCGGGCGAAAACTAAAGCGTTGAGTACGGCTGACAATTGTAGCTGGTAACTTTTCGGCGTTAGTCGTAGCCAAGATAAAGACGACATGCTCTGGTGGTTCTTCTAAAGTTTTAAGCAATGCATTAAAAGCCGCCTTCGATAACATATGAACTTCGTCGATGATGTAAACTTTCTTTTTAGCTGAAACAGGGGCAATTTGAACTTTTTCACGCAAATCACGAACATCTTCTACGCCATTATTACTAGCGGCGTCAATTTCAATAATATCCAAATTAGTTGCATCTTCGTCATATGGTAATCCGTTAATTTCGTAGGCCAAAATACGGGCAACTGAAGTTTTGCCTACACCACGAGGACCGGTCAATAAATAAGCATGAGAAACGTGTCCCTGAGAAATGGCACGCGAAAGGATGTCGGTAATGTGTTTTTGGCCGATAACTTCGTCAAGCGATTTGCTGCGATATTTTCGGTACAATGCTTTTGACATTGTCTTAAATCCCCTCTTTTTCTTTTTTAAGTATACGCTTAATTGATTCGTCAGAATGTTGTGGTTTAGGCTGTTTTGCATTTTTTTCTTTTTGATAGCATGCGCCACAGAGTGATCGATAGGTTGTAGTCTTGTCACCATCGATTGCAACTTGGCTGCCTTCAAACACATATTCGCCATTGTCCATGCGGCAGTTAAATTCAGCTTGTGATCCACATTGGCACATTGTTGGTAGCTTCTCGATATTATCTACAATTTCGAATAGTCGTTTGCTGCCAGGAAAAAGTTCGGTTTTAAAGTCGGCTCGAAGTCCATGGGCGATTACAGATATTTTGTCAATTTTGGCAATATCATATAATTGGTCAACTTGTTTTGAATTAAGAAACTGCGCTTCGTCAACTAAGATGCATGAAAGATTTTTTATATTGTTTTCTTTAACATAGGCTTTTACTGCTTCGCGAATATCTAAATCTGGTGTTGCAAATATATCAATTTCCATCTTGCTGCCACTTCTAGCGACAATAAATTTACCACCCTTGGTGTCAATTGATGGCTTGATAATGATGACGTCAAGGCCGTTTTCTTTGTAATTATAGGCAGTTTTGATAAGCGTATCACTCTTACCGCTATTCATAGCTCCATATTTAAAATGGATTTTTGCCATACCCTATTTCCCCTTTTTAAATTTTTTTGTTTTAGTCTCTCGAACTAATCTCAGTATATCGCTTTTGTTTATTAATGCAAATAAAAAAGTCACACAAATATAATTTGCGTGACTCTTCTTAAAATTTGAAACCATGAATCATGTTACTAAGTATTATTTTCTAAATATAAAGAGCATAAGTTTATCGATTTGTCGGCAACTGTCTTCCGAGGGCATAGATGTCCACATACGTAATGGCAGTTCCAATTGCAACACCATCTTTTTGGTATTTCATCTTCCTTATTAAAAGATGCAGCGATTAGAACACCGATGGCAGCAATGTCGCTGTCTTTTAATGTAGACCTACCGTTCGATTGAATAAGCTGCAGCAATTCAAGGCAGGCTTCTTTAGTGCCACCTTTTAGATACCCATTAGACTGAATAATAAAAGCTTTTTGGTCGCTATTAAGTACCATATTTTTTCACCTCAATCTCACTTCATTTTCTGCGGATAATCGATTTTTGATTTCAAATTATTAAGGCATGCTTCTTACTTAATTTAAATAATTAGCAATATTCGTAATTATATGGCATAGGTGTTCTATTGCAAGCATGATAAGTATATAAACTGCATAAAAGAAGCTCGCAAACGCGAGCTTCTTTTTAATTACAAAAGCAGGTTATTATAGTGCAGCTTCAACAGCGGCCCAAACAGCGTTTGGATTGTCGACAGGTACAATAATTGTAACTTGGTCACCGACATTGATGCGGAAGTAAGTTACGCTGGCAAGCAAAATTCGATATTCGCGGCCATTAGCTTCTACATAATAGGCGCCATCATGCATAACCAAAGTTCCGATGATCTGTCGGCGTTCAGCTGGGCCAATTTGTTTGTAAACAAAGCTGCCGTCATCTGTAATCGTTAGTTTAAGGATATCACCTTCAACTAATTTAGATTTGCTGGCATAGTTAGCTGGTACTGGATATTCTTTGCCATCAGGTCCGGCCATTTTTTGGCCATCAAAGACGCCTTCGACGACTTTACCCTTAGCTTCTTCCATGCTACTTGATCGTGGCGTAATAACAGCACCGTTATCGCCGGTGATGCTAATTAATAATTCCTTAGCGGCTGCTAGGTTTGTTTCGGCCTCTTGAATTAAGGCGTGTAATCTTTTAACTTGTTTTTCTGGTAATTCAGACATGGTAACTCGCAATTTCCTTTTGTCTATTTTTGTAGTTATATTACCCTATATATATCAGTATCGCAACCTATTGTCAATGGTTTGCTATTTTACATCAAACTAATGTTTAATGCAAAACATTTTTTATATATTATTTAAATCAAATTGTTACAAAGTGCACGTCATTGGTGATATTGGGCGGGGGAGCAAAAGCTCGCCCCGTCCTCACGCTTAGTATTTGGAGCCTTCCGCTTCGATGCGGTCGGACTCCTTCCGGAGCATTTTGTACTTTGATGTACTTAAAGCTTCGAAACACTCGGGATCGGTTCCGCAGCGGCTGATATCGCATGTAGTCTCAGTCCGGACCTTGTATACTCCGGGAAATATTGCCGGGGTATATATGGTATAGAAACCATATTCGCCGCCATTGCAGCATTTCTTACCGGCTACTACGTTTGTGAATTTAATCTCTTCGCTAGAGATAAATAAATCGTCGTCGAGTTCAAGGCAAATCCTTTCCGCTTTAGCGATTGCCAGGTCTATTGACTTTGTAGAGAGATAGGTTTTGATGGCTTCGCAAACTTTATCGTATCCAAGCCACCAGTCCCCTGCCCATTTACCAGCTATTAGATGATAAACAAACAGGTATCCTTCCTGATTCCGTCCGCTGGTTGCGCACTTAGTACCGTCAACGTTTGTCCAAGAGGCAAAACCTTCCTGGAATGTGAACCCTTCGATAGTTTCCATGGTCTCGTGAATTTTAATTGTAGTTGTCATCTTTCTTCCTCCTCGCCGACTTTGTCGGCTTAATATAATTTTATTTATATAAAATATTTTTTTAAGCGCTCAACAAAAGTGGTTTGTTGGAGCAGCACATCAATTACCATTAGTGACTGATGCGCTGCTCCAAAACGGAAGAATAAATGCTAACTAAATACTAGCTGGACGTGCACTGTAACAATTTGATTTATAAATGATCGTAAAGATATCTTATATCTTATTACTGTTATGATTATAGCATAAGTACAATGAAAAGTCAATGTATTGCAACACAAAACACCAATTAAGCTAATAAATTAATGTAATGGCTATAATTGTTGAGATAATCGTTCTTATCCACACATTTTTATGATACCAGACAAAAAACGTTGTAGTTTTTGTTGTAACAAAATACCGCTCCTAAAAAGGAGCGGTAAAATATAACATTTACAAATTTTTGGTCGAATATGGATTGAACTAAGCTAGTTCGACTGTTGCGCCTGCTTCTTCAAGCAGTTTCTTAGCAGCAGCGGCTTCTTCTTTAGTAGCTTTCTCTTTGATTGTTGAAGGTGCGTTATCAACTAGAGCTTTAGCTTCACCAAGACCAAGTCCGGTGATTTCTTTTACTGCCTTGATGACAGCAACTTTTTGTGCGCCAGTTTCTTTAAGATTAACTGTAAATTCAGTTTTCTCGTCAGCAACAGGTGCAGCTTCAGTAGCGACAGCAGCAGCTGCAGCAGGTGCAGCAGCGCTTACGCCCCATTCGTTTTCTAGGTGCTTAACGATTTGGCTCAATTCTAGAGCAGATAGTTTGTTGAGTTCATCAACGATTTTTGCTTGTGCAGCAGATAGCTTGATTTCTTCAGCCATGATTATTTATCCTCCTAAATTTCGATTAAGAAATTCATGTTGTTTTAAAATATTATTTATTCTATTCCCAAATACATTTCGTAGGTTTGCTAGCGAAATTTTGGCGGATGAATTCTCCGATTATAATAAGTGATTACAAAATTATATTGATTCAGCGCGCTGTGACAACACTTGGGTGAAACCACGTTGGGTGCCATTGGCAACACGTAGGAATCCAGAAAGTGGTGCTGCGATAACACTGACTAATTGGCCGCGGAGTTGATCCTTGGTTGGTAGTGCAGCGAGGGCTGTGACAGTTGCGGTATCAAGTGATGCGCCAGTACCGTCAAAACCTGCAACCAACTGTAAAGCTGGGTGAGTTTTTGCGAATTTAGCTAGGACTTGAGCTGGTGCAACTTCGTCAACGTCAGAAAAGGCGTAGACTAATTGTCCAGTTAATAAGCTTGTGTCGGCAGCTTTGAATTTATCGTTTCCAGCAATTGCGACGCGGACAAGGCGGTTTTTAGCAACCTTGATTACGACGTTGTTTGCACGGGCAGCAGCACGAAGTTCTTGTAGGTCAGCTACACTAAGACTAGTGTAAGTTGCGCCAACAGAACACTTCGAGCTAGCGAATAGTTCAGTTAATTTTGCAACCAAAGTATTCTTTTTATCGCGTGAAATTGCCATAAAAATTCTCCTTTAATTGTTTTATTAGTTATATTCGACCAAATTGTAAATGTTCTAGACAGTTGCAAGCCAAAGAAAAAAGTCTTTGGAACTCGCACTGCCAAAGACTTATATCGAAAAATGTATGTTTTACATGATTCCTCGGTAGCAAATTAAGTGTTTCCACGGCTACTGTCTCTGGTAATGTCTGAAAGCAATGTTAACAAATTAAGAGTTTCTTGTCAATCTATGTAACTTTTCGTTATTCTTTGGAAAGCTAATAAAATGCAAAAGCCCGTCGAAAACTATCAACGGGCTCGGTCTTTTGACCTGATAGCAACATACTGTGTCAACTATTATGATTGATAGGTTTTGATGGTAATAAGTTAGCGTTTGTTTTTTTCGATTTTTTGATATGACGTTGTTACGGTTTTAACGGGTATGACAAAGCCTACGCCATCACAGGCATAACAGGATCGCACGTCACACTCGTCGGACCCGTAGTAAGAGCCTTTGCCATCGCAGGTTGGGCACTTTACCGCATTTGAGGGCATATTTTTTAACCGTTTTTCAATCTTGTGCTGATCTTCACACTGCACGATCTCAAGGTAACTTTTGGATTCTTTACCACATACTTCACACAAATATTTCATAGTTTTACCTCCACAGAATGATTGAGCTATAAAGGTTCTAATAAAGAGCCAATATGCTCGATTTATTATTTTTAGACTAACACCAATTTGCTATTTGTGAAATTTTTAAGGCTAAAAAATAGTTTATTTTAAAGACGTGTTAATTTCTTTCCAGATTTCATCAGTTATGTCACTGATAGATTGATCTGCTGATATTACTGGTAAGTTACGTTTTTTGGCAAGATCAAGATAACCGAGTCTAACTCTATCTTGAAAATTCTGTGGTTTTGATTCTTGTGAGTCGGGATTTTCAAGTTTTCCTCTATTGCCTATGCGCCTAACTCTTTCTTCGTAACTATCAAGGTTTAGTATTAATAAATGATCTGGTTTTATATAATGATCGTCTGTGGCTATCTTTGTTATAGTTTCTATTGTGTCCAAATCGATTCCAGATCCATAACCTTGAAACGCTAGAGTAGAAAAATAATTACGAGTTGCTACTACCCAGACTCCACTTTCAAGTGCAGGGAGTGCCCTGGTTTTCCAAATATCACATCTGGATGCGCTAAGCATTAGTACTTCCGTCATCGTTTCGCGAGGTATGTTGCCATTTACGAAAAGTTCCCTCAAAGCATCTGCCATTGGGTTTCCGGCTGGCTCATTAAATTCGATTGATTCAATACCGTTTTCGGCAAGCCTTTGTCTAATAAGTTTAGCCTGGGTTGATTTGCCAGTTCCGTCGTGTCCCTCGATAACAATATATTTACCAGGTTTCATTTATTTTATTCCTTCTGGCAACCCGTCAATTATTGGTGGCAATACTCTTTCATCTTTATAGGCACGTGGTAACATTTTTTCTGGTGACCAAGTCCTAATTAATTCTTCCAAATTATCGGTGTGTTGATATTTTCCGCTCATTCCTTCGCGGCCATCACTGTAATCACCTTCTATTGGGCCAGTATGGTGAAATATAAGTTGTCCAATACGCTCGCCTATTGGTAAGACAACTGATTCATGTTGGTTTAAGTTGTAAATCTCAAGTGTGATGCGGTTAATATATCCTGGGTCGACCCAGCCAGCGTCAAAGCAAACAGCTATGCCATTACGGCCCCAGCTGCTACGTGATTTAACCTCGCAAGCGCCACCGTTTGTACGTATGCCCATAAATTCATGAGTATGACCTAAAATACGCTCACCGGGCTTTAAAACTATAATAGGTTGGTCTTCTGGCACGTTGGCAAATAAGTCATGTCCGTTTTTTTCACACCATTCTCTATGTGGTATAGCTTTAAACGGTCCCTTAAAATAACGATGAACTTCTTGTTCGTCAAACGGATTATATATGTGGCCGTCATCTTCAGGTTCTTGTTTAAAAAAATAATAACCCAATGTAAAATCAAGACTCGCCGTGGATACGTGCGTAGGATTGTATGGTACGGAAACGATAGTTCCATCTTCAATAGCTTGTTTTATCTCGACATTGCTATAAACACTCATATTTTTGCTCCCCAGCTTAATGAGTTTATTGTAGCATAGCGATTACGATTGCTGCCATAAAAAGGACATAAAAAAGAGAGCCGCAAGCAGCTCTCTTTTTAAGTTAGTAATTACAATTAAGCAATTACGTTTTCAACTTTGATTCCAGGACCTTGGGTTGCACAAATCGAAGTTGATTTGACATAAATACCCTTAAAGCCTGATGGTTTTTGTGCTCGTAGGCTTTCGAAGAATGCATGTGCATTTTCTTCAAGCTTTTTAGCACCAAATGATACCTTACCAACGCTTAGGTGAACGATACCTTGTTTGTCGACGCGATATTCAACCTTACCAGCTTTAGCTTCTGATACGGCCTTAGCGACGTCAGCAGTGACTGATCCGCTCTTTGGGTTTGGCATTAAACCTTTTGGTCCAAGTAGACGAGCATATTTACCAAGACGTGGCATAAACTTTGGAGTTGCAATCAAAACATCGAAGTTAATTTCTTCGCGGTCAAGTTGCTTTAGGAAATCTTCGTCGCCAATAACATCAGCGCCAGCTTTTTTAGCTGCGGCGTGGTCAGATTCTGGTGCAAATACAGCAACACGGATAGTTTTACCAGTTCCGCCAGGAAGTGATACTGTTGCGCGAACATTTTGGTCAGCTTGTTTTGGATCAACGCCTAAACGAACGTGGATTTCAACGCTAGCATCAAATTTGCTTGGGCTAGTTTTAACAGCTAATTCAAGTGCGTCTGCAAGTGAGTAAACAGTTGCATTATCAACTAATTCAGCAGCTTTGCGGTAACCCTTGCCACGGCGAGCAAGAACTGGACGAGTAACTGGCTTTGGTCCTTTTTTAGAATGAGCTTCAGCTTCTTCAGATTGAGGTGTTGTATCGCCTTTTTCTTTGCGCTCTTCTTTAGCGATTTTTTCGACAACTTCTTTGATTGCCTTTTCGCTTCGTTTGCCAGATTTTGCTAACTTAACATCTGCTTCAACAATTTCAGCGATAGGTTTTTCGGTAACTTCAATTTTAGCGTCGGCGATTGCTTTTTCAATCTCGGCGATAGTGTTTTGATCAGTTACTTTTAACTTAAGTTCTGATGCAACGATCAAAAGATCTGTTTTTTTGGTCATATTATTAGATGAACCCTTTCTGTGGTAATAACGGCTTTTCAGGCCTCCCAACATTGATTGTTATCTGTTCATTTTAACACAAATATTAACATAATTCAAGTTTAATTAAGTTAGCATTATTTTCTATCTTAAAAAGGACGGACCTTTTACAGAGAGAAAAGTATGCCAACTTTGCTATGTTATATTCTAAATGTATTTATAATTGTGGGCTGAATTAATCATGGTTTAATTATGTTTGATTTTTATTTCAGTTCCACTTACTATATTTTCACCAGTAGCTCGTGGGCTACCAATAAACTCTATATAATGATCACCAAATGCCGACGCTGGGACGGTAACTTTTATGTCGTCAGTTGTTGATATCTCAACTGTACTATCCCCTAGGTTTTTAGCTAATAACTCACTATTGAGTGAAGCTGATGCCATAGCATTATTAGGTATAAATATCGATATATTAACGTCTGGGAATTTTTTGTGGAGTATTTTCATTTTTTTAATTAGTGTTTCGGTGTGTCCCAAAAAGACGTCGCTGGTTTTCTGACCATAAAGTTTATCCATTACAAAACTTAATCTTCGTTCGCCATTTTTATTTTCGGTTGGTATCAAATAAATAATTTCATCGGAAATACTGCCTTTTGGATTGGTCTCATTGTGCGAATATAGATAAAATTTATAGCCCTCACCAAATGTTAAGTCTGTATCATTATTGATGCCTGCACTTTTTGCGCTAAGGCACTGTCGCATATTTTCAATAATCGTTGTCATCTGATTTGAACAGACCGTAGTAATCACTTTCTGATCTGTTGTACTATTTATGATGCGACTAATTTGCTCAGTTTTAGCAGCAAGCTCTGGGCTAGCAGTATGAATAGATTTTTCAGTTTTACTAAATGTAGTTACGGTGCTGTCATAAATCTGTTCAAGCTTTAACATTTGTTCGCGGATTAATGATATATATTCACGTAATGCTTCTTTCTCCTCAGTAGACAAATCATTTTCACGCTTGACTACTAAATTCTCTAAAAAGTCTAAGTCTGCACTAAGCGCTAAAGTTCCCGATTGAGTCGAGAATTGTTCACCAATTTGATTAAATATTGACATAATTTCTGGGCTTGGTGATAGCATCTGTTGTAGCTTGATAATCTCATCGCGGGCATGGTTATCTACAATGTTTTGGCTAACATTAAAGGGTAACTTAACGAGATTGAACCCATCTTGTAGATATTTTTTTATATTCTCTGTTGAAGCTTCTATGTTCTCGTCATTCAGTAGTTCGGCTAACTTGGACCGTACGGAAAGTTCTTCATTGCTAAAATTAATCTCTCGGCCAGACGCTGATTGATACATCTTTGCTGAAACTGCGCTAACTGTTTTAGCCGGGAATTGTCCTAATATTTTAACTCGGCGTTTATCGATAGTCTCTGGATATAGATCTGGATCACAAAGCTCTTCAATGTTACCAATCAAGTTTGATAATCTCATGTCGATTGTTTGAACGCTGCCGATCCTGAATGATTCAATTTCTTGTTGCAAGGCTGATTTAAATTCGGTTAATGCTCCACCATTTAGTCTTGTGTTTACAGCGTTAATCGGATCATCTTTTCTACTTTGCGCAAGAAGTACATTTATTGATTCGGCTTTTTCTGATGTCAAGAAATCGCTAGCATTGATTTTACCACCTTGTCTTAACTTGTCCCAAACCGTTTGTGAGCCGTCTTTATTTAATTGTAGTGCCGCAAAAAATCCAATTAAACTTTCTTTCTCGGGAGAGCGCTCAGCAAGATTACTTTGATATATAGCCATATCGGTCATGACACGAATGTCAGCCGGGCTGAATTCGTTTGGTATCGCTGATTCAACTATACTAAATTTACTACTAAATAATTCTTTGATGTCAGCTAAGATTATTTCACGTACTCGATGAATACCATCTTGTCTGCGTTCGGGTGAAAGTTCTTGTAGGTTATAAACCAATAACGTATTATTTAGATTCGTGCGCATTTTTTCAATATCAAGATGGGAATAACTTGCTTTACTGGCTTTATCATCAGACCATCCTCCGCTTGTATATTTAGCCTGTAATGTCAATTCGGCTTTGTAGAGCGGGTAGATTTCTTTTACAAACCCGTCAAAATCTTTTTTGTCAGAAATGCCATTGAAAAATTCAATAAAATCTTTGTAGATATCTGGACTTGCTGTGATTACCTCTGATGAAACATTGTAGAAGTCGCTTATTGAACTCGCGTCCCACCTCTCTTTTTTTAGCCTCTTTTCGATTGTCTTTGCGGAGTCAAACAGCTCGCTTTTATGAGATTGAAATGCAGCCATGTAATCTAGGAACACATCGACTTGTGATAGTTGCCCGGCTCCATCGTTATCTAGGTTGTGTTGCGCCATTAATTGCAAAACAGCTGGATAGTCTTCTGGGTTGTCCGATTTTAAATAATTATTCCAATGTTTTTGAAGTGCATTAGTCGCCATATTTTTATTAGCAGTGTCCTCAAACGCTTCTTTGATAAAAGATTTTGCGATATCAGAAACGCCATTTACGCCCCAGTCGTTTGCGTCAAGATTAATAAAGGCACAAAGATATGATAATATATTTTTCTCATTAATTACGAACTGCCCTGTTTTTTCCATTTCACGTAGTTCAGGTGGAAAATTTAACCACTGCATAACCATTTGACGTTTGTCTGGCATTTTTAAAAGAGTATTTAACGCTTCATTATCAAGATTTTCGACTTCTGAGATATTTATGCCGTTATTATTAATTTCTGAATATAGCTCTAGCACTGAAGTTTGTTTTTCATTAAATTGCATCTCTGCAGACTCTTCTTTGCTCCTACTAAGGATAAAATCAAGATAGCCATTGTCAAACTCCAATTGCCATATTTTTGGGGTAGCACCAGCTGCATCAAAGTATTCGGTTGATTCCGTATCTGGTCGAAGCTCAAATATGATACGTTGAAAACCGGATTGTTTTAAAAACTCCAAATATTTTTGCCGTAATGGCGAGCAAAGACCAACTAATTCCGGTAATTCGGCCATTTTTTGAATATGACTAAATTGCCCATTTTTATACATTACATCGGCTAAAGCAATGGTTGGGCCCTTATCGTCAAAATAGTTGTCTACGGAATTACGGTATTTTATTAATTCAACAGGATAGTCGTTATTTTTCATAAAATCAAGGTATGTGCGTTGACTAATGTTTAGGTTATCTTCAAAATTTTCTAATGAAAGTAGTGCTATGAAACCATTCTTACCTTCGCTATAAAAGAGTTTTTGATACAAATTTTTTATTGGGCCATTATTATCAAAATAATCAGCAACTTCATCAAGGGGGATATTAATATTTATGTCTATATGGTTTTTGATGAAATTAATATATGATACTTCGCATTCGCTATAATGTTTTTGCCAGCCTTCAATGTCAGAAATCAGTTGCATCGAGGGGTTGGTGTCAAATGCTACTCTATAAAAATTTTCTGTTGCTCCATTTTCGTCAAATAATAGATGATTCTCGGTGTTATGTCCTCCGGTAGCGTACAAAATATAAGCTCGTTTTGACGCATCATCGCTAAGTGACAAATATTCTTTAATAAACCCTTTATTTTCCCCATCTATCATGTCGATATTTTGGGTTAAAAATGTAAGTAGATTTTTATAGTCAAAATTTTTTTCTTTACTTCTATATTCATAATTGATATGTTTTATGTTCCACATCGGCATGCCATTAGTTTTATCTTTGAAAAAGGCCTTTGTTGGCAAACCGTTTTGATCAAACAACGTATATTCTGTAATTTCTTGATCAACTTTATCTTCAATAATTTCCGATATTATTTTTGCCCGTTTTTCATCTGGTAAGCCAGCATATAAAATATTGAGCTGACTTTCTACTTGTTTATATATTTCATCTCTACTAAGCTCACTAAAAATATCATGTTCCTGAGCAATTTTAATAAAACTGCTCATTGCAATATTCATCGAATCTTTACCCAGTATCTTGGATTGGTTACGCCAATAATTAGCCATTATATTGTCTTCAGACGGTTCAAAATCTAATAAAATACTACCTGGTTTATAACATCTTTCATCTTTTTTAACACACTCTTTTGTCAGATTAAATTTATATTTATACATTTGATCAACAATTGGTTTATCAATTAAGCCAAGAGCTTCCAGGTTTTTTTGAAACCTAATTGATTCTTCTTCACCTGCGTAAATAAATAAAGATTCCATACCTTTATTATCAGAAAACGGCCTAAAACCAAGCAGCTGTAAATTTTCAAGATTATGAGCAACTACTTCACCTTTTTCGGTATTTTTCTCATCGTAATAAGGATTATCAGTACGGTAGTATCTGCCATTCCATATGGTTTGCATCCCATAAGTATGAATGTCAACCGAGCTAGCTATCTTCTCTCTATATTTAGGTTCCTTAATTAGTAATTGAATTAACCCATTTTCGAGTGGGGAATCGTTTTTTAAATTCGGGCTGGAAAACATACCATCACGATTAACTCCGCGAGGGCTTCGAACTATTTGCTCATTCATTTTTTCAATAGTTTGGTTAACCATCATATCTGCGATATGCTCATTTTTAGCAATTCGTTCGAGGGGTATCCCCATCTGTACTATGTCATCAATTTGATCTAAGCTGAAATAAGTTTTACTACCAATTGTTTGTAGATATAAAGACGTTAATCTCTCGTCACTTATATCAATTTTTCCTGCACGTGTTCGTTGTTCAAACTTTAATTTATTTCGATAGTCACCACTGTATAATAAATCTGCTGCTTTTCCGACAACTTTATCACTATGCCTAACTTGTTGATTTTCAATAATTCTTGTAATTGAGTCACGGATGTTAAATCCACGATAGCGCTGATCGGCAAATTGTACAGCATTTTCACGTACTTCATCTTTAAAGCCGTCGTCGGCTAGTTGCTCTGACGGCGTTTCGATAGTTTTTTTGTCACTAACTTCACTAATTGTTCTGATGGCGGCTTCGCCAAAATCAGAGTTAAACTGCTCCTGTGTTTCGTCGGCATCAATATTGTGTTCGGCTTTATCAACGATATAGCTATCAATTGCCGAGTCAAGTTCATCACCGCTAATACCGAGCTGTTCGGCTATAAATTGTTCGTCTTTTTGAAGCTCTATAAATATTTGTTCGACAAAGGTTTTCTTTTCTTGTCCGTTTTGTTTAACTTCTATCTCTGTCATTGTAGGCTTCTATTTAAATATTATTAAAATAAGGCAAAGTGGTTTAAGTTATTGATTATATTGTGACAACTATTTTATTAATTATATCATAATCATTTTAGTCGCTCATAAACGTAATGAGGTTGGACGCTAGAAAGCAAACTGTATTATAGGTCTCTAAGCGGAATGCCGGTCTTTTTGGAAACTTGTTTTGCCCAGCTTAAGAGTCGATCAAATTGTAAGTCGCGTGAAGATTGTTCGATTTCGGCGTCATCTAGCCGTTTTACAAAATTATCGATAGTGTTTTTTAACCTGTCTAAACCATCTTTTGATGCTGTTTCGTCAAATCGACTATTCATTTCAGTACGCATTTCTTGTGTGTATTTGAATAGCATCGTAAATTGATCTTCGCTCATGCCATTATTATACGCCAAATATATAAAAAATCGCGGGTTTTAATCCGCGATTTTTTAATTATTTAACGTGTTAAATTAAGCAACTACTTCAACGCCCATTGAGCGTGCAGCACCGGCAACAATTTTGACACGGCCTTCTAGGTCGATTGCGTTTAACTGATCTTTTTTAAGTTCGGCAATTTCTTCAAGCTGAGCGCGTGTAATCTTACCAACTTTTTCAAGATGAGATTTACCGCTTCCCTTTTTGATGTTTGCGCGTTCTTTGATTAAATCAGTCATTGGCTGACCAAGTGATTTGAATGTGAAAGTTCGGTCTTCGTAAACTTGTAAGTGAACGATAACGTCTTTGCCCATTAAATCTTTAGTAGCTTCGTTGAATGGGTTGATGAAATTCATCATATTTAGACCCCATTGTCCGAGTGTTGAACCAACTGGAGGTCCGGCTGTTGCACGTCCTGCTGGAATTCGTAGTTTCAAATTTCCAATGATCTTTTTTACTGACATTATGTATTCCTTTGAGAATAAAACTAATTTAAATTTACAATTTAGAAGCTTGTAACTGGGGTATTATACCTTACGGACCTGTAATGCGTCAAGTTCAACTGGTGTATCGCGGCCAAACATACTAACCATAACTTTAACTTTACCCTTTTGGGTATCAATTTCAGAAATAGCACCGTCAAAGCTCTTGAACGGACCATCGGTAATGCTAATAACTTCACCAACCTTAAAGTCGATAAAATGCTTTGGATCTTCAACGCCCATGCGTCGCTTAATCTTTACAATTTCAGCTTCTGAAACAGGAGTTGGTTCAGTACCAGTACCAACAAAGCCAGTTACACCTGGAGTATTTCGGATAATATACCAAGTTTCATCTGTTAACTTCATTTCTACTAAGGCGTAACCTTGGAAAATCTTTTTATCGACAACTTTTCGTTTGCCGTTTTTGATTTCGATTTGTTTTTCCTTTGGAACCATAACGTCGAATATTTTGTCTGCCATATCGACAGCATTAATTCTTTGGCGAATGTTATCTGCAACTTTTTCTTCGTAACCGCTATAAGTGTGGATAGCGTACCATTGGCGGGATGAATCGTAGCGGTTTTTTGACATAGTTTCCTTTACTTTATGATTAGTTTAAATAGTTGTTCAAATCCGGCATCAAGAAGCACTATCAAGATTATAAATAATGCTGTAAATATAATTACTGCACCAGTTAAACCCCAAGATGCTTTTCGGTCTGGCCAACGAACTAGTCGTAACTCAGCCCATGCACCCTTGAAATAGCCACCAATTGATCGAATGAATTTCGGAAGTGCTGGCTTACGAATTACCAATTTGACTTTGGTCTGTGTTGGTTTGTCGGTCTTGGACGATGTTTCTTTACTCACAATTTTGTCCTTTTTGGCTACCATTTTTGCTCCTAATTAAATAGCCTGCTCGAGGCAGACTGTCAAGTACTACTATAGCTAACAAGGTGGCATTCGTCAAGGAGTTTGGCTAATCTCAGCTTGTTTTGTAAGGTATGCTGCTTCTTACCGTCCCCTCTCATTACATTTATACTAACAGCACACTCTACGTGTGACGCGTTAGCGTCAGCGCGTGGCGTTCGGCTGCTTCGCACAGTCTGTTGGTTATAAAGTAATGATATTGGACGTATATATACTAACTGTGACAAATTATTACTTACGGCAAATAGAAAAGCTGATTTATATGGCAATCACGGGTGACGTTTGGTGGGTGAAAACTGCCGGCGGCAGTTTTCAAGGAAACCTTCCGATGGCAATAAATTGCCAATCGCGAAGTTTCGGGGTCGCGGAACGTGACAACCCTATAATTGTTTTATTGTAATCAATAAAAAATTCTATGGGAGACCAAAGCGGCAGGACCCGCAAAGTAATAACTATTTTATTTAACTTTATTTATCTTTAATTATTGGTATTGTAAAGCCAAATGTTGAGCCAAAATTTAGTCGGCTACTTAACTGGATTTTAGTGCCAAGTTTGTGCGCTAATTTAGCGGCAACATATAATCCTAGACCTGTGCCACCAGTCTCGCGTGTACGATAATCTTCGCTTCGATAGAATTTATCAAAAATCTTCGCCTGATCTGGTTTACTAACACCAATGCCGGTATCTTTAATTGAAAAAGTTACTTCATCGTTTTTTTGATCAACAATAAGGGAAATTTTGCCCTCTTTGGTGTATTTAACTGCATTAGTCATAAAGTTTTGTAATAATTCTTCTAAATATAGCCTGCTGACGTGAACCTTACCTAGTTTTGGTGATAAATCCAAATTAAGGTGAAGTTTTTTAGCTTTGGCATCTGGTAAATATTTATCATGTAGTGTGTGTGCAAGCTCACGGATATCAATATCTTCTGCGACATCGGCGACACCGCGTTCGGCTCGAGATAATGTACTTAGATCGTTTACCATGTGTGCCAAGAATAGAATTTGGTCGTGGGCCGTATTAATCGACTCTTTTAGCATATCGTGCGTAACGTCTGGATGATCCATCATGATTTGAACATTTGATAATGTACCTTCAGCGATTGTAATTGGAGTACGCAGCTCGTGGCTCGTTACACTGATAAATTCATCACGCTCTTCTTCAAGGCTTTTTGATTTAGTAACGTCACGCATAATTACAATAAAACCATCTTGTTTTTTGGTCTTTTTTGATTGATTGTAACTACTACGAATTGGTGCATACGTTATTTCAAGACGGATCTTTTCTCCGTCGTCAAAACTATAATTAAGATCATCACGTTTTATTACAGTTTTGGCTTTTTTAATTTCATTAAAGATACTGACCTCTTCTTTAGCTTGGTTTGTTAGACCTAACACCTCATCGATATGAAGTCCATTTAGACTGTTATTCGTATCAAGTAAATTAAGGCTGGCAGCATTATAAACGCGAATAATTCCATCAAGATCTACACTTAAGATTGCATCGGTAAGGTTATTAATTAATGTTAATATCCTATCGCGCTGAAGAAATTCTTTGGCTTTACTGTCATTAATTCTCTGTTGGCTGACTTTTTGTGTTTGAAATATACTTGAGGTAACTACACCAGAAGCTATAATCACGGCTAAAGTTAATATGTCATCTGCGATAATTGCCTGACTACCATTATGAATAAAAAATATATCAATTAAAACGAATGTAAGAAAAATAGAAATACTCATAATAGTACCCTTAATTTCTAACAATACATAAGCTGATAAAGTTATGATTATCCAAGCGCCAGCAACTGGTGATGAGATACCAGTAACAAATAGTAAGTATGCACCAATCATTGCGTGGAGAGTAAAATTTCGTAATGTCATTACCCTCTTTGTTTTTGTAGGTATAAAAAATTGTAAAAATCCAACCGTAAACCAAGCTACCATAAGTATATAGAAGCCTAGATAATTAACGTTATAGTTTGTATTTAGTATGTTGTTTTGAAGTAATAGACCATAAATAAGCAAAGGCACAGGGGTGAGAAGCTCTGCAAAGCGAAGAACTTGAGCGGCTGCGTGAGTGTATACAGGTCCACCTTTAAACATCTTATGCTTATTATACACTTTGTAATATTTTTTATATAGACGGATTTTGTGTTTTTAAAGCGTGGCGATGTAGTTTATATTTTGGGTCGCCTTGTGAGACTAATAACCAAAAAGAACTGCCGTGATTCATATGTTTTGTATGAGATAGCTCATGAATAATTATATAGTCGATAAGTTCAAATGGAAGTTTCATTAGGGCAATATTTAAGCTGATAGTGCCATTACTACTACAGCTTCCCCATCTGCCGCTGGCGTGTGAAAATCTAACTTTATAGTAAACAAACCCGTATTTATCTGCTAAAAATGATAATCGCCTTGGCAAGTAACTTTTTGCCTCGGTGCGAAGTGCTGAAATTACGGCATCTCGGATTTTACGACTAACTTCACTATCTTTTACTTGTAGTAAAGATGATACTTTAACTATAATCTGTAATCCGTGATGGGAAACACTAAGTATGTTATTATCTGCTACTTGGATAATTAATGTATGACTCTTGCCTATTTGCATGCCGTTTTCGTAAATATATCCAGGTTTTGATTGCGCTAAAATCGCTCGCAGTTCATCACGGGAAGTTTTTAATAAGTGTTTGACTAATAAAACCGGCGCATACATAGGTAGTGACGCACGTAATGTCCCATCTGGTGCGACCCTTACTCTAACTTGGCTAGCTACTGCGCTACGTCGAATTGTGATTTTTCCAAACTCTTTATCTTGAATTATAGGCATATTTTTCCAATTAGCCGACTACTATATTATGCCTTTCGGGCTTTTTTGAAGCATCTGATTGAATACGTGGTTCAACCAAATGTTTAAGAACAATTTTGAGTTGACTAGCATAGGTATGCTTGCCGCTGATGACAATAGTGCTTTCGGTACGAACGGGAATTTCAAATTTTTTTAATTTAACTTCAAATTGTTCGGTCGTCAATTTTGATATTCCATCAATTAGCTTAGTTGCACGTTTTTTGGAGGTAATAGGTTCTGTTTGGACCCAAACAAAAAGCGGTTCATAGCCGATACTTTTAGCCTTTTTAACGATTGAATCACGATCTTTACGCGTACTAGTATTTCCATCAAAGATAACAGTTCGCTCGGTTTTTAGCATTTCATTTAGCATATATAACGCTACGCGATTAACTATATCATCTTCAGCCTTGTCATACTTTGATATGGCAAATAACTTTTCCCGTACATTATCTAGGCTAATAATTGGGGCTTTAAATGAATCAGAAAAATTGTCAGCAAAAAAGCTTTTGCCAGACCCAGGTATGCCAACCATTATAATCAAATGCGGCTTATTTAGACTTAGCGGTTTCATATAGACATTATACCAAATGTGTTACGAAATAAGTAAGGTATATATTTTTACAGATTAGAAACGCTTTCCCATGCAAACTCTGGATGTCCAAAGTGACCATATTGGGCAGTTTGTTCATAAATTGGCTGTTTCAACTTTAAATAATTAATAATTCCGTTTGGTGATAGGTCATATCCCTCAACTTCTTCTTGAACACCATCGACAGTGACAGTTGCTTCAAGCGGTTTATTATAGCCAATGGCATATGCCAAATAGACATAAACTTCTGAAGCTTTTCTTGATGACAGATAGTCAATTGCAATTTTTCGTGCCATATAAGCTGCAGAACGATCGACTTTGCTGGGATCTTTGCCGCTAAATGCCCCGCCGCCAATCGGTATTTGGGGACCGTAATTATCTACAATTAATTTTCGACCAGTTAGTCCGGCGTCGGCTTCAAAACCGCCAACACTCCAATCACCCGCTGGATTTATGTGATAATCTACGGACTTTAAATTAGCTAAATCTTCATTACGTAACCAGTGCTTTACTCGTGACAATAGTTCGTCATGTGGCGCATGTTGAAAACTGGCAACCACCGATACTACTTCCCCATCACTAATCGTTACTTGGGTTTTTCCATCAAAAGGCCATTTTTTATATAAATATTGATTTAGTTTGCGAGATAAGACTGTTTCGAGTGGTAGCATTTCTGGTGTTTCGCTACAAGCATACCCAACCATAATGCCTTGATCGCCCGCTCCGCCAATGTCTACCCCTTGGGCAATTTCTGGGCTTTGAATGGAAATATTTTTGATTAATTTTACTTCACCAGCCAATCTTTTAACGATTGATAATATATCAATATTTTTAGCTTTGGATGTTACTTCGCCCGTGACAAAGATTTTGCCATGACCACCAGCAACATCAACTGCAACTCGTGAATCTGGATCTAATTTTAAATATGAATCTAAAATTGCATCTGATATTTGGTCACATATTTTGTCCGGGTGCTTTGGTGAAACACTTTCGGCTGTTTTAAAATTTGACATAAAAAATACTCCTTTTCGTATCTTCCGCCCAGTTGGAAAATATAAGGAGTTTTTACATACTACTCATCTTTCCCGATATCGGGCTAGAAGGGGCACCTTGCGTATAGACGCGGGTTGCCGGCAGGTCATAGAGCTAGTTCTCTCGCTGCACTCTTGATACGACTTATTTAATTTAATGTACTAAATAATTATAACATGCAGCTATTATTTTCTTTATGATTATATTAATAGTTTAGTTATTATTTTGGTTTGTCGAAATTAATTTTTGAAAATGAGTAATTATTTTGTTTAATATATCTTCTAGCCCGACTTTTCGTACAACTCCGGCTTCGATAAAACTTGCTTTTACCAGATTAGGTAAATCGCTAAGTGAGTAATTTCGATGATAATATATTCTTGTACCTTCTGGCTTGTTTTGAAAATCCTGAACTGGATAGCGAGCCTCAAAGTTATCAGCTATCGCAAGTAGCAGAGTATTTATTAGAACTTCTCTATTGTCCAATAGGTTTACTGACAATCCGTGTATCAATAACGCTTCTTCTTGTTTTGCTCGCGATGGGTAGCTTCGTAATTGCATAGAATGATGCAATAAAATCGGAAGAGCTTCTATTGCTCCAAACTCCAGTGAGCATCTATGGAAACTGTCAATTGGGTGATTTTCAATTTGTATCCAATACTCTGGCTTTAACCTACCGGGAGTATTAAGAATTAAACTAGAAACACTTAGCTTACCAGCGTCATGTAGGGCTGCAATTCTAATAAGTGACTCTTGTCTTGAAGGTTCAATATCAAAAAGTTTTGATGTGACAATTTCTGCCATTATGTGAGCAGTTCCCCTTGAGTGTGCGCCAGTAGGGGCATCGAATTCATCAATTATTGCAAGTAATTTTTTCTCAAAAACACGTTCTAATACGTCGTTGCACAAGTTTTGTGATTGTTTGCTTAGAAAATCTTTTCCAAAAGCTATTCGTTGCATAACTAATCCTTTGACATTATTATACCATAAAAATACCAATTATAGAATGGGTATAATTTATGTCACAAATAGAATAGTTAAATATTTGTAACTAGAATTCTGACAACTGACTATCAATTAGAGTACTGTCGGCATCTGTTGAACTCTCATCAATTTGATCAAGTGATTCTAGTGCTGCATCGAGGTCGCTTGTATCTTCGACTTCTGGCACTGTATTTACATTAACATCTTCTGCGACTGACGACTGTGTGGTAATTTTATTTTCATCATCGCTATTATTTATCCGGTCGTATGCCATGTATCCCAACGTTGCGCCAATCCCTATGACTGCAATAACAATGGCTATTAAGATGATTGATGATCCAGTTTGTTCATTATAAAATTTCATATTAGTTACTCTCCGTAGTTGTGCTATCGTCATTTAAGGATGTTTTAATTGCGACTACTAAATCATGGACTGAATTTTTATATTCCTTTATAGAATCGGATTGTGCTACGGTGTTGGCTTTAAATTGTGTTGCAATGCCTTTTGGATCTTCATCATTACATTTAAAACTGCCGTTCATACTGCGAACATTGTTCATTGATTGTTCAGCAACCGTTTTCTTTGTTTCGATATTTGCCATTAGCGAATCATAATTATCAATAGACACATTTTTATTGGTGTAGAAAGCTTGCACCTTGTCGTTTATGGCCTGTATTACATTGATTTGTTTTTGACCACGATCACTAATACGCGCCATTACATTATTAATTACCCTCTCTCTATTTTGGCAAAGTGCCAAATTCTTGGCATCAAGTTTTGTCTGAGTTTTAATAGCCGTGGCGTTATTTTGTGTGTTTAAATTAGCGTTTGTATTTGATGATGAACTATTACTCGTGCCTTGCTTAGATTCTTCGGCACGTACGCTTTGAGCGCTTGCAGCGACTGGCAATATTAGTGCCATTATAAATATTATAATTAATGTGGCTAGATTGGATTTTTTTATAGTTATTTGCATAAATTCTCCTAATAATAACTATAAGCGTTATATATTTACATGTCAAAGTAAGAAAATTAAAGAGGAGCCGGTTGGCTCCTCTTTAATTATTTTGATTTATTATTGATAAATATGACCGTGCCTTGATCCACCGCCGCGATTTGCACTGTTGGTTTCGTGGTCACCAGCTTGGCGCTCTTTCATATTTTTTAAACGTGTTTCAATTTCGGCTTGAGTTAAACCTTTGTCTGCCCATCTTTTTTGAGCAGCCTGTTCCATTGCTTCATGGAATTCGGTTTCATTAATACCTTTTTCTTCAGCAATTTCTAACATAGTTTTTGTTTGAAGTTGAGTTTGAAGCTCCTCCTCTGTCATGTTAAGTAATTTCGCCTTAGTTTCTAATACTTGTTGATATCCGTATCCACCACCACCCAATTGTCCATTTCCATTTGTACTTTGTGCTTGGGCAAAACTTGGAGCGATTACAAGACCTGCTGTTGCTAAAGTTGCTATTCCTAAACCTATTGTTAATATTTTATACATATGCCTCCTTTCGGCATATGTATTACAAACAAAAGCTATATATTATTTCACTTCTCTACCATATTGGTAGGTTTTGCCAGATTGATGAAGATTATTATTAGTCCTTGTTTCAAAAGTATTTGGAAGTGCGCTGTATGAAAATATGAATCCAATTAATAAAAACAAGCTAACTATGACTGGTATCATATATATTAATCTAATCTTATATAGGAATCCTACTTTTTTAACTAAATAGATGATTATTATCATAGAAAGAAGTCCAAAAGCTAAGGCCCACCAAGGTAAAGTAGTTATCAGGTTTGATAGATTCTGCTTGACTCCATATGCTGGGCCTTGGGCAGCTGATATACGTAGCCATAATGAAGTTACGCTTATAAAATAGACGGTCGTTATGCTTAAAAAGATAACTGACAAAGCGCTTAACGCGGCTAGTACTATGTAATAAAATCGTGGTCTCATATGAGTTTTGCCACTTTTAATTTTACCCATAACGGCATCTTCTATATTTATGGATTTTAGTTGTTTAATTTTACTCATACTTTACCCCGTAATTTTGACATATCTTTTTTAAAATAGCTTTACCTCTTCTTATCCTTATTCCCACAGTTGATGTCGGTATATGTAATATGTCACTGATTTCATTATATTTTAAGTTATCAAAGTACATAAGCGCAATTACCTCTTGATATTTAATATCAATTTGATTAATACACTTGCGAACGTTTGAATCTAGTAATGCCTTGTCGATTTCTTTATCTTTCGAAAAGTGTACTAAAAAATTATCATTTACTTCGTCGGCCGCCCTAATGGATATTATTTTTTTACTGCGCTTAATCACATTCATCGCTTCATTATGTAAAATTCGATAAATCCAAGGCGAAAACTGCCTTGCAGCATTAAAGCTTCTTAAATTAATGTAGGCTTTTATAAAGGTTTCTTGAACGGCATCTGATGCGACGTCGTAGTCTTTTAAAAGATATGTAGCATACCGCAATAGCTTGTCTTTGTATCTTTCCATAATTACGGAATACATGTCACTATCCCCCTCGGTTATAAGGTAGATTATTTGCGAGTCCGTTAAATCTTCTTTTTTGGATTTCATCCTACTCTATTATACAACTGAGATATCTAAATTATTTCACCCATTATGATTACGAAATTTTGCTATAATTGATACATGATAAATATTAACTCGACCGTACCGGATTTTGAACTAGATTCTTATCAAAATGAAGAAATTAATAAAATTAAATTGTCAGATTATGCTGGTAAATGGGTGTTATTAATATTTTATCCTGCTGATTTTACCTTTGTCTGCCCAACTGAACTAGAAGATGCTGCAACTTATTACGAAGAAGTTAAAAAATTAGGCGGTGAAATTATGAGCATTAGTACCGACACTGCTTTTGTGCACAAGGCTTGGCACGACAGCTCGCCTGCAATTGGTAAAATTACCTATCCAATGTTAGCCGACCCAACTGGCAAGGTTGCCAGAATGTTTGGTACCTATATTGAAGAAGAAGGCTTGTCATTAAGAGGAACCTTTATTATTGATCCGGATGGCGTATTAAAAACTGTCGAAATTCACGATAATAATATTGGTCGCAGTGCCAAAGAAATGCTCCGCAAATTACAAGCTGCTAAGTTTGTTCGTGAACACGGTGGCAATGTTTGTCCAGCCAGCTGGGAACCAGGTAAGGAAGTTTTAACTCCTGGTATGGATTTAATTGGTAAACTTTAGTTATTTACAGTTCAAATTCCGATAAATTGACAGCTACCCAATCTTCTAATACTTCATTAAGTACGAATTCACCAATTTTTCTTACATTATCAAAAATTTGATTTGATTCCAGTGATTTTAATTCTTCTAAGCTAACCCATTTTAGATTAATTGACTCGCCTTCTCCAGGCTTTCCGATAGGTTCTTCTTGGGTTGTGAATGCGTATGATAAATCTGTATGTTTATGAACGCCGTCATTACCAAATGCGTGTGTATTATGTGCAAATGCCTGAGGGTGCAATACTGCATTGCCAATATTTTTGATTCTTAACTTCGGTTGTAATATTTTTAGCTGGTCAAGTTTATAGCCTGTCTCTTCGGTAATTTCATGACATATTGCCTGTCATGGCGTTTCGTTAAGTTCAATATGACCACCCGGTTGTAACAATACGCCTAACTTCTTATGAACGTGTAGCAATAATTCAGGCTCCGCCGTATCAGTACGGATAATAAAGGCACTGACGGTTTGGTCATGTTCACCCGGGTTAGTATGGATATGTGACATTATATTATGTATTTTGGGCTTATGGTGGTTAATATACAAGCATAAATATATAATATATATTATGATTCCGTTGGTTAATAAAGATGACAAGATTATTGGGAACAAAAATAGGTCTGATTTAGATTATAATCATGATATTTTTCGTACAGCTTCTTTATGGATTACAAATAGTAACGGTGACGTGTTATTGGCCCAGCGTAAGTTAAACAAAAAAGTCGATCCCGGTAAATGGGCTGAGGCTGTCGGCGGAACTGTCGAAAGCGATGATTCTTACCTGGCGACTATTATTCGTGAAGCGCAGGAAGAGCTTGGGTTAACTTATCTTGAGATAATCGAAGGGCCAAAACAATTTATTACTACTCCGTGCCGATATTTTGTTCAATGGTATAAGGCATGCATAAATAAACCTATTACGGATTTTATTATTCAACAAGAAGAGGTTGAGCAAGTTGCCTGGGTGCCGATGTCCGAATTATTAGGTGAATTTAAAGCAAATCCAGACAAATATATTGAAGCTTTGCCTGAAATTGTAAAATTACTTGCTAAATAGTTTCTTCTATTTCAGCTAAACGATCAATTTCATCAATCCGATATATCAGTAAATTTCTAATTAATGATTCAGAGATTACATTGCCAAGATTAAATTGGATTGTACCTTTTGATAGTTTGAAATTATTGAGTTTAGACCTCATGGCTTCAATTGGCTTTGGGGTTGGAAAAAGGCTCATGTGATCACGGAACACTGAAAAACCAATTAAATATTTACCTTTATATTTAAACTCGGGCATACCATAACAAATACCCTCTTCAGCTTCGGGAACAGTTGCGTTAATAATCCTGCGGATTCGTCCAAGTTCTTCTTTTTGTGGTGGCGCAAGTGCGTCTATGTAGTCATCGATTACTGTCATAGGTATATTGTATCAAATTTATGCAGTTAATATTTTAATAGTGATGTTTACAAAAATATGTTTTTATACTGATAAAATAATATTATGATAATTAATGGAAATATAATTGCAAGTATGGTGATTTCTATGCCTTTTTTCATAACATTCTGTTCGTCTGTTCCTCGAATATAGGATTCATTTGGGTCACTTGGGTTAATTAAAATTTCTGTCGTTGATCCAATTTTCGGAAGTCCAAAGTTAGAGAAACTATCTGACGACGACGAATATTGACTGCCATCATAAATATAACTGTATCTTGGAGTCATCGAGGAACTGTCACTATCAGAACTAATTAGTTCAACGCAGGTTGCCATTATTGGCATTGTACAATTTAAAAGTTTTTCTTTTTTTTCGGTTGCATCTATCAACATAGTAAAAATAACAGGTAACGTTATTGAAAATAATAGTAGTATTGGTATTAGTGCATTTAGATTAATATGTATATTTAATTCGTTGCCATACTTTGCAATTAAAGCTACAGACATGAGACCAAAGCCAACAATCCCAAATAAGGCACCAACTAATTTATTAGTAGACCTTTTTGGCTTTGCAATCGTTGCAATACAAATACCAAAATATAGAAAAAACATACCGGTCAATATGGCACTAAAATCACGAAAACAGTATATCGAGATAAATATGCAAATTAATAAAATAACAATAAAACCACCCATGATGCTATCTCTTATAACATGTTCGTCATCTGTTTTATTCATTATTATCGTCCATGTTAACTTTAATTATAACGTTTGATGGTCCGATGTTTTTATCTACGGCATAATCCGTTTCGGATAATTCTATACCCATATGAAATTTATTAAAAAACAAATCATCATATGGTTTACTTGATACTGTCATTCTAATATATTCATTGTCTTTTGATTTAAAGTGTAATTGAATAAATGAGGAGCCTGGGTATGGTTCTTCGAAGTATGTAAATCCGGCATTAGTAATTGCCTTTTTAAGTTCGGTAACTGTTATGTCGACATTGGCACTGCGAACGTAGTTTTTATATGAAGAGTAAGATCTACCGTTGTCCCATTCATAAACTCTTTTTTCGCCAAAAACAGACTCGTCGGTAATTATGTATTTATCTTCGTCAAGCTTAAGACTGTTAAAAATCGTAACAATTCTATCTTTGCGAATTGTGTTATTAATTGTTGGTACGACGTATAGGCAAATTACTATTGTAACAACGGTAATTACTGCAATTATTAATGAGGTTAAAATGATCTTTTTCTTGTTTTTTTTGAAAAATTTCTTGATATTTTTTATCATATTATCAGTATATCATAAGCTTTTTGTTAGATAATAATTCAAACTTTTACAATAATTTATTTTAGCGATATCGCTTGAAAGCCATACTTTTCAATATCTTCTGGCTTCCAAAATTTGGCGTCTTTTGTCTTTAATACAAATGTCACTTCTTTAGAAATTTCGCGTCCGGTATAGCTTTCAGTTTTTGGATCCCATTCTTTTAATACCAACGTGTCACCTGCTTTAATCTCAAAATCGGCAATGCGTAGGTCAAAGTTTTTGTCTCCGCTTTTAACTTTTTCGAAATAATCAGGCCAAGCCTTTTTCTCAATGATACTCATAGACTAATGATATCAGACATAATATATATTGATTATGTTTTATTATATTTAACCTAAAGAATATAATTAATTTATGGAAAAACCAACTCAAGAGACTAATGTTATTATTCAAGATCAACTTGTAAATCCTGAGACAGTTTATGGATATACACAAAGAATTGTAGAGATTGTTGGATCTTGTGGCAGAGACTATGAACTAAAAGGAATAAACCTTCCACCGGAATGGCATGAATCGGTTGATTTTTTGGCTGAGCTAGATCCTAATGGTTTTGTCGAGATGAATTCATCAGTTTGTAAAAAATGGGGTTTTAGCTTAGAAAAAATTATTTTTGATAAAAATATGATATTAACTGAAGCTGTTATACGGAAGTCAGCGGATAATGCTGCTGCAAGAATATATTTAGCTAATATGTACTCAGTGGATCGCGAGGATGGAAAATATATAACAGAAGGGCTTAATGATATTGCTCCGGTTATGATTTTTCAAGAAATTATGTCTAGATATTTCTTTTTTGTTATGTATGGACAAGATCGTGATAGAAAATTTGATTATGGGTATATAGATGGCGAATATGGAACTACCCATGATATTGGTGGATTTTATCCACGTAATCTGAAAATCCCACAGAAAATATTCGAACTTGATCAGCAGATAACAAATTTAGACTATCAAAAGAAATTTGAATCTAGGGCATCGAATATTGCTGGTAGATTTGGATTAGATTTGAATGGCATTGAATTTAATAATAATGGTGTTTTATCTAGGGTGTCAGTCGATAGAGATGTAGCTAAATATGCTTTGGATAGTAAAAGTCTCCACGGTAACGAATATTATGCAAATAATGTGGATAATGCGTATCAAGCGGCGGCATTGCATACTATCGTGGCTGCACATATTAACTATTTATTGGAAAAAGATTGGTCTAAGCAGACAAATTAATTTTCTCAACCACTAAAGCTACGCCATCTTCGTCGTTTGATGCAGTTACAAAGTCAACTTGTTTTTTAACCTCATCGGTTGCATTGCCCATGGCGACGCTATATCCAACGTATTGAAGCATTGCCAAGTCGTTTTCTTGATCGCCAAATGCAACCATCTCACTTGCTTTAATCCTGAGTTTATCGCCAATGTATTCCAATGCATGTGATTTTGTAATTCCCTTACTCACAAACTCGATATATTGAGGCACACTACTTGATGTTTCAAAATTGCTCAAGAATTCGTCGGGCAAGCTACTTCTAATCCTTTTTGTGTCTTCAGCCGAGTTTAGATACACTGCCTTGTAAATTGAAATTTTCGAAAAATCAAGATCATTAAAGTTTACAACTTTAAAATTTACATCGGGGTTATTTCGTTGATATGTTTCTTCGTCAACGTCGGAATATATACAATCTTGGGCGTATATAAATACTTTTGTTTTAAATTGGTGCCCGAATTTTATTAATTCTAAAACTAGCTTAGTTGAAATGGCTTTAGAAAATAATATTTCACTGTAAGTATTGTTGCATACTAAGCCGCCATTAAAAGAAACCAAGTATTGATCACTTGTTACTAACCCTAGCGGTTCTAAAAATTGTTTTAATCTGTAAGATGGTCTTGCGCTTGCCAAGACTATTTTTACACCACTGTCTCTTGCCGCCTTAATTGCAGTGACGGTTCTTTTAGATATTTCTCGTTTGCTATTTAATAGAGTGCCGTCGCAATCTATTGCAATTAATTTATACATCCTTTTACTATAGCAAATTTTATCTGTCTAGCGTTATTGGAAATTAATTGTTATTTTTTATATGTGAATATCATGATCTGAAAAAAATATATTTTGAAACTAAGTCGGCGTCCATTAAGTTGTTTGGTAAATTATCTAAACCGAAGAATCTTAATTGTTTTGATTCACATTTCTTTTCAAATGAATCACCATTGTCAACTAACTCTTCATATCCACAACTTAATGCACCTTCATATTTTTTTACAGAAAATAGGACTGTATTGTTATAGACCTGATCACCGTTTGAATAACTATTTTTTCGGCTTTCACCGGATACTACCCCAATAGTTATTAAGTCTTCTATTTTTGCAGTTAATCCAGTTTCTTCTTGCAACTCGCGCAAAGCTACTTCTTCAAAAGTTTCACCTAATTCTTGCAAGCCGCCAGGTATGCACCACTTGTCTCTATCTGCTCGTTCTTCAAGTAAAATCTCGCCTTTGTTATTTTCGACAATTATCGCGCTACCATTTTGGAATAATGGCATGTTTCTAAATACGGGTTGTAATGCTCTTCGCAATTTAAGAATATAACTGACGTTTTCTGGTGTATTGTCCATATTTATCGATTTTAACATAGAACATAAAAACAAAAAAATTTTAGTTATGTATGTTAAAAAACCGTGAGGTAATTTTTAATGTTAATTCCCCATCCTGTCCGAGCTAACTCTTTGAGTTTGCCAATCGTTTGAATGAATTTTACAAATGACTTATCTGAAAATTTTATATCATTTTAGTATAAAACAATTATATGTATGCAAACAAATGTTATTTAGCTAATTCAGTAGCTGTATTTATAAAATATTCTTTTGTTTCGGCGTATGTTTTGCCAAGTGCAAATGATAATTCAGTGTATAAGATTTTTTCAGCAAGGTTAAAATAATTTTTATCTTTTTCATTCATCTTTTTGCCGTTTTCAAGCTTTTCTTGTTTGCGCAAATAAGTAGTCTTGATAATTTTAACTAAATCTTCGTGGTTGCCTGAATTAAATAAAGCTGCGTATTGATTTTCTAACGCACGAATATCAACAAATTCGATCGTATTTATGCTATCTGCACTTTTTATTAAACTTTCAGCAGCTTCTTTGCTTATAACATTTCGCATCAATTTTAGCTTATTTGATACAGGCGTGTGAATTACAAGGGTACTGTCATTAATCGGAATTAGAGTATAGTAATCCTCATCCAACCTATAGTCTTTTTCAAGTTTAGTGATTTTGCAAATGTCGTGTTTATGTACAACTGTATCGCCGATCTTGAACATATTTACCTCTTCGCTTATTAAAAGAGAACGGCAATGTAATTTATCTATGCCGTCCTTAACTACTCATTGTTGTTTGTAGTATAACACATTAACAGAGGTAACGTTAATAATGGCTATTTTGTGATGTTATAATCATGAATATAAACAAGAAAGCAGTACGATGAAAAATAGAAATGAACTGTCAAAACTATATCCAGATGCAAAGAATAAGAGTGAAATAACAGCTATTTCTGATACTTCAACGCGAGCTCTAGCCACCGACGTGAAGTTAACAATCTGGCAAATTATATCTGTTACTACCTTGCTATTTATTCCGATTGTTATTTTAGTTTTGTTTGCAAATTCTTTAAATAATAACATAGATATATTGATTTTAAATCCAAGTAGTTTAGTGATTTCTTTGTGGATACCTTTAATTCTTTTGATTGGTGTGCTGGTTATGACTATCGCTAAAATTTCAAACATTTTAAGTGAAACAAATATCGATAGTCGACTCTTTTTGATTGTGCTTTATATGTGGCTGCTACCTGTTTCGCAATTAATTTATAATTTAAACCAACATTTTAATAACAATACGGTTTATCCAATTATCTATTCGCTTATATTATTGCCAGCAACTTTGGCGATTGTATTAATTATCATGTGGCTAATGAATAGCAAGATTAAAACAAGCAAAGCTCAAAATATATTATTTATTTTTTCGATAATTCTTTGCACCCTTGTGACAATAATTAACAGTTTTATCAAATAGCTTTGATTGCAGTTTTTGCTCGGTTTAAAACCTCTACGTCACTTCCGAATGTTAGTTGAGTAGCTGCTTCTTCTGGTGTTAGCCATAAATTTTCAAAATCTTCATGCTCTTCGCGCTGTGGTGTTGGTTTGCTATTGTCAATTAATTCTAGTAAATATTGATGAACGGTCTTTTCGTAATGTTTGCCGTCGTCCCAGTCAAATTCAAAAACAACTTTTCCAAGTGATTTAATAATTTTTGTTTTATAACCAGTTTCTTCAAATACTTCACGAATACATGTAGCTTCTTTTGTCTCATCCTTTTCCATTGTACCTTTTGGAAATTCTGTTGAATCACGGGACAGCCACTTAATTGCCAAGACTTTTCCATCGTGATAAATTACTCCGCCAGCACAAACTCTATATATCGTATCGCTCATTTGTTTAGTATATCAAATCCCTATTTTGTAATTTAGGCCGCCATCGCCTAAAATTTCAATTTTTGCTAGCTGATCGTCTATCTCAACTAGAGTATAGGCATTTGCAGGTGGGCCTTCGACTTCGCCTGAAGTATTTTCGACCAACGACTGAACCGTTATATAGTTTACGCCATTAAGAACCATCTTTTTATTCCAGTGAAGATGGCAATTAAAGACTAATTTTACATTTTTACCGTCGATAATTTTCAGAAAGTCATCGTAGTTTTTAATGTAAGTTAATTCAGGCTTCTCATTAAACCAAAAGTTTCCATTAGTATCTACGGGTGCAAGTGAGTAGTGTGAAAATATAATAATTTTCTTATCAGTCTTTACTTTTGTTTCTAACCACTTTAATTGTACTGAATCTAATTTAATCTCTTTTGTACGATTAAAAGTTTTTGGAAATAAAAACATAAAACGGAAATTACCATTATCGACGCTATAATATAATTTTTTGTAACCGAGTGCACTTTTTAAAAACTTTTCATCAAGATTCTTTAATTCATGGTTGCCTATTAGGTGATGCGTTGGGCAACCTAATTTTGACAGAATGCTAAGCCCCTTTTTGTAATTATCTTTGTCTTTATCTAAACCTGTATCTTGGATCATGTCTCCCCCCTGCACAACAAAGTCAGGTTTGAAGTATTCGTTCATGTTGTTTACAAAGTCATTTAACAATCTTTCGGCATGAATTGTGCCTTTGCGGTAAATTCCCTTAAAATGACCATAGTGGCCAATATGTATGTCATTTATAATTGCAATTTTCATAACGCTATTTTGTAATCTTTTCAGATATTTTTTCTAATAACAATTTATGAAACTCTGTCATAAATGGACTCCAAAGCATATATGGTCGTTTGTGCTTTATAATTAATTCAGGAATTTCATTTGGTTCAATTCCGACATAATGTCTATACCTAATGGCGGTAATATATGCTGGGGTAAGATAATCAATAATGTCTGGTGTAATTTTATCTATTGATTTAGCAAATTTTGCTGACTTTGAGGTTTGTGATTCCATATCTTTATAAATATCATGGTATGAAATATCGAGTAGCGCCATAGCTGATTCCTGCTCTTTATCTTTATGATTTGGGTCTTTTGTAAAAGTAATTTCATCACCGGTTATAAGTTCGCCAATGTCATGAATTGAAAGCATTAATAACGACTTCCCTATTTCAACTTCGTTGTCATTAATATATGGATAAAATGCAGTTGCAATAATTGGTAATGATCCAACGTGTTCCATTAGGCTTTCTCTAACTAGATTATCTTCTGGATCATACACATAATCTTTTATATAATCAAAGACTTTTGAAAGGTTGTAAGGTTGTGTTGTTGCACGCATCTCGGTTGAATATTTTTCAAATAAAAATTCAATTTTATTTAATAGTTCAATTGCGCTATCACGATTCGTCATGGGCTAATTATAACAAAAATATTATATAATTATTTTATTTGTAATTCAATTTCTGGTTTATATTTTTCAAACAATATCTTTAATTGAGAATGTAATGGTGTTGGTAGATTGTCTATCTTAAACCAACCCGAGTTGTCAAACATGTCTGGTTCGTTAATTTTTACTTCATCATGATTTACTAATGCGATAAAATCTAGCGCTAACCAATGGTTTGGCGTTCCATCTGGTAATTTTCGAAATACATCCCTATAACCTAAAAAAGTTATTTCCGTGGGTGTGGCTGAATACTCTTCCTTAATTTCTCTTGCTACATTATCAGTTGCGGTTATGCCCCATTTTAGACCACCACCACCAATATCCCAGTTGCCATGTTCATCTCGAGCGTTTTTACTTCTTTTTGCCATAAAAATATTTCCACAACCATCATGACAAACGAAACATGTAGTTATGCCGACAAAACTAGTGCCTTTGTGCCTTCTTAATATGTCAGGTGATAATTTTTCAAACATGCTTTATATTATCCAATTTAGTTGATTGATTATTATTTTCAAGATAATTATCAATTGCTTTTCTTAAAGCTCCATCACCCAAGACTGAACAATGGAATTTATTTGCTGGTAGGCCGCCTAATCTTTCGGCGATTGTATCGGGCGTAAGTGTATAAGCTTCTTTGATGCTCATGCCTTTTACAATCTCGGACATCATAGATGTTGATGCAATTGCACTTGCACAACCATAAGTTTGCCATCTTATATCTTTAATTATGTCATCTTCTATTTTAAGTAAGACTATCATCTGGTCACCGCAAACAACATTGCCAACAACCCCTTTTGCGTTATGGTCAAAGTCAGACTCTTCACCGCGTAAAACATTCTTTGGTTCCAAAAAATGGTCTTTAACTATATCGGAATATACCCAATTATTATTCATTTTTATCCCCTTCCTTTAGTGTAGAAATTTCCCTTAAATTTTTGATAATTTTTGGTAGATATTTCATTAAGTAATCAACATCGTCGGTAGTATTTTCAAGGCCAAGGCTAAAACGGACTGACCCATGCGCTAATTCTGGATCGGCAAGCATCGCCATTAAGACATGAGATGGTTTGCCATCACCAGAAGCACAGGCTGAACCGGTAGATACTTCTATGCCGTAGTGATCTAAAAATAATAGAATTGATTCGCCTTCTGCACCAGGGAATGAAACATTCAAAACGTTTGGTAATGAATAATCTTGATCTCCAGTCACTATAACCCTAGGGATTGATTTAATAATATCTTCGCGCAATTTGTTTTTAATAGGTTCTATTAATTCATTGTATTTATTTGGCGTATTTTGCGCATCCTGAGCGGCTTGTCCAAAACCGACTATGCCAAGGGTATTATAAGTACCGGCCCTCTTGCCTCTCTCCTGATGGCCACCGAGCATAAATGACGAGTATGGGGCTTTAGTTTTTACATATAACGCCCCAATACCTTTGGGGCCATTAATTTTATGTGCCGAAAAAGATGCATAATCGACATCTAGATCTTTTACGCTAAAATTAGCCTTGCCAATAATTTGAACTGCATCGGTATGCATGAGTGCGCCGGCGTTATGTGCCAGATTGGTAATTTCCTTGATATTTTGAATAGTACCCGTTTCATTATTGGCAGACATTACTGATACCAAGGCTGTGCGTTCACTTAACGATTTTTTCAATTCATCAATTTTAGCTCGTCCGTTACGGTCAACTGGCAAGTAGATAACTTTTATACCGTTTTTTTCTGCTTTTTTTATTGTTTCAACTATGCTTGGGTGTTCAATTGCGCTTACAATTATTTCTTTTTTAGTTTCACTATTTTTGATTAGCTCACATGCGATATTAATAACAGTATTATTACTTTCGGTACCGCCTGAGGTAAAAATAATTTCATTTATATCTGCATCGATTAATTTTGCCACATTTAATCTGGCCGCTTCTATTAATAGACTGGCTGAATGGCCTTCACTGTGGAGGCTTGATGGATTCCCGTAGATTTGCAACGCATTAGACATAGCATTAGCTACACCTTGGCTAATCTTTGTTGTCGCGCTATTATCTAAATAAACTTGTCGCATATTTATTCGATTCCGACTATATCGCCATCTTTCAATTTTAGCAATCTTTGGTTACGAGATCCGCGAAACTTTATGCTAATATCACGTTCGGCTAATATAAAAGGTCCATCAATTAAAGCATCTAAACTCTTTAAGAATTCCCATTTATCGCCGCCTTCTTGCTTGATTTCATCATACATAAATCCAGTGAAAGACCAAATAGACCAGCCCATTTCGGATCTGGCCCAATCGGCAATTTCTTTGCAGGCTTTTGGTTGCAACATTGGCTCGCCGCCACAAAAAGTTAATCCTGCTTGGCCTTTTAGATTTCGTAGTTTTTCTTTTATATATTCAATGTCGACAACCATGCCGCTACATTCGTCCCATGATTCAGGATTGTGACAGCCTGGGCAATGCCGACGACAACCTTGGCACCATAAAACCGCTCGAAGACCATCGCCGTTAACGATGCTATCAGATTCTATTGGCCCGCCAAGGCGAATCTGGCCATCACTAAACATTTACTATACCTTGCCAACTTGTTTGGCTTGAGTTTGTTTCTTTTCTTCTATTTCAATTTTATCTGAAACGGAATGTTTTACCCGAGCTTTTTCTTCGGCTTTTTTAGCATCGTTCCATCTTTCGAGTGAGCCAACTAAATATCCAGTAATTCGTCTTAATCTTTCAAAGCCTGGGCCGTTTTCATATTCTTTTCTACCACATGAAGGGCATGTATCGCCAGAAATTATTCCAGCAAATCCACAAACGGTATCTCGATCGACTGGATGATTGACACTTCCGTATCCAATTCCGACTTCTTTCATTTTATGAATAATCGCTTCAAATGCAGTCAAGTTATTACTTGGGTCGCCGTCTAATTCTACATAAGTTATATGACCGGCATTACATATCTCGTGGTATTTTGCTTCAGTTTCGATTTTTTCAAACGCACCGATATTGAAATAAACTGGGACGTGGAATGAATTAGTGTAAAATTCTCGATCAGTTATGCCTTTAATCTTTCCAAATTCTCTAAGGTCAAGTTTTGTGAATCGTCCTGAAAGACCTTCGGCTGGAGTTCCTAATAAACTAAAGTTGAGAGTATGTTTTTTAGATAATTGGTCCATTCGATCGCGCATATGTCCGATTATTTCCAAACCACGTTCTTGTGACTCTTGTGACTCACCGTGATGTTTTCCAGTCATTGCAACTAAAGTTTCGGCAAGGCCAATAAAGCCAATCGATAATGTTCCATGTTTAATAACTTCGCGAATTTTATCATCTGGACCTAGTTTTTCGCTGCCCATCCAGTTACCTTGGCCCATCAAGAATGGGAAATTTTTAACCCTCTGTTCACCTTGAAACTCAAAGCGGTCAATAAGTTGGGCTGCGGCCAAATCGATCATCTCATCAAGATTTTTGTAGAAGCTATCCCAGTCAGCTTCGCTTCTTTTTTCCAAAGCGATACCGTTTTTAATGCCAATTCTCGGCAAGTTAATCGTTGTAAATGAACAGTTTCCTCGCCTAGTTGAAATTCCGTCACTCTCTGGGAAGATTGATGAAAATACTCGAGTTCGACAGCCCATGGTTGCGATTTCAGTCCTATAATCACCTTTTTTGTAATACTTTAGATTGAATGGAGCATCAATAAATACGAAGTTTGGAAAAAGACGCTTGCATGATACTTCCATTGATCTCTTAAATAAGTCGTAGTTTGGGTCACCTGGGTTATAGTTTATTCCTTCTTTGACTTTAAAGATTGAAATTGGGAATATTGGAGTTTCGCCTCGGCCAAGACCCTTCATGGTTGCTTCCAAGAAAGCTTTTGATACTAATCTACCTTCAGGGGTAGTATCTGTTCCAAAATTTATTGAAGTAAACGGTACTTGGGCGCCAGCTCTTGAGTGCATTGTATTAAGGTTATGCACAAAACCTTCCATGGCCTGGTAGGTCTGTTCTTCGGTGTCATTCACAGCTGCTTCAATGATCTTAGTTAGCTGTTCTTTAGTTAATGTCTCTTTGAAGTTATTTTTAATTGATGCTTGTATGCTTTTAGTAGTCTCGTTATCTAGTGCTGGAAAAGTTATTTTATTTTTTTCTTCGACTGTTTCAATAATTTGTTTAATTTGAGATTTTTCTACTTTTTCTTTTACTGTAAAACTAAGTAGTTTATAAATATTAGAAATAACACTTTTTCGGAAACTTTTTGCAACACCAGGTGCCATTGCGTAGTCAAAGTTTGGAATTGATTGTCCGCCGTGTTGTTCATTCTGGTTTGCCTGCAATAGAATCGCTGCCAATGCCGCATAACTATTGATTGAATTTGGTGTTCTTAAAAAGCCATGACCAGTGTTAAAACCGGTTTCGAATAATACTAATGGATCTGATTGACAGCAAGTTAATGTGCCCGTAGCCCAAAAATCTAAGTCATGTACGTGAATATCGCCACTTTCGTGTGCGAGTACGTGTTCTGGTTTCATTAAAAATGATTTAGCAAACTCTTTACTTCCTTCGGCACCAAATTGTAGCATTTTACCCATTGCAGTATTACCATCGACGTTAGCATTGCCACGTTTGACATCGCTATCTTCTTCGGCTTGTGCCAAAGCAATAGTCTTATAGACTTGCATTAAACCGGTCTTGGCAATCCTAATCCTATTTCTTTCTTGGCGGTAAGTAATATAGCTTTTTGCTGTCTTTTTATATTTAGACTCAAGGAGAACTTCTTCGACGATATCTTGAAGTTGTTCGACGGTAGGAATTTTTTCAGGGATTTCTTTTTGAGCCCTTTCTAAAACTTTTTCAGCTAACTTAGTAGCTTCTTTTTCGCTAAATTCTTCAGTTACATTAGCTGCTTTTGATATCGCTTCTACGATTTTTTCAGGATTAAACCTAACAACTCTACCATCCCGCTTCTTAATAGACCTATACATGCAACCCCCTTATTACTACCACAATGTTTGTTTTGTATATTGATTTTTTTACAACCATATACGCTATATGTAGTGTCTTAAGATTAGTAGTTAGCTATACAAATGTCAATAAAAAAATGTTGCGAAAAATGCTAAGTTCCACTGTTCATCTTATTGTTTTGTTCAATAATGTTGTAAGTTTATAATGTGTCTAAATAATCTTTTTGAATTACATCCCAAACCCATGAGTTGCGGAGTTCATTATTCTCATTTTTTGTTTTAATTTCTTCAAAAGAAAGCCATTTTACGTCAATAATTTCGTCTTTATCTACATATATTTTGCCACCGATAATATTTGCAGAAAAGATATGTTTTACGGATTTTCCTATACCTTCGTGTAAAAGAAGTATTTCTTTTACTAATTGCACGTCAAAGCCTGTCTCTTCTTTGACTTCCCTGACGGCGGCTGTGTCTATTTGCTCGCCCTTATCGACATGACCGGCTGGTAAATTCCATAAGCCACGGATACTTGGTTTGCCCTCTTGGACTAATAAATACTTTTTATCTTTTTTAATTAGGCATGCGGCAACTACGGCCGCCTGTTCTATCGTTGCTTCCCATTCTATTTGGTTCATGTGGTTAATTATAGCAACATGATATCGAAATAAAGTATTAGTAATAATATATAGGAAATGCTTGACTACAATTGACAAATAAGTCGCAAGATGATATAATCAAAATAGTTAGAGCTGTTACTCTATTGCTCATTACAATACTTAATCATTATCGCAGGAATTGCGCTTTTTAATTATTAAAAATTGTTATTCCTGCGATTACATATCGCCGGAATAATTATTTTCAAAAAATAATGAAAGGCGGTATGAATATGAATGAACTAGCAGATTGGAAAAGCGATGACGACTATTGTAAGTATACAGTTGAAAAAGTGCAAAAGTGCGACGATGGATGGAGGCTAAACTTTAATGGTGCCATGTCTTGTTATGCGCCGGTTGCTCCAGATGGTTATGAACCAAGAGTTGGGTCAATTATATTTTTGTATTTTGTCCAGAAAAGCTTGGTGATTGGTATCGTCATTGACGGACATCCGTTTAAATATCAGACGAAACATCAGTACTATGCAGCGCTTTCAGCAGACAATGAAACTCAGAGTGCCATCGTGCAAAAAGAAATTCTCGAGAGAGATATTGAAATTGCAAAGTTACCAGAAGTTTTTCAACGACGAATAAAAAAGTTCCAACGCGCTCCCGATTTTCGCGAAAGATTAGAGGAATACGAATTATTTGCTTGTCATAAAGCAATAATATTTGCAAATTATTTCAAGACAGCCGAGACATTAACGGACTGGGTAGATCTCAGCTATGCTGAAAAAATTAAGGTATTACCAGATATTAAAGACGATAGTTTTTTTTCTACTACTCTTGACTTGATATGCAATTTAGCGCTCGTGTACCTTGAAAAACCAGAAGAAATTCCAAATTTTCGCGGTGCACTTTCGTTACTAGTCGGTGACGAAGCTTATTTGCCCGCCGAAGAGTCTGACTAGTTTTCATAATGTAATTGAGTAAAAAACCACCCAACTAATAGTTGAGGTGGTTTTTTAATTTAAAATATTTTTTATAACTTCTATAATCTTTGGAAATTGTTTATAATCTGGACTAATTTCAGTATTAAAATGTCCTTGTCCTTCAACCATTATTAATTTGCCATTCGTTTGTTTTGCAAGATATTCAGCATAGCTAGTTGGACAATATGGGTCGTTATCTGAATGAATAAAAGTAAAGCTGTGGCAATGTTTTTTAATTAATTCAAAATCAAATGGTTCGACAAATAAACCATCTAATACTTCCCAATCAAGGTTGTCTTTAAAAGCACTAACTAAGATAGCAGCTTTTATAACTGAGCTTTTTGGCAAATTTTGTAATAAGCTAAGTGACTCTACTGATCCAGATGAATGCCCAATAATTATTGTATCTTTATCAAAAATAAACTTTGGATTTGATAGTAAATACTTATTGTATGTTTTAACGTTAGGCATTTCTGAATCTGGTAATTGTGGGAGCCAAACTTCATACCCCATGCCAATTAATTTACCCTTAAGCCACATAAACCAATTTGATTTTGGTGATGCATCAGTGCCGTGTAGTATAAGAAACCGTGTCATATAATCATCATATCAAATTTATTTGGCATATTCTAAAATTGCTAATTGTTATTCAACAATAACCATTCACCCTCGGAAATGACCTCAATTTTACCGTCCACGATTTTTATAGCTGATTGATCGTCAATTGTATATATTAATTTATCAGTTTTTTCGGCAAGTTTTCTTACATACTCTTCGCTTCTCTCTTCAGCGTGGTGTATTGAATTAAGATGAGGTTTAAAAACAAAGTTTACAAAATTTAAGGTCTTTGCAGAAGACTCGCCAATTGGGCCAATATCATCATAATCGGATTCTTCCAATATGCCATGTTTTAAGGCCTTGGACGATAACATAAAACTGCTTCCGGCAATCATACTGCCAGCGCTAATTCCGGCATAAACTTTAGTTTTCAATAATTTTGGTAAAAGTTCAAATAAACCTTTCTTTTGCATCCAATAACTAAGATAGAACGGATTTCCTCCGCCGACAAAAATAGCATCAGAATCATTCAGTGCATTTTCTATTGCTTGTGGTGTTAAGACAGCTATCTCAATAATATCTACATGATAGCCATAGCTTTTTAACTGGTATAAATTATCAATAAGCCAATATTTGTCGCCACGGTCACAGATATAAGCAGTTGGTATAAAAGCAACTTTTGTATCGCTTGGTTTTTTGCCAATAAGCTCAGAAAAAGCATTATTAATACTGTCATTTGATAGTCCATGGGATGTAAGAAGAAGTTTCATGTTTAAAGTATAACAAAAATAAATTATTATTTAGTAAGAGATTAATTCTCGCTCCATGGGCTAGAATATTTTTTCTTATTTAACAGCTTTTCAATATCAATTCTAATTTCGTTTATGTCTCCATCATTGAGTGGTTCAAACTTGTCATAATATCCAGTTGCACGTTGTGGCAAAAATACAGAATCTCCATATTTTTGGATTGTTGCCGTCGTAGCGCGGCCATAAATTTGCATATGCAATGTTGGACCTTCTGGTTTAAAAACGCCCCAGTTTCCCATATCTTGGTAGTTAACAATACCAATATCAACACCCCGACGTGCCATAGCTGTCTTTAAGGCTTCGCCAACGATCATAGATAATTTAGTATATTCAATGGCTAGTTTTGGCGATAGTTTTGTACGATCAAGTACTTCAACTTTTGGAAATAAATAAATATGTCCACCTTCGGTGCGATCAACAAAAGGCCTTTTGGCAGCCTGGACATAAAAATTGTCGGTTTCGTAGATGGGAATTTGTGTATTCATATGGCTAATTATAGACTATCTTTTATAAATCAGTCTCTTCAAGTAGCGGGTAAATATCGATAGGCACTTCTTCATATGGATGGGCCGATTTTATTGCCTTAATAACATTAGAGGCTAATGATCTGTCGCAATTTACTTCGATTCTTTCCTCATCTACGGATTCAAGCGTGTTGGCGCTGCCTATGCGGGGATTAGCCTTGCTTGTAGGAATAAATCTTCCCATCCCAATAACTGAATAGTTGCAAAAATCATACTCACCTATTTTGCCTGCGCCCGCAAGACCGATTGCTTTGCGAACTGCATCAGCATTTTTTATTGGAACAAATGTTACGATTTTTACTTTTTTAAATTCCATGAATATATTGTACCAAATTAAATAACTTTAATGAGCTCTATGACCTTAGCCTTAATAATATCTTTTACTCTATTTGTTTCTTCTAGCCCCTTGCCACCTGGGTCGTCAATATTCCAAGCAATATAATTAGTGTGATTACTAAGCCAGATTGGCGTATATTCTTCGCCGGCCATGTTAATAATTTTGTCATACTTATCAAGCATATCTGGCGTTATCTGCGTTTGCTTATTATTCCTAACGTCTATTCCTTCACTTGCCATGACATCAATAACAAAAACACCGCCGTCTTTATCTCGTAACTCTTGAAGTGTTTCTCCTGGAAAAATAACATCAGTACCAGCAGAATCGGCGTCTGATGATTTAGAAAATAGATTATAGAAAGACATAGCCATCTGACTTCTGCCAATATTAGATAAACAAACAAAAAGTATCTTCATAAGTTTATTATAACAAACAAAAAAGCCTCTGCGTTATCAGAGGAAGTTTGGTTTAGATGAATTAAAAAGAAAAGTGGCTTCTGCGTAAAACGCAGAAGCCTTGTATTGATACGTTAGTATCTGTGGTTTTTCCTTTCGGAATTTTTTGTTGATAATCAACATTTGTTCTGTACTACCTTGCGATCAAGAAAAAGTGATTTGCTGATTTAACAGCCACTGCCTAGAACAGCTTCGCTTCTTCTTTAATCAATTTGGGGACTTCGTCCCCGGTTTCAACTGGGGAATATAATCCAAAAATATATAAAGATAAGAAAGATAAGATAAATTAGACTTGAGCATAATAGCATAATAGCATAATAAACACATAATGTCAACACTATTTTGAAAGATTGTAATAATAATTATTAAATTAATCTGTTAAAACATGTTACTACTATATTTAGTAGCTCCTGATAATGCACTTCATGGCATTTGATATATAATAGAATTATGAATTGGCAGGACAAAAATACTAAAGTTTACAATGACTCAGCAATAGAATTATCGGAATATTTTAGTGGCATTGGTTCAAGAGTTGAAGACATTGAACGTGGACTTAACTTGGCTGGAAAACGAGATGGTGCAAGAGTAATTGAACTTGGATGTGGCGATGGTCGTGATGCAGTTGAGATTATTAAACGAGTAAGCCAATATATTGGCATAGACCCATCAAATGGTTTATTAAATATTGCAAAAAGCAAAAATCCGAATGGCATTTTTATGCTTACAGATGCTGTTGGCTATAAATATCCAAAGAAGTTAGACGTAATTTTTGCATTTGCATCGCTACTTCATATTAATCAAGGCGATATATGCGAAGTATTAGAGAAGGCAAAAAGTGCATTGAGATTGGGTGGCATATTTTATATTTCACTAAAAGAGCGCCCTTCATATATTGAAGAAATAAAGGAAGACCAATTTGGAGAACGCATGTTTTTTTACTATAACTCAGACATAATCAAACAGTCAGCAGGTAGTTCATTTGAAACAGTTTATGAAGATCACCATAAAATTGGTCACACGGATTGGTTTACTATTGCACTAAAAAAGAAATAATAATTATTTAATATACAGATGAACGTTCTGCCATTCAAGTTTATTCTTGTCTGTGTATGTATTGCCGTCATTCAAAAAACCAAATGATTCCAATAAACCTTTAGCTGCTTTGTTTTTCGCTAAGTGACGTGAATAGATATCGCGTAATTTCAAGTCATTATTTATGTATTGGATTATCTTGCCCATCACTTCTTTTCCAATCCCCTTGCCTCGATAGTCTTTATCGCCAATCAGAATGTGGACTGCTGGTGATTTTACTTCTGGCGTGTCAATAAGCTCAATCCAAATAGCACCTATAGTTTTGTCCTGGTCGCGGATCATCCAAGTGAGCTGTTCTCGTTTTTGCTCCTTGTCTATAAACTTCTGCAAGGTAGCTGTTTCAGAGTCTAAAGTAGATGGTTTGATTTCGCACTCGGCATTACCCATCAGCAGTTGCGTTTCTTTGCCATATTCGGATGTAAACCATTTATGCGCAAAAGGTGCATCTCTTTCTGGATTAGGGGCAACCAAGATTAAATTTGGTATGTCGGTTTTTATATGAAACATAAGACTATCATAACAAAGTAAACGATTATTTATGATTTAAGTTCTTATTTAACTGATTGCTTGATTCTTTTATAGATTAATTTATGAATATAATATATTAACGTAATTAACGTGATTAGAATTATATAAATTGAAAATACATATAACAACGGACCAAGGCTGTTATACATTGATGCAAGTACTGTGTTTTCTGGGCCTTTCATTAGATACATGAAATTTGCTTTGGTTATTAAGTTAAATATATATACGATAATTATGCCTATTAAAGAGAAAAGATAATAAAATTTTATATCTTTTTTCGTAATTTGAAATTTGTATGCAAACAGCAGATATAATGATCCCATCACTAACATCATGTGGCTCATTATAAAAAATATTGCTCGTGTCATTCCTGGGTCGGCATGTGTTTGTCCGGGCATTAGAACAACCGATAGCGCTGTAGGAATTCCTACCAAAAATGTAAAAGTAAACAACTTTCTATTTGGACGAATCAAACATATTGCTAATAAAATTAAATCAATATTGCATACATGTATCGACAGCAGGTCAAAAATTTCGAATTTTCCTAAATTAATATCAAAAACATATCTGACTGAGCGTATAACGATAATTGTAATCGCAAACAATATACTAATTAACTTTATGTTTTTTGGATATTTTTTGGCCAATAGAATATAAATGAAACCAATAGCTATTGGAATAATTATTGATACAACATGTCCATAACCAAAAAGTTGAAAATTGTTTAACATATAAACGCTATTTTTGTGTTCTAGTTAAAGATGTAGGAAACTTTCCAGCAAGTTTTATCTCTTCATCTTCAATAAGCAGCTTGTCAATTACTGAACCTGTATTTGTATTACTTTTTGATAACAAGCTATTTAATTCTGTTGTTACCGTGCTAATTGCTTCGTCTGACTTTGTGTAGCTATCTGGAATCGTAATTCCCTGCACCGCTACGGAGTTTAGGCTGATGCTGGCGCTATTATTAATTACAGAACCGCCAACGTTAAGGTATAAGTTTACATTACTTGGTAAAATGCCTAGGGCTGGTATTTCTTTGACGATTTGCTCTCTTGAAAACTTTCCACCAAGAATTTCTTTTAGGACATAATCAACATTAACTGACCCAGATGCATCAACTGTTCTGTCTTTATTTATTCTGATTTGTACGTTTTTAACTGCAAAATAACTTGGCCGATTATAGTTTGCAAATGCAGTCAATTCTGCGCTAGTAAATTGTGTATCTACGGCAGCAACGTCGCCATAGGAATAAATGTATGTATCTCTTAAGTTGCCAGTTGGGGTTGAATCTTTAACATAATCTAATTTGTTAATAAAACTGTCGTAATCCTGTTTAGTGTAACTTACCCCTAAATCTTTCGTCCATAATAGACCTGGGAATAGAAAGCCTAACCCTAATGCTATTATCGCAATAATAACTAATACGATAGCTAAACCTTTAAGCGCGCGGTGTTTATTTTTTGGTTTCTTAATTTTCGCAGCGCCAGTATCTTGAACCATATCTGTATTCTCAGTTATAATTTCAGATTCTTTCATGATTGTATTATATTACGTAATTATATATTTGTAAAAATCGAACATAGCAATTCTATCAAAAATAGAATCAAATTTTCTTATGATTGGTAGGCCGGATATGTTGATTAATTTTCCAACTGGGTGCAAATTGTGACTTTTTGAGTTGGTTAGCCTGATGATATAATTATTCCATGATTAAGGCTGTAATATTTGATTGGGGTGGTGTTATAGCACCATTTTCTGGTGGTGGTTGGCTTGGTGTTCTTGCCGATATGTTAGATATGGCAATTGAAGATCTACTACCCCACTGGCGCGCTGCTGGTTATGGTGATTTAAGCCGAGGAACTATTGACGAAGCAGAATTTTTCCGACTGCTCGAAGACTCATTAGGGCGAAAGTTACCAGATGATGCATCACGAATTTGGGTTGATGGAAGCGCATTTAACCCATGGCCAGAAATGCTAGATTTTATTAAACAGCTAAAAGATGATCATTATAAGGTTGGACTTCTTTCAAATACCGTAAGACCTATGACGGTAGTCATACGTCAAAAAAACCTTTACGAAGGCTTTGATCCACTTATACTTTCGGATGAGGTTGGTTTTATGAAGCCAGAGCTACCTATTTATCAAAAGGTGCTAGACGAGTTGCAACTACCGGCAAATGAGTGTGTTTATGTCGATGATTCGTTAAGGAACCTCGAGCCTGCTAAAAAGCTGGGTATGATAACCGTGCTTGCTTCTGATAATCCGATGGAAACTATTGCTTTAATACGTCAAGCCTTAAAATAAATTGACTTTATTTTAACTCCATTATAAAAAAGTCTCTTAAATATCCGTTATTTTCAGTTACTGTTTTAACATATTCTAATCCAACATTTTTTAATGCTTTACTGCTGCCGATGTTATCTGGGTGAGCCATCGAGATCGCATAGTCAAAACCCATATCTTTTGCTAAATCGGTTATCATATTCATCAATGTTGTCATTATTCCCCTTCTGCGATATTCAGGCAGTACTAAAGCGCCACCTAATTCGGCGACCTTTTTGTCTGTAATATTGAAGGTTTCTTTATATTCTTTTAATGAATCTTGGTTGACATATAATTGGCCCATTCCGACTAGTTTATTACTGTCATAAGCGCCGTATAGCGGAGCATAGTCTTTGTTAAACAGGTTTTCTAATTCCCACTCAGAATATGATATAAAAAATTCAGGTCTTTCTAGACCATCTAGTACAACATTGATTAGATCTTTTACCCGTTTCTCATCTTTTGGGTCTATCTCTTTATAAATTAATTCTGGCATATCTTTTCTCCTATTTTTAGCAACTTTATTAGTTGATTTACTTCGTAGTTTTGGCGACACTACGGTTGGTTGTAATATGTAGACTTGCTGTAATCTATAAGCCCGTCAAATATCTCTTGGCAATATTTAGACGACTTCGCTAAGAGTTCTTTATATTTTGTAGCAAATTGAGTATATGTTATGTTAATTTCAGCATATGGTCGCCATTGATCCATATCACCCATGATTAGTTGTTGCATTTTATCTACAGTCCAAACAAACAATGATTCCTCGTCTTGTTTTAGCTCATATTTTTGCATGGACGTAATCATATCATTAAATTCACTAAATTCATTAGACAATCTATCAAGTGATTTTTGCTCTTGCTGAGCTTTTACTTCTCTTTCGTCAGAACTGGCAAATGTGTTTACGTCACCTGCATATCTTTCAACAAAATCATGAGTAATCGCATATTTAAGGATTTTCGATATATCTAAATCAATCTTATATTTATCGTGTATATACCAACTTAAAATTGCTACGGTCATACTGTGCTCGATGTCGTTTTCTCGCCTGTTTGTTTTGGCAAGATAGTGTTTGCGGTCGATTAATGAAAGATCAATAATCATTTGTTGCAAAGAAAAGAAAAGAGGGTCTGGCTTTGACATAAAATAAGTATATCAAAAAAAGCCTGCTCTCACAGGCTCCTCCCTCAATGTCTCAACAGCAAAGCCTAAACATTTATCTTATAGACAGAAAAAGACAAATAAGTCGCATAATACATTAAATCAAGTTAGTTTTAGCGTGAAGTCTCTCGCTTAGATGACCATCACTTTTCTAGATATGAATGAGTATGAATTATTGACTTTTTAGGTATATTATGCCACAATATATTCAATTGAGTTGTGCAGTGGTTTTATAATCACTCCTATTCTTCGGTACTTTTATATTTAATCTAAATCTAATCCTCCTGTTTATTTCAACTACGGAAGGTATTACTGAGGTCATCAACATATGGTGGTTGCTGTAATACCTTTGGTATTAAAATAAAAAATATGAAGGAGTGATTATGATGGCTAATGAAAGACTTTGTTTGAACATGACTGTGATGGAGGTACTGACGGCAATGTGTGGAGAAGATTCTGACTCACAATTTATATTGAGAGAGATTCTCGTAAACACAGCTAGAATTGATCCAGACACGATGCTCGGTGGAATTGGTGCAATATGGAAACTAGATTCGTTACATATCTATGACGAGCGTATTTATATGCTTTGGAATGGTGTATGTCAATGTAATGTAGCCAAAATGATTGCAGTTCTTCGTGCCCATCAATTAGGCCAGCTTGCTGGAACGACAGAAGAAGCACTGAATTTTGCAATTGACAATCGTGGCGCAGGATTAGATCTTGTTGCCGTAGTGGCAGCTGTTAAGGAACAACTTCCGAACTTTGATCCGTTAGGACTTACTGACAAATAATCGATCTTAGCTCATGATTAAATAACATATGTACCGAAAAGGCCCCTATTATAGGTGGCCTTTTTGATTTACTGAACGAAGTTAAAACTATTATGATTTATCGCGAGTAATAAGCTTAGCAGTTTCGATTACTGATTTTTCAAACATATTTTCGCTGTTTTCTAAATCTTGGGCGTCTATGAATTTTGCGTCAGTTACGCCATCTCCAAAAATAAACTTTGTATCATTTAACTTAACTTTATATACAATCCAGAGCAGCCAAGCATCTTTTTTATCTAGGTAAAATGACTTGGAATATGCAATTTCTCCAATTTCGATATTTTGAATTCCCAATTCTTCATTTAGTTCGCGTCTTAGACAGTCTGGTTGCAGTTCGCCGTGGTCGAGTCCCCCACCTGGCAAGCTCCAAAACTCTTGATTTTCCTTTACTACTAAAACCTGATTGTCGTCATTTGTGACGAATGCTTTTACGGATACTCGATAAAAGGTATTTGGATACATATTAATATCATAGCAAAATTAATAGATCCTAGTTAATCTAATACGCTAAAATGCTTATGATTGTTGCCGAATCGTTAGTAGAATATAATCACAGATATGGAGATAGAAAAACCGCTAGTTATCACCCAAAAAAAGGCTGTAGATTCAGATGAGTTTTGGGGCAATAAAAAGCGTATTGTTGAAATAATTGGTGAAGGAAGCGGTGACGGCTTTAAGCTTAAAAATGCAAATTTGCCAACAGACTGGCAAGAATCACTAGACAATGTTAAAGAAATTGGCATTGATAGATATGCTAGCTCGATTTCTTCGGTATGCAATTTGCAAGGCTATGATTTAAAGGAAATTACGTTCGATACGAATAAAATATTGACCAAGCTGATTATTGCCAACAGTAATAATAATGAAGTTAGCCTGGAATTAGGTGGTAATTTTCGAGAAGTTGAAAGAGCTGAATATACCACTAAAAATTTATCTAAAATAGGTTCGGCGGTTTTGATGCAAGCGATAATATCTAATTATCTATCTACTGGCTGGGGGGATAAAACTTTTCAATATGGATATATAGGCCATACTAGTGATTGCATTGGCAGTTATTATCCGTCTGAGCTAGCAATTCCGAGATCCATTAATGTTGATGAAATAGTAACGTCTGAAAATTACCAAGAATCGTTTAAATATGATGCAAATAATATCGCTGGTAGATTTGGAAGAGATATAAAAAATATAGAATTTACCAAAAATGGCTTACTACGCTTTGCTGAAGTTAATGGTGTAAATGGCTGTTATTATAGTCTTGAAAATGTCTCAGCAGGTAAAAATGGTCGTCGATATCACTGTCATAACGTAGATGATGCTCGTCAGGCCGCAGCGCTACACGGTATTGTTGCTTCATATATAAACTCTTTACTAGATAAACAGTCTTATAATCCTTAAGCCACAAATGTAATATCATGACGTTATAAAATTATTTATTATTTTGAGCTTCAAAAAATTTCTTAGCAATTTCTTCTTCACTTAGCGTTTTATAATTGCTAAATCTAACTAATGGGATGCCGGCGCTTTGGAATATATGTTCAACTTCTCGTCACATTTTTGGCGATTTTGTTAATTTAAAATATTCTGAGAATTCATTATGCAGCCAGTCTTGCTCTGATTTTGTTTTTTCGGCTTCACCGTCTTTTAGCCATTTATCCCATGGATAAATGTCCTTCGTACCAAACTTTTTTATTCTAGATATTTCTAAGGTTTGTAGTTTGTCTAGCGCTAAAATAATGTCTTTTTCTGTATAATCTTTGCCGTATGCCTTTTGTATTACAGCTAGCCGTTGTCTGTAATCTGGCTCTTGTTTGAAGCCAGCTTCTTTCCAGCTTGCTCCAGACTTAAAAGGAACGAAATATGCAATAAGCTGAGCCAGGTCTGAAATCGCATTACCCGGTTCGGCAAAATCCCAATCTATTAAACCAGTGAGTTTATTGCCTTGCCATAATGTATTCCACGGTCCAAGATCGCCATGGCGTATTATTTGATCATTATTTTTGCCAGCTGTAACAAATTGCCATTTTGTATCTTTTGGAAATGTGATTTCTTGCGTAATATCGTGAAGAGACCTCAACATCTTTGCTGCTTGGATTAAACCGTTGTCGTCAAACATTGGCTGCCGCCATGGGCGCATCATTGATTCTCCAGACAGAAAACTAATCATTTCACGACCGTCTGGTGCTACACCAAGTGGTTTTGGAGAATACGAAAAATCATTCTTATTAAGATAATCTAATACAATATGGACAGCTGGCACCCATTCGCCGCCATTTCTAAAGACTACGTCACCTTTTCGGGTCACTACGTTTATGTTGCCACCGGTTAAAACCTCTTCATTCATATGGTTATTATACGACTAGATTATATCCATGACTATTTGATTTACAGCATATTATTAATTAATTTTCTAAAATATATAATTTTATCTCAGCATACCGATCAAGAATCTATAGTATCCCTATTAGCTCTTTTAACTCATTAATTATAAAGGTTGGTTTGTGTTTGTCATCGATTTCTTCTTTATTTGTATTTAACCAACATGAATCGATTCCAGCGTTCATGCCAAATCCAATATCAGACTTCAGTGAATCGCCAATAATTAAATAATCGCTACGGTTAAAATCTTTATACCGTTTTTCTATTGCTTCAAAGAACTCGATTTTTGGTTTCATATAGCCAAGCATATCTGCTGATAATATTTCCGTAACGTATTCTCGGCAGCCAATTTTTTCGATTTTTTGGCTTGTCGCAACCTTAGGCCCATTTGTTGCTACTAATATTTTATATTTACCATATAAATATTTAAGCGTATTATGTGCTCCGTCAATTGCAATAATTTTATCATTAAGTGCATCCATAAAAATATTATTTAATTCAATCGCACGTTCATTATTGACTGAGTTGTTAAAATAAATTAACACCCGCTGAGACCTAATCCAGTCTAAATACTCATCACTTTTTTTACCAAACTCATGTTCGAATTTTTCAGGCAACAATATTAAACCATCTTGGCAATCAACCCAAAACTTTTTGTCTATATCATACCAGCGTTCAAATTCACTATCTGAGTATGAAAGACCGTGAGAGACGATCATTTTTTCAAAGGCCGCACGGACATTTTCTTTATTATCAATAAGCGTATCATCCAGATCAAATATTATAATCTTATATCTCATTATTCTATTCTACAGACATTTTTATTGAGGCGCTATATATGGAAAAATAATATGTGTAGTAAATATATTTTAATATAAGAAAAAAGGGCATCTTGTTAGATACCCTTCTGACGTTTTAAGATGTTTAGACTCAGCCTATTGGCGATTCTATTTATCTTAAAATGTTCAATGCGAATCCCGTTACCGGGTCTGCTTCGATTGGCCCAAAATCGTAATTCGTGTAAACGTCGGGGTGGTTTTTCGCCCAAGTCTTATTGACTGTGAGCAGGACGGCTGTTGCGATAAATGCATCTGCATCCTGACGAGCGCCACTGAAGGCAACCCGGATTTCTGTAGACTCTGTTTGGATTTTGCCGTCGACTGATGCAACTGGCATAAAATCTGTCAGTTTAAGTCTTGTTCCTCCATACCAATGGACGAGCTTCTGTCCGGTTTGAGCATACAGTCTGTCGAGATTCTCCTGATCGGACAAATCATGGTCGCGAAGTTCGCCGGTGTTGGTTATGTTCGGATAATAAGCAAGCGTAGCAATTTTTTCTTCTGCACACTCGCTGCCTTTACCGGCTTTTGGACTTACGTCAAAGAGCCATATCAGCTTACCATCCGCCCACTCCTCAACAATGCAGCGCCATGTCTTAAGCCCTGGGATCAGTTCTGTCATGTTTTCCAGTGTCTTCATAATCGCCGCATTATACTCTGAAATGTTTTGGCTGCCTACGATGGGTTGGTTAATTTGGAATTTCATAAAATTATACCTCCTTCATTTTTCGGCAGTCACCTAGATGCTGCCTAATAAACAGACATGCAATATCTACTTATTAGGCAACATCGTGCAGTTTAGATATAAAAGAACAGGTATAAAATATGTGTAATAAAATTATTTATACATTCGTTATTATAACAGAGAATTATAATTAGTCAATGTTAGGATCTTTTTTATCAAAAGGAGCCTGCTCTCACAGGCTCCTCCCAAAGGCCTCCACCACGAAGACCTATTTTATTATATAACAAAAATGCGCTAATTATAAATATTTTTAATACCAATTTCTGGAATTGTTACGTCCGCTGGGGTGTCTATCAAAAATTGAACTAGTCGTGCAACTTCTTTGGTATCTAATCCCCTGCTCATATCTTTATCTATATTCATTTTACTAAACATATTAGTTTTCATCATTCCAGGAAAGACGTCGGTGACTCGAATGCCATATCCGGCAAGCTCGGGTTGGATTGATTTTGTAAAGCCCGTTACGCCCCATTTTGATGCATTATAAACCGTTCTCTCGGCTTTAAAATTTATGCCCGCTTGTGAGTTAATATTAATAATCAAACCATCATGATTATTTTTCATGGTTGGGATAACGGCTTTTGTTGTATAGATTGTTCCCAATAAATTTACTTCAATGACAGACTTAATATCTGCGCTGTTATTTTTGATTAATTCTTCTTGTATCCATAAGCCAGCATTATTTATTAAAACATCAATTTTTGAATATTTACCAATAATATTGTTAATTGATTCTTCTACATTTTTGTAATCTGTTACGTCACAGACTTGATAATCACAATTTAAAGAACTTGCTACATCTGCTAGTTTGTCTTTGCTTGGAGACAAGATTATTACATCTTTATTTTTAGACAAAAATTCCGCTAAAGTTTTGCCCAACCCATCACTTCCGCCAGTTATAACTATTACTTTTTTCATTGATTATATGATAGCAGATATGCAATATATTTTAAATTTTCAAGCGGATGAATGTCTGTGTGTTTTTTGTGTGAATTTCTGATGTACTATCATAGTTATTCTATTTTACGCAAGTAGTTCTTCTAGTGCGGTTTGAATCTGTCTGTGTCTACGTTGTTGGCGCATATCAGCTTGACTAGCAAAGTCTTCGCTTAACGGTGTTTGACCTTCGACTATGTTATCTGCGACGTATACAGAGGCTGCCGATGGAACGGAAAAGTGATTTGAGACAGCAAAGACGGTCGATGTTTCCATATCAACACCAAAATAACCTTCATCTGACCACTTCCGTACGTCATCTTCGGTTTGACCAAGTGAGCCTTGGCAAGTTACCATTGGGCCTTCCCAGATTTTGATACTATCGCCAGATAATCTTTTTTCAAGTGAATTGCTTAAATTTTTGTCAGAATACTGAATAGGATCTTCTCGGTTATAAATTCTGACCGAGCTTTCTTGGCCGTAACTACTAATTGGTACTATAAAATCACCAGACCTCATTCCTGTTTTTAGACCACCACAAGAACCAACAAAAATATTTTTTTGTGATCCAAACAAACAAGCAAGATGTAGATATTCGCTTAACTCAGCTCCACCGTAAGCCAGTACAAACCAAAATCTTTTACTGCCAATATTTATTTCGCGCACTGAATGCATAATAAAACTAGTAAACGGTATTGGCTTGGCGCTAATTTCTAATTTATTTAGACACGTAGTTAAATCGTTAATAGCTTTTTCTTGGTCAGAAGTGCCATAACAAAGAACTCCGTCGACTTTATAGTCATCTTGTAAACCAAGATGCTTTTTAAATTGTGCTGCCGTAATACTACTTCTCATATAATGAATTATAACAAATTAAGTAAGTTATGTTTTAATGTGCATTACCTATTTTAAGAGTCTTCAAAATCTTGCGCCCATAAGGACTCTCATTCGGGAACATGTCGACAATACTAATTGCATTGAAATTGACCTTGTCTCCAATATTTAGTTTTGCATGCTTTTGGACAGTGGCATGAGGTAAAAAGCCTTCTTTGGCATATTGAGGATCGTTAAGTTTAAGTCCACCCTTCTCTAAGACCTCAATTACGACCGTGTGTAGACTTATAAGGGAATTGGTACGTTCAAGCAATGAGACTTGAACTTGCTTTTGTGCGCCAAAGGCATCGCTTCCGGTAACTGTTGATGACGCTGTTGCATGTGTTGATAAAACTTCATTTAAATGAGCCACCATCTCATCAACACTCCAATTAATTGCAAACGTATCAACTAATGTTGAATGAAGCGGCCAAGCGTCAGAAGAAAATTCATATCCGTCAACTACATCTTCAAATAATTGGATGATTGTATATTTTTGTGTAAATATTTGGGGTGTCATTATATTCTTTCTAAAATCGTATAATTATTTCGAAATAACAATCGCATCGCCATCGCTAAGTGTTTTATACGGCATATTATGAGCTTTATAGTAATCAACAACCTTCTCAATTTCAGCTGATTCTTTGTGATCAGATTTGTAATGCGGCACTATTGAATAATCAATTAATCCCAATCCGTCCCATATAATTTCCGAATTATAGCCTTCAGCAGTGTCATTTGGGTTATCAACTAACTCTATCCCATGAAGAGTTTCGCCTGTGACACAGTTTCCTGCACTAAAGCCACCGTAAACGATTGAATCATCTTTTAGCATATCTATGATTAATTTATCAAAACCACTTTGTTGCATAGCTCTTCGCAGTAAAAATACATTGCCGCCCATAACCCAAACAGCGCCATATTCTTTGAGTTTTGTTTTTAAACTATCGTTGTCATTAAAATAGTTTTTTAGATCAAGTTCGTCGGCTTTTAGCTCAAGGTTGGCCATTTTTGCTACTTCTTTTTCAAGGTAAGCCGCGTGCATATCAATTGGCCGCGCATCGGTAGCATTCATAATTATTGCGACGTTTTTATTTTCACCGATAAGGCTTGAAAAATCTTCTGGATGGTTACCAAAATAGTAAGATGACAAAAATAATTTCATACTCAAATTATAACAGCAATTAAAACAGCCCTCTACTGTTCTGGCTGGCTGCCAGGTGTAGAGGGCTGCAAGATTATAGTCATTGCAGACTTTGGATTTACCACTTGCCATCTTTTGCAGCAATTCCGTGAGCTTCCGCCCATGCAAGAAAGTGCCTTCTGTAGGCTCCGCTTTTATTGAACGTGGTCGTTAGGCGGCAGATAGCAGCCTGGGGCTTATGATACCTATCGAGTGTTATCTCGACAGATATAATTGAGTCAGAATAACCTGAGGCGGCAACAAAATAACGCGAGTCTTTGAGTACTTGTGCCGTGAGAGGAATTACATTGTGTCCAAGGTTAATATTATTAACCCTATTCCAATATCCTTCCTGTCCTTCTAATCCTGCCCGAGGAGGGTTGATAACTCCGTCGTAACCGAGCAAGAATGCACCTTGTGCTTCTTCGAAGTTAGAGACAGCTTCTCCGGTTGCCCGAAGAACGATATACTTACTCCCGGTCATGGGTGACACAGGAAAGGTAAGTAGGTTCTTAGCCCCTTGCGCCATGATTGTTAACTCTTGAGCCTCTGACGTACTGGAGAAATTTGAATTCAGAACGCCGACAATGTCGGCACCAAAATTTTCGAAGTTCTCGTAGCTGGCAGCTGTTAACACAAAATACTTTTTCATAAAATAAGCCTCCATGGTGTGGCACACTTTGCGTGTTTATCCAATCACCGGAATCCGTTCTATGAACGGAATAAAAAGCATTAATAATGCCCTTTATCCCGTCCATAGTTAAATGAAAAAAATGGTAAGTAAATTATTTAGGTGCTATGAAATACCTTTAAAAGATTTTCATTTGATAAAATCATTTCTGATTTGTTATATATTATAGCAGTTATGGTTAATAATGTCAATATATTCAAGCAGTGGATCACGGCAAATAAAACAGACTGGCGTTCATATCAGTCTATTTTATTTAGCATACCCTAGTCGATGCATTTCGCGACTTCTAGAGAAAATATATTCCGTATTTTCGTTCCCTGCATTTGCCAGTATCATAAATTGTAGATAACTTCATGTCTTTTTCTGTAACTGGTCCGTTTAGTAGATTTCTCCTACCATCGAAACAGATTGTAGTTGTTTCGCTTGTTAATGGTACGCTGAAATCAACCAATGCTAACATTATTATAGATACAATAACTATCTTCTTTTTTGAAATCTTTTTATTGTTTTGTTTATTTAATATTTCTAAATATATTAGTTCGGGTAATGTGCAACAAATTAAGAAGATCAAACTAAATGATATATTTATCATAAAACCTAAATTTTCAAATGCAGACCCTACACAGTCGAATGCCATACCAGAACATGTATCATTAGGCGCAATAGATTCAAATATAATCCAAATAATGATAAAGGAAGGAAGTAAAAATAACTTTAATTTTTGAACAATGCTACCCTCCTTAATCACCGTAATTCCATCAACAAATGATATTACATACGCTGAGATGAAAAATATAAACAGCGGAATCGCTAAGATAAAACTTATGCTCGTTATTGAATCTAATCTATCGTAATAATTTAGATACTGATGTGTGCATATAAGAAAAACTACCAAAGCGATTGATGAAGCTATTTTGATAAATTTTGTCATTTTGCTTGGTTGTATTTTGTTTTTAGCTTTCATTGATATCATAATTACATAGTAATAATTTAAAATCAATTATTAATGGCTAGCGTTTACGCTAGTTTATTTTTTGATAACTCTAGTGAAGGCGCATCATAACTTTGGCTTTTATATTGTAATAACAATGATTATGTTTTATTATTTCAGTAAATAACAATGTGAATATAAATAGTCTGGATAAAGAAAAAATGAAAATTGATCCAATCTCAGAAGACTTAATAAATCAAAGTCAAGAAAATATAAATGTATCCCATCCTGAAATTCCTAATCAGCCCCAAGACCAAAGATTTGTAAATAAAACTATCGCCAATGAATCAATTGCGCCAGTACTTGGGCCTTCAAATAATACTAATGATTTCTTAACAATCAATACCGTCAATAATAAAGAAATTACGGAAGAAAAGAAAATAAGAAACGAGCAAATTGCAATAAATGTTTTTGCAGTATTAGGAATAATCGCGAGTTCTATATACTTAACCAACTTATTATTGACTACGGCGAATATGAAAGCACTTAGTACAAATAGCTTTTTTATTGTCTGTGATTTTTTGCTTTTTATATTTATATTAAGAAAAAATGACATTGCGCGTAAAATTGCAGTATTTTTTGGATATTTAATTTTGGCATTCTGTTTGATTATGATAATCCTCGCGGGTTTTCATTCAAAGATCATTTCAGGTTTTGTACCGAATATAATATTTGCAATTTTTGTAATTTGTTTTCTTAGCCTTGAACGAATTAAAAGACATTTCGCTTAAAGGCGATTGTATTTATTTTGGCAGCCCTTAGTGGATACACTTCGCAACTTTTAGATTATATAGCTATTAGTATTTGTCTTTACTCTATCTTTAGATCATACTATGGATATTAATGAGGAGATATGTGTGAAAAACATTAAATCTTGGTTTGATGGACTGTCAAGTGTGGGAAGAGTTAGTTTGTTAGCATCTATTGTGCTGGGCGGTCTATTTACGGTGTCGGCTATGTCCCCTCTCCAAACTACAAGCCCAACTACTCAAGTTGAAAATATACAGGCTGAACAAGTTGAGCCAGTTAAGCCAGTTGTTACAACTAAAACAGAGACTAAGACTGAAGCTATATCATTTGATAAAAATGTAGTTGAGAGTAGTGACTTAGCAAAAGGAGTTACTCAAATACAGACTTACGGAGTTGAGGGTGTTAAAACTATAACATACGATATTACTATGACTGATGGCGTTGAGACTAGCCGCACATCAACAGAGGCTATTACGACTCCAGCCGTCGATGAAGTTACTCTGATTGGGACTTATGTAAAACCCGTATCAAATTGTGATTCAAATTATTCAGGCTGCGTACCAATTGCAAGCGACGTTGATTGTGCTGGTGGTAGCGGTAATGGCCCAGCATACACTAGTGGCCCAGTGCAAGTCATCGGTACTGATATATATGGCTTAGACAGGGACAACGATGGTTGGGGTTGCGAGTGATTATTGCAACTAAGTTAAACCAACTTATTTAGTGGTGTGCTTTTTTCAAAATCTTTTAAAATATCTAGATAATTAGATTGTAGTTCGGTATCAATTGAAACAAGAGGTGAAATATCGCCATCTGCTTTAATAATTTTTCCAATTTCATCAAAATAAAATCCATCCAGGGTTGCAATAAATAGATATGATGGGTTCCAAGATGCATGCATTTTTTTTGCACACTCAAGTACTTCTCCGGAGTTTAATCTCCACCTATACTTAACCTCGATAAGTCTCACCTCTTTTGTAATTTGGTTTATTACGGCAAAATCAGGTGCTACTCGAAGAGTTTCGATAATTGGGTTTTTGTGGTCATAGCTTTGTCTCATTATCTCGGGTACTATTTTTTCGTATCCAAACTCTAATACTGTATACTGACCGCTATCTCTAAACATCTGCGCAAATATGGTTTCTGCTATTCTGCCCTTAACAAGACTTCTCGCAAAATGTATATTATTATTGCTCATGGTTTTGATTGTAGCACTTCTCTATAAATAAAATAAAATAATTTGATAGTATCCGAACCGATCAACGAAGTTGATATGGTTCAATTTGTGAAGCACGGCAAAATAAATAGACCTACGTTCACATAGGCCTATTTTAGCGGGTTCAGATGTACAATTAACGGATCTATTGTGAGCTATTATTCAATTTTCACTAGTTCATAATTACCGTTCATACTAGCCATTACTATCTGGTCATGTGCTTCGTTAATTTCACCAAGAAACTGTACTTTTAGACTTTCACCACTTCGATCACCGGTGCCATTATTTTTTTTTACACCATTTTGGTCTAAGGTAAGTGTATATAGAAGTCGTCCACCGGCAGTTGTTAACTGGCCTTCGTCGTTTGTTTCGTTACCTAGTTCGTATGTATATTTACCATAGAAATAGTTATCATTTCTATCGCTACCGTCTTTATACCAAAAATAATCACCATCACGACTAAAGGTCATTACCTGGTTATTGTCGTAATCGCTATTGGCAACTCTCCATTCGCCAACTATATAATTACTTGGTGATAAGTTGATTATTGCGAATGTGGATAAAACAGCAAAAAGTATAACGAGAACGGTCATTATGCTTGAAATAACTAAGCCAATACTCGCTAGTTTATTTTTTATGCCGGCTTTTTTTGACTGTTGTCGGGCAAGGCCACTAAAGACAAAACCAGCTAGTGGAAATATAAAAGCAAGTATTAAACCAATTACGCCTAGTGTTTTACCAGGATCTGTTGTTTTTGTGATTATTGGATTATTCTGTTGAACTGGCTGGGATGCTTGCATTGTGTTTTGTATTGGCGGCTGTATATTAACTAATGGTGAAGTGGATTGGTCGTTAATCACTTGATTGGGATTAACTATAGGCTGATATTGAATATTTTGGTCTATGTTATTATTCTGACCATTAGTATTTTGTGGGTCCATGCATATCCTTTATTTGAAAAACTTTATAATATTAATTTAATATTAGCACAAGTACCATAATATTAATTAAATTCACGTTTATGTCATCCAGCTTAAAAAGGCATCAATCACACATCTTAATTTAAAGTTGAACTATGCTGGTTTATATTTTAGAAAATATAGTATTTATACTTGTATTCTTATCTGCTTAGTATAATATGTATACTAGTAACCATAATCAGGATATTCTATGGAACCAACAAATAACGATTCGCAAGACATTAACAATTTAGCATCTAATCAGCCAATTGTTTCAGTTCCGATACCAACAGTTCAATCACAAGAACCCATAATGCCCTTAAGTGCACCTTTGTCTCAAGATTCGATATCAATACAATCAGCTATAGATTCAATTAAGCTTTTAAGTATTGTTGGTTTTGTTATGTCATTCTTATTCTTCCCCGCTGGTATCGTAATTAGCGCTATCGCATTATATAAATCAAAAAAGATAGGTTATAAAAATTTAATTGCAATTGTTGGTATTATTGTTTCAATCTCTATGATGATACTTATCACTTTAGGTGTTGTTATAAGTATTTCTAATAAGAGTGTCGATTTAGATAGTGGTATTAGTCCAACTAGTTTTACGCCAACAGCCGATGTGGTAGTTGGTGTTGATTCTAAAAATTATGTTCCAGATAGTATCCAGACTGAACAGATGGATACTGCGGATGCTGTATCAAGCTCGAAACAGACGGTTAATTTTAAGCTATCTAGTGACTGGAAATTTTATAAAGAATACTCTGACGAGCATTATTCTGGTGATCCTTTTTTCTCTAGAACCACTAGCTCTGGGGATGTATTATTTGGTATTTATACTATGCCCGCAGTAAAAAATAGTGTTAGTGTTGTTGGATTTAAATGGATAGATATTGACCAAATTATTGAGGAATATATAAAGTCTAGATCGGCCGAACCTGATGGTCGGTCATATATAACTATCGGTAATAAAAAGTGGACCGTTCTTATTTTTAATAACTCGACAACTAACTCAAATGCCAGTATAACTACCTTTATAGCTATAGATGATAAAGGCAACTATACGGATTTAGCTTATATCGCAGAGGTTATGACGCCAAATGTAATAACTAAAAATGACTTTAATAACACAATAAAAGACGTTGAATATACGTTATCAAGTATTACTAATACTATCAAATAAACAGTTTAAATAGGTGTGATTTAAAAAATAAATGCATATTTTGCTTAATGAAGCTAAGACATAGCCTAGCCAATGACGATATCATTGCTATCGACTATTATTTTGATTAGCGACTGCACCCGCCCCGCGTGATATATCCATAAAAATTGTAAACTTATTATAGTTTGGTCCGTGGAACACGGCAAATAAAATAGACTGACGTTCACATCAGTCTATTTTATTTGGCAGGGGTACCTGGATGATTGCAGAACTAATTGTGGTCTAATATGTTTTTCTGAGGAGGATAAAAATGCTTAACTCTTCCCTATTTAACCAAGATGCATTTTATAGATCTTTTACGAAAGATTTGATAAATGCAAAACAAATGGTAATAATCGAAAGCCCGTTTGTTACTAGGAAACGGATGATTGCTATTCTTCCGATATATAAAAGGTTACGAGAAAAAGGCATTCATATTGTTATTAATACTAAACCATTTGATGAGCATGACCCTATTTATCGAGAACAAGCTGTCTGGGCTGTTGGCGTGATGCAAGAGCTTGGTATCGAGGTATTAATGACCGTTGGTTATCATCGCAAAATAGCTATCATTGACGACGTTATATGGGAAGGAAGCCTTAATATCTTGGGCTGGCTCAGAACATATATTATAAACCTTTGGCCACTTTAACATTTCATTAAATAAAAATAATAAATTAAATATATATAAGAAGTTAGATATGCAAGTTATGTATTACAGTAATTTGTACTTTTTCAAATTTAAACATACAATTAAAAAAGTAGTTATATAAAATAAGGAATTGATCAACTCTACCTGAAAAAACACTATGATAGATTCAGAACATATATCAAGTATTGATAGCCTAATTCAAGCCGAAGAGTCGGTGTTAGAGACTGAACTGCTTTCTACTGAAACCAAACAAGGAAACATAGAAACGCTTGTCGCTGATATTGAATCAACAAAGTTGGTTCTTGCGGAGTGTTCAAACATAAAGCCTAACTCAAAGAAAGCCGATGAAATATTGGGTGAATTTTTCACCGATTGCGCTAAAGCTGTGGTTGATGAAGCAAAGTTTGACGGTTTTATTGACACAGTGGAACGCAAACAGATCGCAACTGAGGAAGAAAAAGCACTAATCGTAGCTGAGGGAGAAATTGCAACTGGAGCTGAAACGTCTGGGCAACATGTAATTGAGACTCTAGAACAATTTGATCCATCTGCGGTAGATTTAGGTATCGATAAATTAAAAAACGATAGCGAGATAATTGGGGCGGACTTAGATGAAAGGGTGTCACAAATTCGCAAACGACATCCATTAGACTTAGTTGGAAAAATTGGTGATAAAATGCTGATTCAAAAGATTAAGAAACTTATATGTGATGGATCCTATACAGACGCAGAAAATCTAATTAACCCCTATGTAAAAGAGGAATTATGGTTAGATGAAAAGAAAGAATTTGGTTACCGGCTATTAAAATTATCCAAACAGTTTCCTCCCGAGATGGTGAAGGAAAAGGTTGATGAAGAAACCATTCAAAAAGACGGCACAATAAATGAGAGGGCGGTGTTAGAAATAGCCTCAAGATATGGTGATACGCTACCAAGAGAAGTGGGCTTGGATATATTAGGGAAAGCCGTTAGGTGCGTGGGCTCAAATAATTTTCGCATAATTGAGTCTCTCTCTAAAACTATAGTTGCATTGGAGCTTACCGAGGAAGATGCAGACAAGATTGCGGAAAACTTGACTAATGGGAATGGAAAAAACTTTTTGTTGATGGATATGCTAATTAAACAAGGAGCTGACCCAACCAAGTTTGAGGGAATGACAAAAACATGGGAAGAAATTTTAACTAAAGTACCAGATATTGATAGTATGTTTGAAAATGGATTAAATGGAATAACGTACTGCAAAGAAAATGTAGAGACATTAGGATTAGATTTTATGTTAAATAATATTGAAAGTGGGCCAAATTTAAGCGCGCTAAACTATCTTACGAATAATGGAAACATAGGAGAGTGTAAAAAATGGATTGACTATTTGCATGGAATTGGAGTTGAGGATGGAGACTTTGCTAAGACGGTGTTTATATTTTTTGAAGAGAATGAAAAATTGGTAAGTGAAATTTTGTCGGCTGAAATATTAGTAGAAGCAGAAAAAAAGGGCTTAATTGAAATTATAAGTTCGGTCAATAAATTTGGCGTGAAAAATATGGCTGAGTTGGCTGATTTAAAAAGGGTGAAGATCGGATATTTGGAACAAGCATTTTTAGACGACGACATACATAAAGGAAAAAAGGCGTTGGAAACAGTAATATTTGGCGGAGATAAAAACTTGCAGATAACTGTCTTAATAAATAGTTTGGGAATTATTAAGGCAAATAGTCTATATATAAAAAATGGAAAAATTGAGACTAAGGATATTGATAAAAAATTTATAATTGACGAAAAAAGAATCGAAGAATTAATAGAAAGTGGGATGCTAGATGTCGGACTAGTAAAGACGATTCGTTTAGTGGTATATTTCAGAAATTTTACAGCGACTGATGAAAAAGGACAGAAGACAAAACTACTGGAAGAAGCTAAAAAATGCATTGAGCAAGAACTAAATGTCTGTATTGGCGTAAAAGAACTAGATCGTCGGCAGAAAGCTCTAATAAACCAAAATTATTCGAGAGAAATGTTTAGGGATAATTTAATGCGTAATGATAAAAAGCTAAAACATACGTCAATTGAATTTAATGGTTCAGAAATTCCAGTAACTATTTTGGATGGTGAGCCCTTTAAGATGTTGGTGCATAAATTAAATGCCTATGGTAACAACGGGAATGACCCTAGTACCTGGAACGTGTTAAGTGGCGGAAGGAGTTATATCTCAAGCAGTTTGATTTCAAGTGAAAAAATTAATATTGCGGGCGGAATCAAACAAAAAAAAGGCACGGTCATTTATGGGTTTACTGATTTGGGAAAAGAATCAATTTTACAAGTAGGCTCGGCAGACATTTATACTATTGGCGGCAGCAGAGGTAAAGCAAAAGCAGAAAAAAGCCTGATCTTTTTTGAAAACGAAGAGAGGGTTATAAATCTTATGACACCAAACGAGCTTTTGACGCAAACTAGTTACGGTAAATACAATGAAGTTGTATTAGACCGTTATAGCGGAGACTTGGAAACTTATGATGGTAGATTGCAGCCAAGTTGTATCTTGGTTTTTGGAAAAAGTGAAATAGATATCAATGACGAGGCAAAGCAAGCGGCAAATTACTTTGGCAAACCAATTTATTTAATAAGTAGGGGCAAATATGGAAAATAATAAACCTTTTTCAAGTAATCTAGAAAAAGATAAATCTGAAAAATATGATTCCGAAGAATATGAAAAAAAAGTAGATCAGATAATTAAGATTATAATTGATACAGATCCTGAAGGCGCAATCGAGTTACATCCAGCTAAGCCAAAACAGCCCTAGTCTATATAAGTAATAGTTCCCAAAGATAAAGTGTAGAGGAGCACGGCAAATAAAATAGACTGACGTTCACATCAGTCTATTTTACTTGGCGTGGGTACACGTCAGGTGGTCGGCCCGCATTCGGCGGTTCTTCCTATTTCCGCTTGCTGGCAAAATGAGTAAACTAATTTTGCTGCACTGCGCTTCACGAACCATGATTACGCCAACTTCGTTGGCTATCGTGATTCGCTTCCGTGGGTCGCGTGCAAAATAAATAGACCTACGTTCACATAGGTCTATTTATTTTGGCAGGGGTACCAGGACGATTGCAGAACTAATTGTGGTCTAATATGTTTTTCTAAGGAGGATAAAAATGTTTAACTCTTCTCTATTTAATCAAGATACCTTCTATAAAGCCTTCGTAAAGGATTTAGAATATGCAAAACAAATAGTAATAATTGAGAGTCCGTTTATAACTAAGAAACGCATTAATATCTTACTCCCAATATTTAAGAAATTACGGGCAAAAGACATTCGTATTGTTATTAATACTAAGCCATTTGATGAGTATGACCCTATTTATCGAGAACAAGCTGTCTGGGCTGTTGGCGTGATGCAAGAGCTTGGTATCGAGGTATTAATGACCGTTGGTCATCATCGTAAAATAGCTGTCATTGACGACGTTCTATGGGAAGGAAGTCTTAATATCTTATCTCAAAATGATAGCTGTGAATTAATGAGACGGATGAAATCCAAAGAACTTGTTGGAGAGATACTGCGGTTTACTGGTCTCAAGAAATGGACAAGATGATATGATGGGGATTATGGAATATCTAGCAATCGGAGCTGGTGCTTTAATTGGGTTCATCTTTTTATCAAAGAATATTGATTATATATTCGTTATTTTTTACTATGCTCTATTCAACTCGCGTCCTGGATTTGACGCTATATATGATGCTGCCGATGATGAGTTTACTTATGGGTATTTTTTCAAGACACAAGCCAAAGATTTTAAGACCTATACTGATTACTTGCGAATACATAAAGCCGCGCAGCCATCGTCATACAAGCGATTTCGACGTTATTATGATTCTCTAGCTAAGATGCTATTGACTCATATTTTACCTATTGTTTTATTGCCAGCTATTATTTTTTGGTCGAACTGGTATTTCTATCTATTTGGCATGTTCATTGTCTTTGTTTGTCTGATTATCTATACGCGATTTGTAAAACAAAAAAGAGCCGGTTATTATCAACGGCTGATGGTATTTGCAGTAATTAACGATTACATAAAAGATATTAAAAAGGCTAAATAAGTTCGGCAATTTTTTTGAGTTGTTCGGGATCTTTTTTGAGATCAATCATAATAAAATTATCGGTAGCATTGTGTTTTTCTAATACGGCTAATTCTTCTGGCCATAAGTCATCATCAAGCCATAAAAACTTTTGAGAAAAGTCGATACCGTCAGTTTTAATTTCATCCCACTTCGCATGTTTAATTTTATCTAGTAATAGTACGGTTTCTGGTTTAAGATATGGTGCAAGCACTTCTTTGACGTTATTCTCACCACGCCAGCTACGTGTCGTGAGCCAGTAGGTGCTATCTGGGTATTCTGTGAGAACGCGTTGCAATAACTCGTCTGCACCGATGGCAGTATGCGTTTCGTTGACAAGAAGTACGCCATCGATGTCTAGATAAATATTCATGATCTAATTATGCCAACTTATTCCAACGCCATCGGTGATAAAAAAGATATTATGCTTCATTTTCATGAGCTATTCGAATACGTCGTTCGTCTAATGTTTCACCGTCATACATCCAATAATCTGTGCCAGCAACACCATAATTAAAACCTAATATTTCTTGTGCGGATTTTGATAAGCTCATTTTGTTGCCATTAAATTCTATATAATGATCGTCAATAACTTTTGCTGCTTTGTTTTCATCTCGGCTAAATACAAGTTCTGCCCCAATTGGTATTCCTGCCATACTAAACTTAAACCTATCCCTAATTTTTCGTGCCTGCGCAAGTGATTGTCGATCTTCTGATGAATCAACAATGTCTTTTCGTGGAGTGATGTCTTCAACCATCGCAAGTTTAAGCGCTGCAACCACTCGTTCTGGTGCTATTTGGAAAAATTCACGTTTTGGATTGACTCGATTATTATCAAATGCATCATGTAATTGATGCTCAACGAATGCAGAGTTATTAACTGTACATGCAAAAACACATGTAAACGGAAGCGGTACGCTAGTTGACGCACTTAATTCTCTGATCCTTTGTTCTAAACTGGTTGAAGTTTTACCGATTTTCACATAACCAGGCATAGCTTCGTTTATTAATATATAGATTATTTCATTCATAATATGTAATCTCATAATACTATTAAGGGGCGAGTATTCATAGACATGCACCTTTTTTCAATAAATCTAAAAATTTTATAGGCCTGTTAATCTCCCAGTTCATAATCTTCACATATCTACCATTATGTTTTTCTATGCGATTAAATTTACAGCCTTCGCATTCATTTTTTTCTACGGTGTCTGGCACATCGTAAAAGAGTGTCGGCACTCCTATTATTATGTTAGTTTCATGTTTACAACTCATCGGCAAAACGTATTTCAAACCATCCATCTGAAAGATGTTCCAACCAACAATCTCGGCAAAATATTCTAGCTGTTTGTCAGTGAGGTTTTGTTTAGATTTGAGTTTTAGTTTGTTCTTGCAAAAGTCTTTATAAAAATCATCCAACGTCAATAGTACATTCTCACGAGCAATAAGCAGATTATCACCCTGCCATTCGTAACCATAACAAGCTTTTAGTGCAATTTCGGCATACTTTAACCAATCATTTTTAGTCTTTGTAAATTCTCCTACTACTTGGAGTTTGCGGTCAAGAAATCCGACGCGATTCTTTGGTTCAATAACGATGCCCGTATTTGCAGTCGGGTTATAGCGACCTGCAATAAAAGGAGCCTCTCCGCAGGTGATTTCTAAGCGCAGTTCTTTAATATAATCAACCCAAGTCTCATTAGTGGCTGGAAAATTTTTACTTGCCCAATCGATAGACATATTCATCTGCTTCACAATTTTTAGAGGCGTAAAAACCTCTGCCTTGTCCTTTGTTCGAGCAACTTGTTCCTCTTTGGATTTTGCGGCGCGCGGTTGGATAAGTTTACCGCTTAAACCTGTAATCTGCTCGCGTTTAATTTGTTTTTTTGCAGTATAGTCTTTGCTATATCTCTTATAACTATCTGTTGCCCAGATGATATTATACTGCTTGAGTTTTGTAGTCTGTGACCTATCTGTTAAAAGAATATCTAAAATACACCCGCGATTACGCAGAGTATTTTCACTGATATCTATTTTAGAGATAGTAGGCATAACTACCTAAACCCTAAAGTTGACTATATTACTCTCAGACCTTTTTTGTACATTATCAAGTACGAAAGCCCGGATATCATCAGGTACGTCATATTTATTCATTAATCTCACATCAATTTCATCTATTGATTCATCCCACCATGATTCTGAATAGTCTTGGATAGGCACAGCAGCCCATGCAGTCGTTGAGTGTTGCGAGTGTTTATTAAGATACAACAGCGCGCGAGTAAATTTAGTCATTAGATACTTAGCGTGTTTTTTGGCTGTATTAAAGTCATCAAATATACCGCTTTCTTGCCATGTTTCAGTCGTAGCTACATTCGGACTAGCAATAATGATATCCGAGTAAGCACCGCCAAGACCCGAACCTTCTGACCAGTTACCCCACGCATAAGCAACCAAAACCTTATACTTTTGTAGCGCTTCAGTAGTTTTTGGGAATGGATATTCTGCAGGTACATACTTGATCATTCTTCCACGACGACCACCGGTCCAGAGTTCAATGTCGCTATCTTTAATGCGTAAATCTTGTACTTTGGGTAAGTGATATTTTGAAGGATCTTTTAGAAAGTCTGTATCGAGGCCATACGGTTTACGCGGAGATGTAATTTTTTGGACTGACTCAAAATTTGAATGAGAAGTTACGAGTTTTGCCAATTCTACGATTTCATGAGATTTCTGGATATCGTTTTTGTCCCAGATTAGTCGTTCTGGTCTAGGATTTATGCCATTTGTTAAAATCTTCTGCTTACCGCCTAGCTCGTTATCGTATCCTCGTTGCCAAAGAATTATATTTGTCCACTCTGCGCCGGCTATCTTAGGAAATGCATTATGAAGGTTGTCAATTTTAACAATCTGGGGGTCTTCTTTTATTTCCTTAGTATTCAATTTACCGAGATTATTAGCATTTTTTGGACCCTGCCAGCCAATTGGGAATATCATACTGATATTATCGGCAAGTTTTCTTGCAGATAGATAAAAGTCAGTATAAATCTGTTGGCCATTTCCCCCATCATACGGCGGATTACCGACAACAGCATTAAATTTCATCATATTTCCTCCCTTTCTAAATAATTGTGTAATTTTTGCGAATGCGGTGCCGTCTTTCACCTCTGGTAATAGATCATGCTGTGCAAAATTTCGGTTACTAACACTATTATTGCTATTAAAACCAAATATAAATGATTGCGTAATGTCATATAAAACACTGGTTGGTGCTAACCCATAAACTTGATTTTCAAGGATGTGCTTGATGCAGTCAGCGTCGCTGGCGTAATTGCCACGAGTATTAGTAAAGATCTTTTTAATGACCTCAGTAATGTAGAGGCCAGACTTCATGTAGAGATCCACAAATGTGCTGTCGGTGCGCTTAAATAAATCAGGTTGTTCAGCCTCTAGCCCATTAATCATCATCTTGACCACGCGCTTTGGTGTGAATATCTGGTTGGTCTTTTGGTTTGGTATCAGCTCAAAAATATCTGTTTCGGTATTGAAGTAATCGGCTCGCCTTTGCTTTTCGGCTACAAACTCGGCGATCGATGCATTAAACTTGTAGCGATCAAATACTCCACCAAACGTTTTTCGCTCGCCGTCTTCTTCGTAATCAAATCCGTCGCGGAGCATATGAAATTCATCCTTAGTTATACTAGTAAGATCGAGAAAGTCGACATCGCTGATTCCTAAGTCAAAATTATCAATAGTAGCAGTTTCTTTAGTGGAATTTGCCATAATAAACATCGGAATAGTCCGAGTAAAGGCACGTAGGTGGTCTCGCACCTCATCTTCTTTAGTTTTTTGCACGTTATCTACGACGGTTGTCTCTTGTTGCTCTACCTTTGTTTCGACAAAATCGTGTTCAATAATTTTTGTCAAATTTTCTTTTAGTATCGCTGCGTCTTTAATTTCGGCATTTTCGTATTCAGCGACTACTAGTTTTATCTTTTCTTCGGTATTTTTTCGAACCTCTTCGATTTCGGCATTAGTAGCTTTGTAAACTTCTTTATATTTTGCTATGACCGGCTCGGCTAATTCAGCAACTCTTTTTGATAATGTTTCGAGGGTTTCCTCTGGAGTTTCGGCATCCAGGGCATTGTCTACGATGCGCTCAATATTGTTGCGATAGATTTTTTCGCCCAAGATTACGCCATTGTTCTCATTAATCTTGGCTTGTTTGTCTTGTTCAACTTTGCGTGCATTGTCAAGATTAAGTTCTATTTTTGTCACTTCAGCACGTTTGTTTTTCTCTACCGGCATTTTATCTAGGATGTCTTCTATTTCTTTAGGGAAGTGAAACACATTTTTGATATTGTCGTTAAACAGCAGGTTTGTCATAAAACGAGCTTTTACGATCTCGGTCGCTGCTAAGGCATTCGGGAACGTTAATACTTTTTCAGCATCAAGCTCGACCATCCGACCGTTGACATCTTCGGATATCACCGGGAAAAAGTTTAACAATTCTTTGATGTTTTGTTTGCGCTCAGACTCGGTTATCTCTCCATTAACGGCTTTAGGGTTGAGGGCGTTAGCAAATTGATCGTAGATCTCAAGCACACGGGTTGGTGCAAAGTCGAAAAGGTAGGCTGATTCTTTGACCTTTAGTTCGTCATTTTCATAAAATCTGTACGGATTTTGGGCACGAAAAGCCGCTTGCATGTATTGAGCTGGTGTTTTGATGTCGGTAAGCATTAGCACGGCGCTCCACTCTTTAATAGTGACGCCAGTAGTTAGCTGTCCACAAGAAAGTGTAATTGTCTTGGGGTTTTCTTTTATTGCATTCTTAACTTTATCAAAGGATTTTTCGTTACCTTTAAAGTCTTCTTCTTCCTCATTGAACGATTTCCCGTCGCCGGCCGCTACAATAACCTTGTAATCTTTGAATATCTCATCTGTCTTAAGAAGTTGCTCTAATGCCTTGACGGAGTCCACGCGGTTACCAACATACCAAAAAGTGTGTCTTAGTTGGTCGCGTAGCTCTGGGCTAGAAAATGGATACTTCTCATTTGTAGTAAGATTCCTCAAAAAGGCTTTAACATTGTCTTCGTGAGTAAATTTTTGATTTTTTGTAGCAAAAAACTCATTCAAATCAAAAGCAAAATCACGGTTCTCGTCATCTATCTCTACTCCCTCATTGACCTCATCGGCAATCATCTGCGATATACGATATGTATAGAGTTTTAGGTATGGAAGGTCGGTGTGATCACCAGTTTCGTTTTCTTCAAGCTCGGCCTTTTTTATTTTCTGTTCGTCCAGATACGTCCAATTGAATATAGCCTCTTGAGAAAATTTGTTATTAGCCAGTGCTTTAAAGGGGGTACCGGAAAGATGAAGTGTGTTTTTGCGATTAATTACAGTAAAAGCAGCATCGGTGCGACTGGTATCGACACCCTCATGCGCCTCATCAATAACTAGCAAATCCCATTCCAGATCGGCAATCCACTGCAGTTTATTATGACTACCTCCGAAATATTTAGAGCCTTTAAGGTCTTGGAGCGACAAAAAGGTTATTTGTGGCTGGTCGATACTGGTCGAGATATATTGTTGTCTCGTTATGGCTGGACGGTCAACTAATGAAGATGTTTCAGATATAAAGTAATAACCATCAATAAACATCTCAAAATCATCAAACCATGAGTTAGCAATTGCTGGGCGATTAGTGACTACAAGCACTTTTTTTGCGTTTAGCTTTTTAGCTAAATCGTAGCTAGCTAGAGTCTTGCCAAATCGCGGCTTAGCATTCCATAGGAACTCCCCATTTTTATGATTATCAAAATAGTTTTTGGCTTGATCCACGGCCTGCTGCTGCTCAACTCGTAGTGTATATGGTATTTTATTACCGTTACTTTGCAGAGCGGCAAAACCTTGGTTACGAAATACATCGAACAGTTGTTTTGATTTCTCTGGTGTACCATTGAAATAAAACCATTCCATTCCCAGATCTGCTCTATGATTAATATTGCTTTTAGCGAGGAATTTGTGAAAGGTTTTGTCGTTGAAATCTCGTTGTGAATTTGCAAAAAACGCTGGAGCGCTCCATAGCTTCTCGGCTTTTAATTGAAAGGCCGCAGTATGAGTTTGCTCATATATCCGCCGATCAACATCCCTGCGCTCTGTATAGCCAATTTTCTGTGATCCATCGTTGGTAGCTAAATCTGGTAATACGTATGAATATATTTGTGGGTATACTACTTTAGTTATTTTTATTCTTCTTAGTTGATCAGATGCGTCATCTTGATATAGTTCGGTCATATTACACAATATTATAACTCAAAAACAGATATAGATACAGCTCTGATGTATGTGGCTTACTCCTATTATCTGCTCAAAGCCATGGTCAAATTGTTAGGACGATTTACGCGTTTGATTCTTCTGTGTTTTTATCTGTTTTGGAAACATTCATCATTTCTATAATCGCTCGTCAACTATACGATATATCGCAATAGGTTTTATATTAGATAACTTCATAAAGCCCTGGAGTGCAGACATTGCCTTGCTTAGACCAAGTAACATATCACTGTTGTCAACCTCGTCATCAATAATTGAGAGGTTTGAATTCAAACCAACCAATACATATTTGCCATCAAACAGCTTGCCATTATTTGCAAATTCTGGGCTGTTTTTGCTTACAAGAAAGTCCTTGTTGAGCGCTACCCTCTCGCCGCCTATGTATGCGAAGATGCCATTATTTGAAAGTTGGCCGAGTAATTTACTTATATCCTTACTTTTTAGAACAGAATTGCGCAAGTCTTGGGGGATAGTATTAGTAGGTTGTTGATTTGTAGATAGTTTTATAGCAGCATCAAAGCCGGATATTAATGTTTTAAGCCCGTCAAAGCTTTCAATTGTCTTAACCGCATCAACAATCCTAAGCATACCGCTCAGCATTACGATGTCATTATTTATACCATCTATTACTTTATCTTTGACAAGTTGCTCTTCTAGCATTTCATAGGCATAGTGATGTAGGTCAATAGTTTGACTTTGGCTATTTTCTGTACCGTCGGAGCCGCCAATACCTCCCTTTACTAGTTTAAAGTCAAAGCCGAGATTTGCCTTGGTAGACTCCTTTTCGGATACGCTATTATTTAGGCCAGTAATAATACCCTTATAGTATTGAGAAAATATTGAGTTTACCAAAGCAGTATCTAAATAAAGGAAGTCTTTTATTTGTGTCATGGCTATATTATATCTCTTTTTTTAGTAAAATTTATCTTTACGCAATCCCCCATTATACGTACCAAGCGAAACCGTCAAGGTCGTTCGTTCTCTAGTAAACAGCAGGGACGCTCCACCTTAGTGTTATGGCTTCGTTTATTTTTACTCGGACAACGAAGGTAAAGATTGTAGTTGTTTGTTTATATCCTTCATTTCTTTTCTTTGATTACCCGTGAGATAATTTGACCGCTTTAGTCTGTCAGTTAGTCTGATCATCATCTCTATAGTGAATGGTGCAAAAGTGTCGCCATCGAATGATTGGCGGTCTGACTTGTCTTCGAGCCGACGAGATATCACTGTATATGCAAGCGAGTCATCTGCATTAAGCAGAGATAGTAAATAATCTGTCACTATAACATATCGATTTTCTGATCCAATTACATTTGTGTTAACACCTCTGCCAGAAGCCCGAATACTACACGCCCACTGGTAAGATACGAATGCCCAATCTCCATAATCATATTCTTTATAAATATTTTTGTTATTATCAATTATCAACCTGTTAACACGAGACAAAATACGCTCAAACAATCCTCTATGCTTGTTGATTTCTCCTGGAATATAATCGGGAAAATATCCATTACCTCTTTCGGGGATAAGATAGAGAAGAAGCAAAATGGCAGCTCGAGCATCTTCGATGTAAGGTATTACATTCTCAAATAGCTGTTTACATAGTACTTTTCTCTTTTGACTATCGTATGAAGCTTCGCTTCTAATAATTTCATTAAATACAGTAAGAATTCTACCGAGTACCCTTCGATTTTCATTATCAGTGCTGCCTTGTATTCTCATAACAGCCCGTAGCCAAGATCGTAGAACTGGTAATTTGTATTTTTCAAGGCTATTGTTATTTGAGCGTATGTTCTGTTGCATAAGAAAAAAACTAGTACTCTCTATATTCTCTGCTTTTGCATCAGCAATAAATCTACTCATAATTTCCAGTAATGAGTGATCATTTAGATTGTCTCCATTATCGATTTTTGCAATAGTAGCCTTTACTAATTTCTCGCTTGAGTTATATTCTTCAAGCTGGGACGTAGTCTCAAAATACGCGTCTAATACGTCCGAATCAGCGACTTGCCTATCTCTCTTTAAATCCTGATCACCAACATGTAATCTAATAGATGATACACCCAGCCCTGACGCGGCAATTGGAAAAAGGTTGCAAATAATTCGAAGAACGCTGTCCTTTTCTTCGCCCGACAAATCACTCCTTTGCATGACTGTATCGAAGTGGTCCCTGAATACCGTCTTCTTTTGCTCATCGTTCATCATATACATCTTAATATCGCCGAATGGGTCTTGAGACATCGTATAGTAGCGCCCTCGATTTTTATAAATATCTTGGTAAATTAACGGATAGGATAGTTTTAAATGCGCCATAGCAAACCTATCTTCAAAGCATACATATTGGTCGTAAGTATATGAGTGACCTTGGCTCATTCGGGTGGTTTTAATCAGATCATTGAATATCCGTATAACACTTCTGTATGAACCAAGTAAACTCATATTATCCTCGTAAGCAGAGAGTGCGAGTATCCCATCAACTTTTAGTTCACTTTGATATTCTTCGAGATACCTATTAATTTGCTTCCGAATTTCACTACTTACAGGGGGTAATACCGTAATATCCATCTCAGAAAACTTCTCAAGAAATACTAAAGGAGCTGGAACATGCGATGGTACACATCTCATAAGAGCTTCTTTTTCATATATACAGAGTATTTGAATATTAACTTTGCTTATGGATTTCGCATGATGCACAAGTTGCAAGGTCCTGTATATTAGCTCTTGTTTATATTGTCTTTCAATATCATCAACCACAATTATGAGCCGAAGTTTTTCTCTATTGAGCGATTGTTTAATTATTTCATCAGGTTGATAGTTGGCGATGACACTATCATTAATCATCCCAAAAATTGGACTAAAAACTCCCGTTCGATCGCTCTTATTAACGAATTGATTTACAGTTTTCGCCATAAGCCCTACAAGATTTTGATATGTTTGAACTTGAGATTCTATCTCTTTAGCTATTGACTCGTAAAAACCTTTAACTAAAGCCTCCTCTGATGCATATCTCCAAGGCTCGAACTTGACCCAGATTATTTTGTTCGCCTTTTTTTCGACATTGTTACGTGCCTTCTCGTATACCATCGTTTTCCCCGATCCCCAAGGTCCAGTCAAGCTTACAGAGCGAGGATGACCAGATAGCAGCACTTCGCTCAATTCTTCAATGCATTTGTTTTGTGAGGCAGATGTATAATCGTTGGGTACTACAGGAATATCATCAATATATGTCGAGTTACCTTCGGGCTCATTCTTCTTATTAAGTATATACAGTTGAAGCTGACCGATTACGGCAACTAGTACGACTATTGTCATTATATTCGCAATAACTAACATATAGTGTGGATAGACGCTCATGTCATAAGGATTAACAAGGAAGAATACTATAACTACCACAAACCTCGTATAGGATTCTACCGAGCCCAATAAAGTTGGTCCGATAAAAAAGGATCTGAGTGTTTGCAAAACTGCTTGATGAAATATGGTTGCGAGTAAGAGTGCAAAAATATAAATAATGCTTAAATTTGTGAAAGAAATACTCTCAATAGCTTTTTCGAGCGTTTCAGAAAAACCAAAGAAGTTTTGGTTAATAAGAATTATCATGAATAAACTTGCTATAAAACCTACAATAATAGCTTGAATGATTTTCCGTACACATCTCTCTATCATGTCTATACTATAGCAAAAATAATTTGTTTAATTTTATTATTTATTGTTTTACATATACTTTCTTTTCACTGTCTTCTTATAGTACAAAGCTAACTGGCTTGAACGGCATATGTGTTGGCAGTTGGAGGACGAGACTAGAAGCGGTCTGTAGTAGAATACGCAACATTGTTTACAGATATGGAAAAAGCTAGTGCTATATGCTTTTGACAAATATAAAGAATGCTTATGCTGTACTATTATTTGACAGGTGTGGTATCTTGAGGTCGCAAACGAATTAAATTTATCAACGGAGGACCAGTCACATGGTTAGAAGTTCGACGAATATCAAAATCGTAGCCTTATATGTGGCCATAGGAGCAGTCTTCCTATTGGCACCAGTCGCGTCAGCCACAACGGCCGATGTCTCGCAGGTTGAAAACTTCATACGCGACATCATAAAGGTCGTCGCAGGGTTAGCCGGTCTCATAGCGACCGGCTTTTTTGTTGTTGGGGGCTTTGGCTACATTACGAGCTCTGGAAATCCAGAACATCTAGATCGAGCTAAGCGGACAATTTTATGGTCAGCTATTGGTCTTGCCATAGTGATTGCAGCCTTCGTTATTAGCAACATTGTTGTTGCACTTGCTACTAATTCATTCGGAAGTTAGGAAAACATATGATAAATGCCTTCGCTATGAACTTATCACTCATGGCTGATTCGTCGGGTGCCATCGCAGCAATGCGTCAATACGTGACGCCAACGATGCAAGCACTCACCGTGATAGCTGGGCTAGCGAGCGTATTCTTTATCGTCTACGGAGGCATTCTATATATGACTAGTACTGGTCGGCCTGATAAGCTTGATCAAGCTAAGCATGTTCTTAAAAATGCGCTAATTGGTCTGGTGATTGTTTTGGCCGCGGCGGTACTTACGTCAATCTTGAATGGAGCGATAACTCATACGGCTCAACCTGCTGCCGCTACACTACCAAGTCTTGTAGCAATTGATTCGGTGGCGCCTAGTAATGGTTTGGTTGATGTGTTAATTAACGCTGTAATGGGATTTTTAAATGTAATCATACAGACGATTGCTTCACCGTTCCTTGAGGCTCTTAATTATTTCACCAAAGCCACACCACTAATGTCTGATAATTCGAGTGTCTTTAACTTTTGGTCGGCGATGGTTGGTATAACGGATGTCTTATTTGTGGTAGTTGTGGCGCTGATTGGCTTCCATGTGATGAGCGCATCGACTTTTGGTCTTGATGAGATAGAATTTAAACACCTCTTACCAAGAATTGCCTTGATATTTTTACTTCTTAATACCTCAATCTTTATTATTGATAGCTTTATTGCGTTATCTAATGTACTGATTAGCGCTGTTGGGCAGATTGGAGGTAGTGAGTCAGTTTGGGATGCTTTAACGGCTATTGTCAAAGAATCTGGTGGTCAAGGTGTTGCGGCCTTGCTGATTATGATAGTGTTTCTAATTTTCGCATTTATCTTACTGGTTTATTATGTTGGTCGTTTAGTGACGTTGTTTATTGGTGCTGTTCTCTCCCCATTAGTACTGCTTCTCTGGCTGGTGCCTGGTTTTAAAGATTTCTCAGAAACTGCCATAAAAACTTATCTAACAACCATATTTATACTTTTTGTGCACGTTATTATCTTGCAACTTGCCGCTTCCTTATTTGTTGGCATGTCGGCGACAGTTGGTAATGATGTTCCGAATGTTTTAATGTCGATGGTCGTTGGTTTGGCTACTGTTATTACGCTTTTAAAAACACAAGGACTAATGATGCAACTTAGTTATGTTAGCCTTGGCGCAAGATCAACGCGTCAGCTTGGTACACAGTTTATGAATGGCGTTAGTTATCTTGGTGGTCGTGGTAAAGCTGCTGTTTCGGCGGTATCTAGTAAAGTTAGTAGTCGTTCAAGTAGTAGCACTTCGGCACCAACTGGCGCGAAACGATCCAACGTTAGCGTAGTGCAATATGCAGCGCCAAAGTCAAAAACGCCTTCTAACACTTCTTCATCTAGAAATAAGGTATCGACTGGTACCACATCTCGTGCACCAAGGGTAAATTCATCTAGAAGTATAGTCTCCATGCCTCAAGTGACAGTTAGACGAGTTGCGGCTAATAAAACTATTAAAAAGGAGGATAAAGCAGCATGAAAATAACCGTCGTACCAGCTCAAATTACTACTGTTGAGGATCGCGTTGCGGGTAACCTAGGCTTTTCTCAGCTGATACTGTTTGCGATACCAGTATTTGGTGGCTCGCTTCTTTACGCAATTCTGCCACCAAGTATGGAATTTAGCTTATATAAAATTATCGTGGTTATTACCATTGCGATATTGTCTAGCATCTTAGCGATTCGTATAAAGGGTAAAATAATTCTCTTTTGGTTAGTTATAATTCTCAGCTATAACTTAAGGCCAAAGTTATATGTATTTAATAAAAATACTAACAATTATCGGGAAGATTATCCTGAGGTGCCTAAGGTTACGGTTAAAAAAATCGATACGGCTAAATTACATACGCCTGCTGTATTGAAGAGACTTAGCGGCATAGAGCGAGCTCGTTTGTATGTCGATCTTGATAATCCAATTAATCGATTGCGTTTCGAAACAAATAAAAAAGGAGGTATAAATGTTTGCATTGCAGAAGTCCAAGAATAGGGTTAGTAGCCGTACCCAGATTGCGATCAAGGGGGCAAAAGATGGTATTTTAATACTCCCCCACAACCAATACCGAGCAGTGTTGGAGGTCTCGTCACTTAACTTCGAACTTAAGAGCGAAGATGAGCAAGATATTATTATTGATACCTATGAGAGTTTTTTAAACTCAGTCGGTTCAAGCTTGCAAATTTTGATTCGAACTCGTGAGATTGATATGGATAAATATCTTGAAGATTTGGGTGAACGTCTAGAAGATGAAGCCGAACCTGTTTACCGCGAACAACTGAAAAATTACGACGAATTTATACGATCTCTGATTCAATCTAACAAGATATTAACCAGGCGTTTTTATATTATCATGCCATATGCGGCTACTGCTAAGGTCGATTTTGACTTCATTAAAGAACAGCTCGGGCTAACTGTCGATATTGTTTCAAAAGGTATGATGCGACTCGGTATGCATGCTCGTGAACTGTCGAGTCTTGAAGTTCTTGATCTATTCTATAGCTTTTATAATCCAAAGCAGGCTAAACTCCAACCACTCAATGAAAGGGCTCTGCAGATGATACGTACAGCCTTAATTCAGAAAGGAGAAAACAATGATTAAAACTAAACTGAGTTTCTTAAAGAAGCGATGCGAAGCTAAAGAATCTAAAAAACGTGAACTAAAATTAACGTTCGGCGAACAGGATATGCTAGATGTCATTAGCTATGCCGGTCTGGAAGAAAATGTCGATTATCTAAATATTGATGGCGTTTTTGTCCGGACTTTATTTATATCTGGTTATCCATTTGTGGCTAGCTCTGGCTGGTTAGATAGTTTAATTAACTTTAGTCACGATTCGGATATTAGCTATCATATTAGCGAAGTCAACGCCATTAGTGCTTTACCTAAATTAAATCGAAAGATTACAGAGTTAGAAAGTACTAAGCGGGCAATGATTCGGGCTGGTAAGATTGTCGGATCCGAAATTACCGATCCGCTAGATTCGGCCATTGATTTGCGGGATAAAATTCAACGCGGTCAAGAGAAGCTATTTCAAGTAGCTATCTATGTAGCGCTTCAGGCTGAGAGCTTAGAAGAACTAAATAAAATAACTAAATTACTTGAGACCACCCTATCCGCTCGGTTGTTTTATAGCAAAGTGGCTCGGTATCAACAACTCGAAGCTTTGCAATCTGTTTTACCACGTGGTGAAGACCAACTAGCCCAGAAACGAAATCTAGATAGTTCATCAGCTGCCCTGACATTTCCGTTTATGAGTTCGGAACTTGTGCAAGAATCCGGCATTCTCTATGGTGTAAATAAATCCAATAACTCACTAGTTATTTTAGATAGATTTAGCTTGCATAACGCTAACTCGATAGTTTTTGCGCAGTCTGGTGCTGGTAAGAGCTACACCACCAAAGTCGAAATATTACGTCAGCTAATGCAAGGTACGAAAGTTATTGTGATTGATCCAGAGCGAGAGTATAAACGCCTAACGGAATCAGTTAATGGTACATACATTAAACTGTCGGCAAATAGTAAAGAAAAGATTAATCCATTTGATCTTGCTACGACGTTTCATGAAATCACTAACCTATCTGAACATGCCCAAGATTTAACGGAAATTATTAGCTTAATGGCCGATGGATTAAACTCACGCGAGAAAGCGGCTGTCGATAAGGCCATTCTAAAAATCTATAAAACCGCCAAGAAAGAACAACCGATTTTGGAGGATTTGTACCGCGAGCTTCATAAACTTGGGCATCTCAAACTTTGTGAGCGTCTTGAAAAGTATATATCTGGGTCGCTGGCGGAAGTGTTTAATTCGCAAACGAACATTAATCTAACTAATCGGTTGGTGATTTTTGACATTAAGGATTTACCTGAATCAATGCGACAGATTATGATGCTAATAATTTCGAACTTTGTTCAAAACCAAGTTAAGGCCCACCCAGAGAGGCGTCTGCTGATTATTGATGAGGGCTGGATGCTACTAGAACACGAAGAAAGCGCTCGATTTGTAGCTGGACTGGTACGTCGTGCTCGTAAATATTACCTAGGTGTGTCAATTATTTCTCAGCAGGCCAATGACTTTTTGAAGAGTGATTATGGCCGCGCCATCGCTTCTCAAAGTGCACTGCGTATATTAATGCGACAAGATTCTACGACGATTAAGAATGTAGCTAGTGAGTTTAATCTATCTGAATACGAAGAGAGTTTTCTACTTACCTGTGAACGTGGTGATGCGCTGATTATATCCGATCAAAACCATGTGGCCGTAAAAGTTGTAGCTAGTGAAAAAGAACATCCACTTATCACAACTAACCCAGTGGAGATATATTAAAAATGAATTCATACGTCATCAATCGCCTCATTAATGGAGATACGAAGAATACTTTTGCAGTAGCCTTAGCTTCTCTGGCTTTTATTATTGCACTGCCAGTAATGGCGGTATTCTCGATGGGCGGCGACGTCGTTAGTTTTTTAAGTGGCACCGCCAGTGCTATGTCGGCCGAAGAACAGGGGTTTTATATGGGCGGACCAGTTGAGGGTGACACTTACGCCTGGGGGAATTGTACCTATTGGGCCTTTGCCAATAGAATTTGGATTGGTAAGACTATTCCGACAACTTGGGGCAATGCTAATACTTGGGATGATAATGCAATATTCGATGGTTACATAGTAGATCATATGCCACAAGTCGGAGCAATCATGCAAAGTAATGATGCTCCGCTTGGGCACGTGGCTTACGTAACTAGTGTCGATAGCGAAACTGGACAGTGGAAAATATCTGAAATGAATGCGCCACATTTTAATGTTGTTAGTATGCGTACTTTTGATAAATCTTCAGCTATCTATTATAACTTCATACACGATAAATTTATGGTAGCGCCATGAACGAAGCAAGCTTCTGGCAGTTTATTGTAGATTACTGGCCTGTAATTGCTATGTCGGTTATTGGCATGGTTTTATTAGTGTTATTGGTAGCTTTTGCTACTCACCTGTTTAATCGTCGGTATTTAAGTCATCGTGAAATGGTTTGGCTCGAATTAACGCCACCGGCATCAATTATAAAGACCCCAGAGGCCACAGAGCAGTTATTTTCGGTAATCCATGGTCTGTATGCTGCACGACTCTTTAAAGACAAGCTGCTTGGTCGAGCGCCAGTTTTAAGTTTTGAAATTACTTCAACCAAACAAGATGGCATACGCTATTTAATCCAAGTTGAGAAATTTTTGAGTAAGAGTCTTCAAAAAACAATTTCAGCCTATGTGTCAGAGGCAAAAGTAAAACAAATTGAGGTTTCGAACCAAAAGATTGATGGATTAATTGAGTTTAAAGAAATTGGCCATTATGTGCTTCCTTTAACACTCGCCACAGCCTTTGATCAACACGATCCGCTCGCTTATGTTACTAATGCGATGACGAAACTCGATGAGTCGGAGCGTGTTACGATGCAAATTGTTTTAACGCCAGTAAAATTACCCGATGCTAGCAAACTAGCTCAAAAAATTCTTGGTAATGAAGATATATTAAATAATATTCAAAGTGGTGGTTTTATTTGGATGCAGCGGCTTAGTGATTTTATTAACAATATATTATGGGGTGTTATCGATACGGCCAGTGAAGCTTACCACGGCACGATAACTGGTGATTATGTAACAAATGTTAGTAATCGGGATGCTGAATTTAAATCACAAGTGGCAAAACGTCAACGTCCAGCGCGAACTCTGAGTGCATTTGAGCAAGAACTAATGGAGTCGATGCATCATAAAGTAATACAGCCACTCTTTCAGGTGAGTTTGCGAATCTTGGTTAGCGGTGGTAATGCTAAAGAACATATGGCTAGCCTTCGTTCAGCGCTTGATGGCTACAGCGTGCCTTTGTATCAAGCGCTTCGGGCTAAGCCGCGTATGCCATTAATTCAACAATACCGCATGAAACTTGCCAACAAACGATTGCCGGCATTATTTAGGCGAAATTCGATGATACTTTCGACGGATGAAGTTGCTAGTTTGTATCACTTTCCATCCAGTAAATTGAGCCGTACTGATAACCTTATTACTTCACTAAGTAAAACTCTTCCAGCACCAGTTTCGCTAAAATCTAACGCCAACAAATTAGCGGTAATAATTGGCGAAAACCAACATCATGGCATCGCCACGCTAATAGGATTAACCGAAGCCGAGAGGGCTCGGCATTTATATATTATCGGTGGTACTGGAAATGGAAAAACTACCATGCTTCTCTACTCGATTATTCAGGATATTAAGAATGGTAATGGCGTAGCCGTGATTGATCCGCATGGCGATCTTGCCGAAACTATCTTGCGTCATATCCCAGAAGATCGAATTGATGATGTGATCTATATGAATCCTGATGATTTAGAGCATCCTGTCGGTATGAACTTGCTCGAACTACCAGATGGTCTTGTTGGTGATGATTTGTTGCGCGAAAAAGATTTCGTGACTGAGTCAACTATATCTGTGATGCGCAAGATATTTTCCGAAGACGACAGTGGCGGTCATCGTATTGAGTATGTTTTACGAAACGCTATTCAAACTGCCTTAACGCTTGAAGGCTCAACATTATTCACCATCTTTCAGTTACTTAACGATTCGAGATTTAGACGTGATGTCGTTAAAAAATTAGAAGATGAAAATCTTAGGAATTTTTGGAAGAATGAGATTGGTAGAGCTGGTGAAATGCAACGAGTTAAAATGTCAGCAGGTATCACGGCTAAGATTGGACGATTCCTATTCTCAGCATCAGCCCGTCGAGTACTAGAACAAGAAAAATCTACCATCGATTTTGATAACATAATTAATGAAGGTAAGATTCTGATTTGTAACTTTTCGAAAGGGCTTCTTGGTGAGGATACTTCTGCCCTATTTGGAACGACGGTACTAGCAAAGTTACAACTTGCATCACTACGACGAGCGCGACTAGCTGTTGCAAACCGACGGCCATTCTATCTATATGTTGATGAGTTTCAAAATTTTGCTACAACTAGCTTTACTCAGATGTTAAGTGAGGCCAGAAAATATAAGCTATTTTTGACTATGGCCGAACAATCGACGAGTCAACAGGATCAGCAGAAACTCGTTGATGTTATCTTGGCAAACGTTGGTACGGTGATATGTTTTAGATCTGGTAGCCCAGCTGATGAGCGTCTTGTTTTGTCACTGTTTAGTCCCTACGTTCAAGAAGGCGAAATAGCCAATCTTCCAACATATTCATTCTATGCACGAATTGCCGCGATTCGTTCACAAGAACCGATGTCAGGAGTTACTCTACTACTTAATGAAGATGGTAGTGCTGAGATTGCAAAGCGAGTCATTATTAATTCACGAAATAAATATGCGGTAAAAGTTGAGGATAAAAAATTAACAGAAAATGAATCGACCGAAAAATTTATATCTGAAGACAAGCCAAAATATAAGACTAAGAAAAGAACAAAAACAGGTCAACCGAGTAAGTCAGCTAGCAATATGAGCTCGGAGGCTAAGCCTCTCGACTGATAATTCGACGTATATTTTGAAACACCGTAAGAGATTAACTATATCCTTATAAAATCTTCAACCGACATCCATTTAACGCATAAATCGTCACACGCCAATCTAAGGCCGACATCATTTGTAACTATAAAAATATCATCATGGCAGAGTTTTCCGTCGTCAATAGTTAAAGCATACGAGAGTAGCCCTATATCAGCTGCTCCTTTGTTATCAACGTAATTTATTATATTTCTCACTTTTTGATTATTGTTTATAATCTCTGCCATTTTTATGTATGCATCCTTGCTCAAGTTTTCTACAGAAATAAGTTCTAACTTCTTTAAACTGGCTACCTCATTTTTAACGTCGCTAATTGTTATTATCAATCTATCGCTTCGCTTTTTGCTATTAATTAAATCATAACGAATACTTCTAATCGCGTTGGCATCCATAATATATTTTGTGCTACCGCTAAGCATTTGTTTGCAGAGCCTTTATATTAAATGAATCACCTTTTTTGTAGCACAATAGATTCTTTACCTCACGAAAAGTTATATCCTTTGAACTGTATCTATCTACAATCGTTTTTACAACAGCTCGGTTATTGTATCGATTAATTGCTTTTTCTAGTCCCAGCGGATTGCCACCTCCCTTTTCAAGCGTAGTCTTAGCCCAGTCGTTATGGAGCCAGTTTAGGTAATCGTCTTTATCTAATTCATTTATGATATTTAATCTAAACAGTCTCATGGTAATAGCCGCTGGACTAACGGAATATCTTGTGGCCAGTCTGTGTATGTCATAAATTGATGAACAGGTTTCATTTTTTATATAAAACTCTGGCATTAAAAATTCTTCGGCGAATATATAATGAAAATCATCTACAAGATTTATGCTTTTTCCATCCATAGTGACAGGCTTACATTCACCGTGGCACAAGCAGCTTATTAATAACGCAGCAGTGAACAATCTTCTGCCCCACGGCTCAATCTTACTGTCATTATCTCCGGCTTTAATAAACAAAAAAGGACATTTTTTATCGTTAATTGCTATACCACTGAATTGTAGCGATTTATCAATTTCCTGAGGAGTGTAATGATGAGCATATAGTGATATAAATACATTATTATTGGCCAACCCATAGTCTAGAAAATTAAAAGTTTTTTCTTTACTTAATTTCTCGATTTTATCTATATCATAGCCTAGTAAATCACGCATTGCCTGAGCTTGCTCGACGATATTCATTCTTGTTCTTTTATAGATGCCAGAAATACTATTTTTATTATTCATATATTTCTTTAGAAAGTTTTGCTTTCTGGTGATGTCTTTCAATATTAAGGATATGTCAGCAAGATTAATATCACCACGGGAAGCAATAGCTAGTTGATCTTTGCAAACGCCAAAATAAACCAGCTTTTCATATTCGGCAATAATTTTTTTAATAACATTTTTTTCTAGAAAAAATAATGGGTATGGGACTTCTGCGGTTCTAGACAGTTTTATAAAATCATCATACTGTATGGCATTTGAGGTAAGTGCGCAAATAAACTTCGCTTTTCGTCTAGCTATAGTATGATTAAACAATAGCTCAAAAACATCTTTATCAAGGTTAAAGATGTTATCATGATTCTTTTTTACCTCAATAATAGGCATATATACAGTATAGGTAGTGAGCGATATACTTGCAATGTATAATACATAATTTCATAGTATGTTAATGCTTAAGGATAAAAGGATAATATACTAAAATTTTACCATTCAAAATAGATATTTTATAATGTAGTAAAGTAAAATACAAATTATTCCCTACATCCCAACCCCAAACGTTCCATTCTAGGTACCAAAAAAACCATCAATGCCACCATAGTTTACTAGTTGAATCAAAAAGAGCCTGCTCTCACAGGCTCCTCTTATCGGTCTCCACCACAAAGACCTAATTAAGTATATATCAAAAATTGGTTATGTTTGTCAATGTATTATCTAATTGGTGCTAATTGGTGCGAGCTTTAACTTACTGACGTAGCTAATTTGCTTAGCTTTTTGTTGCTTTATAACTCTTTTTGTCTTATTTGAATGAATCTTGTATGGTTTTAATAACTTTTTATAATACTCAGCCTTAGCGCTGTAATTATACATTCGATCCATTGCTTGGCGATGTCGCAAAATAGATTCTCGGTTATGTTCCTGAAACTTACTAATTTTAACCGCTACGAAGATTCCAAAAATTAATACCAAAGCAAATGATGCAAGCATTCCAAAAAATGGCGTCAAAATTAATCCTATAATCATAAATCCAAAAACATATAACCTTACTCTTGTATCGCTAAAGCCACCCTTGGTTGGAGATTCGAATTTTTGTGTTAATTGTTTCATGACCATATTATAGCACGATAAGCAAGAGCGGTTTTGTGTCATTCAACTTTTGGTTGGCGACCAGAGGTAGGCCTTATTTATATTTTAATAGTAATAATATCAGTCCACGTATCAACTATCAAAATAGATTAAGAATAAATATTTAAAGAGAAAGCTCTCGGATAATACCGTCTTCTGATGAAATTTCATCCGACAATCTATGGCCAGCTAGTCCGGCATGCACAGCTCTGTATACTTTGTTCTTAGGCATATGAGGTGCTGTGATTTCATAGGCAAACAAGTAACTATCGCCTAACTCTGGTTTTGGTATATTTATTGTTATCGAAGTGGCGATTTCAGCATCCTCACCCTTCCATACTGATCCATGTGAGTGAACTGACCATCTAAATTGTAGGACTGTAACGTCAACACTATGATGTCCTAGTATTATTATGTCGTCCCGTTCTTCATAGCTATAAATATTGTTTGCAAAATCAGATAATTCTATGCCGATTTTTTTATCTATATAAAGCCTGACTGCAAAATAATCGGCTGGTGTTTCGGTTTTATTGACGACCTTTACTGTCAACTCAAATGGGTTCAGAAATACTTTTTTAACATTGCCCATTAAATCGTAAATATGGCCGTCGTCCATCTTTTGCCATACGAAATCTAGAGATAAATCAGGAGCCGTTTCACGATTCATAACATCCATAATCTCGTATTGTTCCATAGGAACACTCTTGAAGTTAAACCGTTTATAAAATCTCTTGTCGCCAGCCTGATGTGGGGCTCTATTACTTTTTGGTATATGTACGATATACGCATACGAGCCAGTTGTAATCTCTATGGGGTGTATAATAATATCATCAATCCTAGGACTAATGTTGGACGTAATAACATTCTCTAGCCATTCCTTATCAACATCACTAGCCCCAGAATCAATTTGTGAAGCTTTGTGGTCGGCTTCAACCATACCGTATACTATAGTTCCACCGTCTGAATTTGCGAATGAGGATACATCCTTACTTATTTCAGCCTTTTTGCCGTCACTTTTACCGAGCGAACCGGATGCCTTAAAATCCAAATACAAGCTCTCTTGAGATTCATTTTTGATTAGATCTTGTAAATCATCTAGTGTCTTCAGCTTTGTGTCCATAATAAGTATTATACTCTGGGTGTATGAACCAACCAACAGGGCCAAAACGAAAGAAGACCCTTAAGCCCTTTCCTTTACGTACTCTCTCATTATACGTACCGAGCAAAACTATCAAGGTCGTTCGTCCTTTGGTAAACGTCAAGGGCGCTCCATCTTGACAGCCTTGCCATGCGGTACCGTCATTTGACTCCGTTACTTAAAGTAAAGGAGAAAAAATATGTGCAATACAGAACAACAAACTAACGTCACCCACCAAGTGTGGAGTAATTACGAGACGAAGTTAGGTAGTCTTTGGTTGACTAACGACCAAGCTAATTATCCCGTCTTAGTCGAAGCCCTAAAAATCGAGGGCGAAACAATCGACAAAGCCAACTGGCTTGAAAAGCATCTGCGTTGGCAGTTAGAAGATGAGATAGACGAATCAAGCCTGTGGCAAGATTTGCTGAATTGCGCCTTTGATCGCATTAGTTGGGTCGAGGTGATTGAAAAGAATCTCGACTAGTTTGAGTAGTCCTGAGCAAGACGTTAAAAGGCTCAAATTAGAAATACATAGAGGTGTTTCTTAACCGTTAACTAAACTGTTCCGATAATATTCAACTCTAAGTTAGTATCTTCTTTTAGGCATATCTTATTATCTTTGCGTTCATGGTGAAATTGATAATCACCATCTTTATTTCTTATCAATTTATTTTTTTCTTTTACAAAGATATCAAGTGCCCCACTAAATATGTCTAGACAAAAGCCTCTTTTTTCAACTAGAATGATATATTGTTTATAATCCGCGCCACCCAGACTTACTAAAAAATCCATGATTTCACTTGTTATGCCGTGCCAATCTCCGGTTCCGCCAAAAATGACTACTGCTGTTTTGCTATTTTGGTCGAAAAGTAGCTTTTCGAAGTTAAACAATTTTACAAAATTGGCGTTATAATAAATATTTAAAAAATTTATAGTTTTTTGTCTATCTGCTTTAATAAAGCGCGTCATTGATGCCCCCTGCTTATCTATTATTAACAATCGGAAGAATTACAGTGACCAACTCATCCGCGTCTTCATTGCTCCATTTATGATTCTGATTTTTGTCTGAATTAAACTGACTCATTAATTCAATAAAAACATCACCAGTCCATATGGGTAATGATTTTATGCCAACTGACGTATTAACATTATGTTCTACCATAGCGTCGAGCGATCTAAATTGGTCTCCTACGCCTACGTACAACCCATAATCGGGCTTGTCTTTAGCTATGCGAAAAACTCGAAAAGTATATTTATATTTAGGCTTGTGAGTGTATATATCCTCATCTCCTCGCCAACCTGGGTAAGATAGTGTAGTTTTTTCGAACTTAAAGCCCTTATTTATTAATATATCCTTAAATTCATCTCGGGTCATAAGTGTATTGTAGCATAAAGAAATCGCTGAATTGGAGTTCTTCCTCCCACTGTCTTCCTCACTATACAAAGCGATCTAGAACCGTCAAGGTAGTACAAGTCTCCACCTTGACGAACCTAGCTCACTTTGTGCCCTTATTACAGAAGTGGTCGGAATTAGAACCACTCGAAACGAAAGGAGTTTATCATGAATGATAAATCAGCAGAAATAGCAAAGATTAATGATGCGTATCGTAAGGCCCGTCAGGGTTTTATGGTAACCAGAGGTGTATCGGCGTTGCCGAATATCGCTAAGGTGTTATCTATAGTTCAAGATTTTAATGAGTTTAGTGAGGACAACGATCCTTACGGCGAGCATGATTTCGGATCATTCGAGTGCTTTGACGAGAAGTTGTTCTGGAAGATAGATTACTACAATTCTGTTTTAGAATTGTGGGCCGATCCGCTGAGCAGCGCGTGTCACCGAGTTTTGACGGTGATGTTGGCTGACGAGTACTAGATACTACGTCCTGAGCATGACGATAAAAGGCTCAAGATAAAGACTTTGGCATATTGTTACCAATAAACGTCCAGATTGTGGAAATACTTGGGGTTTGGCTGAGCGCTTTTATAGTAGTTGTGCCGATTGATAATTCTTCTGGGCTAATACCGGCACTTTCCAATGTACTTCTTGCAAAGTCAAGAAAACGCGCTTCGCTTGAGCTGCTATTAAAGACAAACAGAATAGTTGGATATAATCCCCCACTCCAACCCTCTTCTTCGCTATGGGCAATATATTCAGCCAATCGTTTTTTAATAAGAAACGATTGGATGTCGTACGCTAGGATGACGAAATATTCACGCTTACCTCGTAAATAAATATCTGGTTTGGTTTCGGGAAAGTTGGTAAAAGCAGCTACCTCTTGTCGAGTAAACATTTCAAATTTATCTTTGTAAGTATTTTTGATGGCATTATAGACTGTGAATGTATCAGTATTGTGCCGAATAAACTCGTCGCTAAGAGATTTGTTTTTGTAATAAGAATGAAGAATGCTTGGGTTAAAGCGTGGGTCATCTTTAAAGACGGCTACGCCCTTGGCTGTTAACCAGTATATTGCTGGTTTACGGTCAATTTTGTAAATAGGCTCATATTTTCTAAGGATGTAGTTTTTTTCTTCTAGGATACGTAATGTTCTTAGTATGGTTGTTTCTTGTTTTAGGCTTTGGTATGTAGTTATTAGGGGTATGGTTATGAATCGGAATTTGTAGATAAGCATCAGGATATGTTTTTGATTATTGTTTAAGTTGTATGTTTCGTTTGTCTTTGTCATCTTTGTTCTTCTCTCTATATATAATATATATAAGAGGGAGAGTAAAATAGCAAGTATATATCTTAAAACAGTTACTAATAAAAGCAGTTAGCAAGCTGCCTATTTTATTGTGTTTTTTAGCATAAAGGTATTGCTTAATTGTACTATGAGTAGTACAATTAAATTATAAAGATAGTACATTAATAAATCGGCTATATCGCTAGTAATTGGACAGAATTAGTCATTGTATTACAATGATATTATGACAGTCCGACCAAAAATGCAGATTGATGTGTCCAACAAGGTTAAAGCGCGCGCCAAAGCTGTTGCCGCTGACCGTGAAATAACACTCGCACAGTTAGTTTTAACTGGGCTATCTAAAGTTGGTGACGATAAACTAGCTAAATTAGTAAAAGATGAGATTGAGAATAGAACAGGTCGCGGACGACCAGCTAATAATTAAGCGATATAGCCGATACGTTATGAACCGGTAGCAAAGAAGTTTGCCGCTGGTTTTTGTTATTAGGGGGTAATATGGGTGAAACGTTCGACAATTTAGTATCAATCATGACAAAATCATTTCGTGTCGATGATAAAGCTATTGAAGAACTCCGTATTATTTTAGAAGAACAAAATGAGCGTAAATTTAGTCATGATGAGGCCGAGCAAGTTGGTCGTAGTCTAATTACGATAGTTGAAACCTTAGCCAACGGTCGAACAATTACCAATACTAGAGGTAATAATCGTGATAACTGATAAGTCAGCAACTGTAATACTCGCAAGGGTCTCGTCTAAATCACAAGAGGATGAGGGCTACTCACTAGACTCTCAGGTAAAACTATTACAAGGATACTGTCTCAATAACAATCTAAGGGCGATTAAGGTTTATAAGATCGCTGAGACAGCGTCTAAAGAACAAAGTCGAAAAGTTTTTAATGAACTACTCACCTACATTATTGAAAATAACATTTATAACCTAGCAGTTGAAAAGACCGACCGCCTAACCCGCAATTTAAAAGATGCCGTAGCAATTGATGATTGGTTACAGGCGGATGGCGATCGTATGCTACATGCTGTCAAAGAAAATATTAAACTGCATAGAGATTCTAAATCTGACGTAAAATTTATGTGGAATATTCACCTAGCTGTTGCTAAAAAATATACCGATAATCTACGTGAAGAAGCGATGAAAGGTTGGGCTGAAAAATTAGCTCAAGGCTGGCTCCCCTCTCGTCCGCCAATTGGATACATGACAGCCATTCAAAATGGTAAGCGCATTCACGTCCCCGATCCAAAGAAAGCGCCGTTCGTAATAAATGCCTTTGAATTGTATATTAAACCAGGCGGAACAATTGAGTCAGTTTGGACTTTATTAAAAGATTTAGGTGTTACGACCTACAACGGCCGTCCACTAACCAGAAGCTCAACACACTTACTATTATGCAATCCATATTACATGGGTATTATTAAGTTTGATGGCGAAACATATGCAGGCTCACAAACTCCCCTTATATCAAAGCAACTGTTTAGAGCAGTTCAAGCAAAGATGCATAGTGGGAAATCGTCGAAGCGTCAAACCCATGATGTGGTTCTTAAAAACATTCTCAAATGTAGTTATTGTGGCAAAGTTATCACATGGGAAAAACACAAAGGTCACTACTACGGTACATGCCATCATCTAACGCCATATTGTAAACAAAACAAGTATCTTCGTGAAGACGCTGCTCAAGATGTATTGGTTGAAAAAATGGGCGACCTTATTAGTCCATCAAAAGCCGTTGTTGATTGGTTAATTTGCCGTTTAGAAGCCGATTTTAGAGATAATACTGACCAGACAGAAGAATACAAGCAAACGATAAAAACAAGGCTCAGCCGGCTCGAGAAGATGGATGAAATGCTATATGACGACAAGCTAGCTAACGAAATTTCTAAAGAACGCTATGAGAGTAAACACGCTAGTATACTTGAACAAATTAATCAGCTAAAAGACGAACTACTTATTGCAAGCTCGACTAGCTTAGAAAAGCATCAACAAGCAGTTAATTTATTAAAAATTACCCAGACCGCTAAAGACGAATATTTGAGTGAAAATTTGACCAATGAACAAAAGCGTACGATTTTAGCAGAACTTTTTGAATCAGTCGAATATACGGACAGTTCCATATCTGTTAAATTCACAAAATTTGTAAATTCGATTGCTGAAAAAGCACGTGTTAGTAGACAAATATTAAAGGAGGCAAAAATGAATTGCAGAACTAACAAAAATGACCCCAATGATAGAGGTCAAACTGTGGAAAACTCTCAATTAGAGCTTCTTCGTCCTATTTGGCAGGGGTACACGGAATCGAACCATGATCCTAGGTTTTGGAAACCCATGTACTAACCGTTGTACTATACCCCTATATTGAGTCCTTAATACTTTTGAACAATTAATATTGTAACAGATAATATTTAATATAAAAAGTGTTGTAAAAGCACGAGCAGCATCATATAATTAAACTTAAGATTACTTGTGAGCTCAAAGAAGGAGTGGTCGGCTAACCAAACCCGGTTAATCGTATTTTAAGAGCATTTATGAATATACTAATGCTTGGGTGGGAATTACCTCCTCATAATAGTGGTGGACTTGGAGTAGCTTGCTACCATATGTCCAAAGCTTTGGCTCTCCAAGGTGCTAAAATCGACTTCGTTGTTCCATATAACGCCAAGCATCCTGACATTGATTTTATGACAATTCACAGTGCAACTAGCCTTACTCCACTGGAACGCTATGGGCTTGGAGCTTATGACAGCAAAACAGTTTTAGAAAAAGGTCTACCAGAGGCTGATATTAACGACCTAAAAGACATGCGCGGCGTTCAAAAACGCTATGTTCAGTATGTCGAAAAGTTGGTTATGAAGCTAAAGCCAGATGTTATTCATGCCCACGACTGGTTAACTATGGAAGCTGGTATGCGCGCAAAAGAGTTAACAAATATCCCTTTGGTTGTACACGTCCATGCCACTGAATTTGATAGGTCTGGTAGCAATAGTGGCAATCCATTGGTGCACGAAATTGAATATCAAGGATTAATGATGGCTGATCGAATTTGTGCTGTCAGTAATATTACAAAAAATATTATTATTCAGCGATATGGCATTCCGGCTGATAAAATTGAAGTCGTCCATAACGCGATTGATGTTAATAGTTTTAATGATGGTTATCAGTACGACGACAGTACCTATAAGTATCTAGAAGCAGTAAAAGCTGAAGGATACACGGTTGTCGTTACAATTACACGCTTCACTATTCAAAAAGGATTGGCACACTTAGTTCGAGCCGCTGCTAAAGCTTGTGAAAAATATAGTAAATTAGTATTTTTATTTGCTGGCGATGGCGAACAACGTGATGAATTGATTGAATTGGCGTCCGAATTAGGAATTTCTGATAAGATATTTTTTACTGGTTTTGTCCGTGGTAAGCAGTGGCGTGATGCATATAGTGTTGGCGATATTTTTGTCATGAGTTCCGTCAGTGAACCATTTGGATTAACTGCACTTGAAGCTGCTCATCATGGCAATGCCTTGATTTTAACTAAGCAATCTGGTGTCAGTGAAGTATTAAATAGTATTTTTCGTTATGATTTTTGGGATGAGGATAAGTTGGCAGACCAAATTATTGCAATTGCCACTTCCCCATCGCTTAAGGCAGAGATGCAACACGATATTATGTGTGAATATAGCAAAATTTCTTGGAATGATGTCGCCAAAAAATGTATAAGTATTTATGAATCAGCAAGAAAAGGAGTATCAGTATGAGCAAACGCGGAATTGTAATGTACCTCCACGTCCACCAACCTTATCGTGTGCGCAAATATAGCGTATTCGATACAGCTAATAATCATGACTATTTTGATGAGTCAGATTATAACTGCGATCGTAACAACGAACAGGTTTTTAGAAAAGTTGCCGAAAAATCTTATCGACCAATGAATGCATTGATTGAAAAAATATTAGCAAAACATCCTGATTACAAATTATCACTTAGTATTACGGGTACATTTATTGAGCAGGCTGAACAATGGGCTCCAGATGTTATTGAAAGCTTTAAGCGAATTGTCGCGACTGGGCGTGTTGAGATTGTATCTGAAACTTACTATCACTCACTTGCCTTTTTCTATAGTGTTCCAGAATTTGAGCGCCAAGTTGAAATACATAAAGCCAAGATTCGAGAACTATTTGGCGTTGAAACTCAAGTTTTCCGAAATACCGAGCTGGCTTATAATGATTCACTTGCTAAATGGGCTGATGGTTATGGATTTAAGGGAATTTTGGCTGAAGGCTGGGATCCAATACTTGATTGGCGCAGTCCAAACTATGTATATCGTCCTACTGGCACAAAAAATATTGCTCTACTGCTTAAAAACTATCGCCTAAGTGATGATATGGCTTTTCGTTTTGGTGATAAAAACTGGCCAGAGTGGCCACTGACGGCTGATAAATATAACGGTTGGGTAAATGATTCAATTACAGATAAAGAAATTGTTAATTTGTTTATGGATTATGAAACCTTTGGCGAACACCAATGGTCTGATACTGGTATTTTTGACTTTTATGAAGCTTTTGTCGAAAAATGGCTAAGCAATCCAGTTAATACTTTTTACACCGTATCAGGTGCAATTGATGCATTTGAACCAGCCGGCGAAATTAGTATGCCAAATACCGTAACTTGGGCTGATATGGAACGGGACTTAACAGCTTGGTTGGGCAATAGTATGCAACAAGAATCACTACGTTATATCTATTCACTTGAAGATGACATTATGCGCACCGGTGATATCCAATTAATCAGTGACTGGCGCAAGCTTCAGACATCCGACCACGTTTATTATATGTGTACTAAATGGTTTAATGATGGCGACGTTCATGCTTACTTTAGTCCATACGAATCACCTTACGACGCGTTTTTGTACTATATCAATGTCGTTCGCGACCTTCGTTGGAGATTGCACAATCATCATAATGGCGGAGGTTTAAATGGCTAGACCGATTGTACTCAGCAACGGCGAGTTACATGTCGGGCTAAACGGCTTTGGTATGGTTCACGATTTTTATTATCCATATGTTGGGTTTGAAAATCATTCGGCCGGTGAACATTTACGCCATCATGTCGGAGTTTGGATAAATGGCCAACTAAGTTGGTTGGATAACTACAATGAGTGGACTTTTACTTTTAGATACCCCCATAGTGCATTAGTCGGTCACACTATCGCAAAGAATGAAAATATGGGTGTTTTGTTGGAGTTCGATGATTTTGTCGATGCTGAAGTTAGCGTATTTATTCGTAACATTCATGTTGTCAACTTGCGCGATCAAGCGCGAGAAATACGTTTATTTTTACACCAAGCATTTGTTATTGGTGATTCACGTAGTAATACCGATACTGCTCAATATTTACCAGATAGTAAAGCAATTTTACATTATCGTGGTCGCAGAGCATTTGTTGTTGGTGGTGAATATAATGGTGAATCATTTGATCAATATACGATTGGTTTATTTGGCATTGAAGGCAAAGAAGGCACATTTTTGGATGCAGAAGATGGCGAACTAAGCAAAAATAATGTCGAGCATGGTCGGGTTGATTCAACAATTCGTTTTAAACTAAATATTGAGGCTAATAGTTCTCAGCGAGTACATTATTGGATTGCTGCTGGAATGACAACTCGTGAAGCAATTCGTATTCATAGAAAAGTCCAAGAAGACGGTGCTTTGTCGTTTTTGAAGCGAACAGCTGATTGGTGGAACGAATGGCTAGAACCGACTTATGCAGTTTTGGACAAAATACCACTCGCCCACCGTACGATGTTTTTACAAAGTGTAATGATAATTAAATCACAAATTGATAAGCATGGTGCCGTGATTGCAAGTACTGATACTTCGATGTTGAATTATTCCAGGGATGCCTATGCATACAGTTGGCCTAGGGATGGCGCATATGCGCTTTGGCCACTAATACGTATGGGGTATAAAGATGAAGCGATTCGTTTCTTTGAATTTAGTAAACGCGGTTTACATCCTGATGGCTATTTGATGCATAAATATCGAGCTGATGGTGCACTTGGCAGCAGCTGGCATCCATACGTACATGATGGATTAGTTGCGCCACCAATCCAAGAAGATGAAACGGCTTTGCCGCTGTATGTTTTTGCTCAATTCTATAATAAAAATCCAGATTCTAGTTTGCTTAAAGAATTTTATAAAGACATGATTGTGCCAATGGCAAACTTTTTGGCAAGTTACGTCGACAGGTTAACTGGACTGCCAAAGCCAAGTTATGATTTATGGGAACAAACCTTCTCAACTAGCACCTATACGACCGCTGTAACGTACGCCGCCTTGATTGCCGCATCTGATTTAGCAACTGCCGCTCACGATGCTGATAACGCCGTAAAATGGCGCTTAGAAGCTAATGATATACAAACCGCTGCTCATAAACACCTTTATAACGAAGAAAGAAAGATATTTTATAGAGGTATAAATATTAAAGATGGTCATATTATTAAAGATAGTATAATCGATTGTTCAAGTACCTTTGGTGCATATACTTATGGGTTATTTGCAGCTGACAGTAATGAAATATTAACTTCAATCGAAACACTCAAACAGATTTTTGGCATTAATAATGGTGCGCCTGGCTTACCTCGTAGTGAAAATGATGATTATCGTCGAGTTAGTCCCGGTATAACTGGAAACTATTGGTACATCACTTCATTTTGGCTAGCTCAATATTATATTGATTTAGGCGAAACCGACAAAGCTGTTGAAATTTTGGATTGGGCTAAACGCCATTCGTTAAATACTGGTATGATGGGAGAACAAATTGACCCAGTAACAGATGAGATTATAGCTCCTGCACCACTAACTTGGTCGCATGCTGAATATGTTACCACTTTACTTAACATGATTGCTAAGAGCGCTAAGTAATATGAAATTGTTTTTTAAAGGTACCGTCAGAAAAGTTGCACATAGGGTATTTCATAATGTAATTAATAGTCGATATCGTCGACGTGTAATATCTAAGTTTGCAGATAAATTAGGATTGGTTTACTTTGGGAATGTAGATCAGCGTTCTGACGACTATGAAGTCGTGCGTGGGTTTACCGTGTCTTCATCTCATCAAGATAATCACTATTGTGTTGGTTCAGTTGATGATTATGATATTGCCGTTGTTGATCGGAATGATGCCGTGTGGCAAGCCGATGGATCTGTATCTATTTATCACTGGCTAGTAGTCGCTATCAATTTGCACACTAAACAAGATATTCCACATGTATTTATTAGCGCTCATAACCACGATTTAAAACCATATTCAGCTTTTTTTGCATCAAATCATACTATGCGAGAAATTAATATGGGAACGTTTGAATCTTATGACCGTGATTTTACAAGTCGTTTTTCGATATATTCTCAGCCATCAGAATCAATTGAGGTTGAACGTTTCTTCCCCGCCAGCTCGGCAAGGGTTTTGGCTGCTCACTTTTGGCCGCTATCAATCGAGATAAAGGATGGTTTCTTGTATATATATTCGGATGATCAAAAGATTACTTCAAACTTACTCGATACAATGCTTGAAAGTGGTCTGTGGCTAGCTAATCATTTAGATATTCAGTCAGAACTTGTGTAGATAATAAAATAACCCCGCAAAATGCGGGGTTATTGATACGTTCAAATAATTAGCTTTTACGTGGTTTGATTTCGTTGCGGCCAAGATTTTTCTTGGTTTCAGTATATAGCGCGTGTTTACGTGCTATTGGGTCATATTTCATCAAACTAATTTTTTCAGTAGTGTTTTGGGTATTTTTAGTTGTGTAATAAGTACGGTGTCCCGTAAGTTTGCTCACTAAACCAATCAATTTGCGCTTTGTGTTCTTTTTTGCCATGTGATTCCTTATAGTTTTATATAGGCTATTAAGGGTAGATTATACCAAATAAAGTTACTACCGGCAAGCCCTTAGGTGATAGATATTATCTAAAGTTATTAAATGCGATTGGAAAGTCAAAATCTTGTGCTTTAATAAGTTGCATTGCAACCTGAAGGTCGTCTTTGCTGCCACTAATTATTCTAACTGATTCGCCTTGGATTTGAGCTTTTACTTTTGGAAGTTTATCTCGCAAAACCTTTGTAATTTGCTTTGCTTTATCCTGATCTAGGCCCGCAACAAAAGGTACTTCCTGAGTCGCCTTCATATTACTGGTTGCAATTGTTTTACTTAAATCGAGGACTTTACTACTTAATTCTCGTGAAGCAAGTTTTTTGCGGACAATATCGATAATACTTTCAATTTGCCAATCATTTGCGCCAATTATCTTAAATCCTGACTTATTTTCAAGCCAGTCAATCTCGGCTGGTGTGCCTTTAAAATCATAGCGATTGCTAATTTCTTTTTGAGTTAATGCAAAAACGTTATTCATTTCTGCTTTGTCGTACTCTGATACAGTGTCAAAACTAAATGTTGCCATGGTGCTATTATAACAAAAATCAACATCAAGTGTGTGCTATGTATTTTTTATCTATCGGTTCTTAGATTATTTGATTGAAGAAATGTCAAAAACCGGAACTTGCTGGGACAGGAATATTAATAATTGGGTCCGTAGCGGAATACTTTCGACTGATTTTTTGATTGATTCAATATCATCATAGTTGGTGTTCGGTACAAAATACGAGAGCATATTTTTTATATGATTAGTTTCTAATCTATTTCTAGAATTATCTTTTCTATTAACTAATCTCTCAGGCTCAATAAAAGTAGTGTCACTATCGGTACCGTGAAGAAAACTGCTATCTGTTTTCATGGCTCTTATAAAATTTCCAGCAGAAACTTCTTTATATTCAAGACGTTTAATATCTAAAATTATTTGTTCTCGTTCAGATTCCGTGCAATCATGAAATATATCTATCAAAAATTTTGTACCATCAAGTATAGATAAGCCATCTTGATTATTGGTCTCGTTGTCTTTTTGTATACCTTTTATATAATCAGAATCGTAATATTTATCGATTATTGCACGAATCATCCATTCACGGATAAGCAGCCCAACTTCTTTTGACCTATACGAATCGTATTCAATAACATCTGGCTGATTTGGATTATTAAATGACTCTTTGTCATATTTACTAAAGCCGCCACAACCTTCTAGCGTCCAGCCGGTAAAATCTTCTTTTAAACCGCCAGATACCGAAAGGGTGTCCTTAAAGATGGTCTCGCTAGGGGTTCCGTTATAGATTGTATATGATAATGTTCTTGCAGTGCGGCCATTGGAATCTGAAAATGGGTGCGCTAAGACAATGCCATTAAATATAACTATTGCAGCATAAGCTAGTGATTCATTATCATCTAATGTGTTATCAGCTAAAAAATCTTTTGATAGTTTTATAAATTCATGTAAAACATCTATTTTGTCGTCTGTTGTTTTTGGAACTCTATTGCCGGCCATTGCTTTGTCATATAATCCGTCAAAATAAGCAATATCTTCTGATGGGCCTCTTTGGATTAATGTAGCTGTTTTACGTATTAAATCAAGATAGTCATTATTTGGTAAGTTTAAAAAATAACCACGTCGTACTGTGGTATCACTATCAATATTCAAACTCTCAAAATAATCTGATACTGAATTTCCGTACTCTTGAGTCTTTTTATGGCTATATACTTCATTTTCATTCATTGCTGTATATTATACACTAAAACGCCATAACATGCAAGCACTATGGTTGTTGCCGCAATTCTCTAGGTTATCTGTTTAACTTCGTTGATAGAAGATACTATATGTGATAAAATCTACCGAGTGGCGTGCCGTGATAGCTCAGTTGGTAGAGCGCATCCATGGTAAGGATGAGGTCTCGGGTTCAACTCCCGATCGCGGCTCCAAATTACACTTGAAACCATTACGATTATCAGATAGAATGGTTAAGTATCTTAATAACATATATGCCGACTTAGCTCAGTGGTAGAGCAGCTGTTTTGTAAACAGCAGGTCTTCGGTTCAAGCCCGAAAGTCGGCTCCATTTTTAATTTTAAAAGGCTCCTAGTGAATATATCACTAGGAGCCTTATTTGTTTAATCAAGAGAAGAGTGTATCCTAGAAACTTCCAGATGAGCCGCTACCATCGAACCCGCCTCCGCCGTCAAACCCTCCAATGTCGCCAAAACCAAAACTACTGCTGTCGTCGCTAATATCGTTACTTTGCGAGTAGCTACCAGACGAACCACTTTGGCTATGGGCACTTTCGGCATGATTAATGTCAGATTGGATATTCATTAGCATCGCGTAAACAATTAGCCAATCAATATTTTGATACCCTGGATATTGGCTTGCTACCTGTTCGTACTGGATTTTAGCCTGTTGCAGATAATCACTTGCACTACTATTGCTGTTAGAAGTCTTTTCTTCAACTGTTTTGATCATCTCTGGAATGCTTTGTAGTAATCCAGGGCCATTTTCCCTGGCCTCTTTTGCAAAGTCAATTTGAGTTTTCATTTTAAATATAATTGACTTTAACGGATCAATAACTGAATTTATTTCATCTCTAGTAGAGCTCCAGTCGATTCGCTGTCTTGAATTAAATATTTGTTTAAAAACTGTATATCTGCTGATAATTGTTGGTAGTTCTTCGTACATGTTTGAATTAATATCTGGATTATCCGAAAGTTCCGTAGCCTCTTTTATAAGACTCGGAATTTCATCAATCGAGCTTAGCACATAACTACGAGCTTCTTTTTTGCCGGTTATGTATGCATAAGCAACCGCCACGATAAAAAACGATATCAAAATGCTTCCAAAAATTGCTATAAGAAGAATTCCAGTCTTCTCGTCTGTGTCTGAGTTGTTAGCGACCGTCTGCGATACTATTGGCTCGTAAACTTGCATTATTGCGTGCGTTCCGTCTATTACTCCTTTTGACATATTGCCATCTTTAAAATTAGGAATAATAACATCATCCCTGATTTGGTTGGCATCATCTATGGAAAATGATGTGATTGCTCCGGATGCGATTTCGATACGCATCTCTCGTTCGCTTAACGCTACGAGAAAAACAATACCGTTATTTAGGTTGGATTTGCCCACTCCCCATTCTGTCGCTATGTTCTTTGTATAATCTTCAATGGATTCGTTGCCTAGGGAGTCGATAATAACAACGGCAACTTCAACGCCAGTCCTTTCTTCAAAATCAACCAGCTCTTGGTTTAGTGAAGCCCCCTCGTCCTTTGTCAGTAAACTAGCGAAGTCATTTACATAACCTGCCGCTTTTGGATAGTCTTGGGCAAAACATGGTGTCGTTACGGATGTAATTATGAATAATAAAAAAATTACAGCAATTACAGATCGTCTTACGATTTTCATATTCATTCTCCTTCTCTCGATTTTTCAGGTACCTTACCATTGTGCGTAATAGAAACAACTATAGAATAATTATACAAAACAGTCAATGTCTTAAGGTAATATGTAGTCTTAACATACTTTCCTTAGGTTAATCTTTCTGATAGAATAAGTTAGTGGAAAAATGAACGTTCCATAGTTTGCTGGAATCGTGTAGTGGCAATCACGGAAGACTGTAAATCTTCTGCCTTACGGCTTCGTAGGTTCGAGTCCTACTTCCAGCACCAAATTAGATAACCACACCGTAAGGTAGTGGTTATTTAATTTGGTATTTGAAATTTAGGACTCTAACCTACGAAGTCTTTTGTCCTTGACAAAAGTTCGTAGGTTCGGCGTAGCGATTGAAGCGAAAAAGTGTTTACATTTTTTCGTGAATGAGCGGAGGAGCCAGCTTGCTGGCGATGACCTACTTCCAGCACCAAAATGTGTTTACATATTTGTATGAGTAAATGGAAAAGCCAACGGCGACGTTCTACTTATTAATATATATTAATAATATTGTAACCGAGCGAACGTGGCTTTAGCCGCTGACCTACTTTCAGTACCGTCCATATTGACTTAGGCCTTTAGAAATGCCATAATAACAACCACATTATTTTATGTCTCATCTGCGGGAGTGCACGCAGAACACGCACCTTTGGAGGATTTATCATGGACAAGAGTATATTCTTCCGACCTTTGTTCGTAGTCAACAAGTGGAATACAGACAGTATAAAATGTCATGGTTGTTTTGTTGAAAATACACCCACGAGCGATCAGTCCGAATATATGCTGACTGGATTGGTAAGGGGTCATTCTGATGGCGTTGAGGTTATTCGAATGTTTAATAGAGTATTCGACGCCGAGAACCAAATGGAAAGTTACTCCGAAGACTACGACAGTTGTGGGGTAAACTTAGTACAGTATTCGATAAGCGGTGTATGCCAGAAGGATTTAGACCATTACGGAATAAAAGCTTCGGCAATTGACGACGAAACCTACGTCATAATCATCGGATCTACTTCAATAAAAAATTACAATCTAAAATATTTGTGGGAATTAACATTGAGGCACTATTCAATTACTGCTGACATGGTATTGCTCGCAAGGGCATACGAAGGCTTGTAAAATATGAGTGTTCTCTGGCCATTGGCCGAGAGCACTCATTTAAATTTAATACATTAATTAAGCGCTCCAATCCTAAGACCGAAGCGCTTACTATTATGTGTTGTGAGGTGTTTATCGTCCTTGTTTGAATATTGATGGCAGCCTAATCCACCAATGATGTGCCTCTTTTGGAGTTTCTTCGAACCTAAAATAGGCTGTGTTGTCTGGCACTGGTATAGCTGGCACCGCATCTTCGCCCAGCATTTTTGTTTTGCAAAGGACGCAATACAATTCAGTGCTTGCCCGATTGTCATCGCGACGACGCCATAGACGGCCTCTTTTGCCACAACATTCACACGCATAATCTAGTGGTACTGATTGGCCACGGTAATCGATTGGAAAACTATAACCAGTAAATTCCATGATTAAAATTTCGTTAGGCATCAAACTCACATCCTCTCGAAGGTACATAGTCTAAGGAATAATCTCAAAAATTGAGTTACTCACCTAGCTGGTGATATTTTAACATTATTAATATATAACGCAAAACATTAGAATATACGTTGACATCTGTATATTTAACTTATATGCTAACAATATTAGACATCATTTACTGTGTTTAATCTCACCCATGGGAGTGCACTTGGGTTTCTGTTCTTTAGAATATTGAGGTGATAATATGTTCAAGCACTGTATTGACTACACAGATATAACTGTTGTCTTTAAGGATGAGGCGGAATTATACGGTTGCACTCATTGTGGGTTATCAATGGCCCATAGCTTAATATTTGTTCAAAATGACCCCGATATATGCATAGTTTCATGTCTTGGGTGCGGTCATGTATATTTCTGCTATAGACGATCAAGCAGCAAAATTAAGTGTGAGTATGGTTTAAGGGTAAGGCTAAATCTTCTGTGCAATACTCAACAAATTCCTATTAAAATACATCCGAGATATGACATTATGTGTCATGGCAGAAAAGATGAAAAGCCAAAGATTGACGGTGAATATTTTGGGTCACGCGGAATAAGGCCCACTAAGGTTGGCGTATGTTATAAATGTGGCGCATGTGCTGAATTGCAGTTAATATCGTCTGTCAGGTGTGAGGAATCCGGAAAACGCGTTGTGAATATGTTTGATAAAGGTGGTGCAACGTTAAATTTTCGAGAATCATCCCCTTGCAGTGTTACTGTTAGCGTTTGTGCGTGTAAAAAACATGGATACAACCTAAAGTTGCTTAACGCTGCAGCTAAACTGCTGAATGGCGTTATAACTAGTGACTTAGTTGAGACTTCGTGACACCTCAATAAAATAAGTAAATAATAGCTCGGCAATGCGCCGAGCTTTATTTAATTACATTACTTTTCGGGGCTGGCGTATGCGTTTTGGTTGTCCCTGAGGAATGATCATTTTAGCTGCTTTTTCGCGTAAGCTAAGAGATAAGTTTACCTGCCCTGTTCTGTCATAGGCGTCGGCAAGGATATTAAGAGTTTGTGGAATTGGATCAAGTTCAACAGCTTTCTCAAGAGATTCGAGCATCTTTTTATTATTACCTAGTTTTTCTTGAACCTTGGCGTAGGCAATATGTCTGGAAGCTAAATCACCATCAATAGCTAAGGCTTGTTCGAACGCCAAAGCTGCTTTGTCATAATTTTTGGTTTCGTAATAAATAAGGCCAACGTTATGCAAGCTGCTGGCGCTTGGTTCAAGTGATTGGGCAATCTCAAAGCATTCAATAGCATCCTTGAGTGATTGTTGTTTAGCATATAGAATCCCTAAGCGGTTGTAGGCACTGGCATTCCGTTCGTCGACACGAAGAATTGTCAGTAGTGCCTTCTCTGCCCGCAGATATTTTTTACTTTGAAGAGACTCTTGAGCTATTGCCCAGAGCTGACTAAGTTTTTCCGATAATTTTACTGGTAAATCAGTAGCGACTTCGGCAATGGTTTGGTGTTGATAAATAACCCAAGCCCCTAGTAATATGATCAATAATAGACCTAACATATTCAACAATTATTATAACAGATTAGATAGCTAATTGAGCCAAACAGAGCCGAATATTTCCATTTGCCTCAATACGCTGATAAGCTTTTAGTATTGAATCGATATGTTTAATGGCGTCTATTTGAGGATTTGCCGCAATACTTCGTTTTAAAATATTTGACATATCTGTTAATAACGATAATGCATTTAACCTATTATCCTTATAACGATTCGCAATTAATAGTTTTTGGTACGGGCTTCCAATTAGAAGTTCACGGGCATCGCGTATAATCAGGCTTCTTGATTCAAAATATGTATCATCACTACAAAGTCTTGTAATTTCGGCTGGTAATCCGTCAGCCATAAATAATATTTGTGAGCGCTTAGTTGTATCTGTTATTTTAAGTGAATCAAGTAACTGTTTTGATTGTTCAGTTGTAATTGGCCTAATATTTAGACTTTCCACGCGTGATAAAACCGTTGGCAATAATTTAGAAACCGAATGAGAAACGAGGATAAAATATACATCTTTGCCGGGCTCTTCCAGTAGTTTTAAAAAAGCATTTTGAGCTTGGTGCGTCATGCGCTCGGCGTAATCTATTATAATAATCTGTTTGTCGACGTGTTTTGTACGAGTATTATCATAAAGTCGTCTCATAATGTCGACGTTAATGATACCCTTTTCGATATCAACTTTTTCGTCTTTTTCGGGCAAAATAATTACAGGAGTTGCCTGACAAAGTTCGGCAATATATCGACTAATTGTGCTAAGTCCAACACCTTCGGCCCCAGTTAATAATAATGATTGTGGCAGATGATTAGCGATAGATATAAGCAACTTTTCGCTTGCCTGGTTCATTATTGGCTTCATCCCGTTAGAACTCCTTATTAGGTTTATCAGTACTATTAATCATTCGATTTATTCGCATTGGTATTCAATATGAGAAAGTATGTTGCAGAGTTCTACCAGGATAAATCATAATGAGATATCAGGAAAAAAGCTCGTTAATTCACTAGGAACTGGCGATGTAAATGTTTTGCGTTCGCCATTTGGAATGGTTATTTCAAGACTATAAGCGTGTAGATATAGGCGCTCAGCAGCTTTTCCATATACCCTATCGCCAAGGATTGGAGTGTTAAGATACTTCATATGTACGCGTAATTGATGTGTTCGGCCAGTTTTTGGCTGTAGTTTAACTAAAGCATATTTACCATCTGTTGCGATAGTTTCATATTTTGTAATAGCCGACTTACCTTTACTATCAACTCTAAAAGTACTTGGAGCGGCTGGATTACGAGCAATTGGTAAATCGATATTTGCTTTGTCTAGTTTTGGAATTCCACTTAAAACTGCATAATATGTCTTTTTAGTTTTACGATCGGCAAATTGTTTTTGCAACATTGTCGCCGTATCTTTATTGCGAGCGCCAATCATTATTCCGCTAGTATCGCGGTCTAGTCGGTGAATGATTCCGGCACGATTTGTGTCTACATTATAATCGCTATAGCGTTTAAAAAAGTCAGCAACGGTAAATTCTTCACTTAAAACGCCTTTGGCGTGAGACAAAACTCCGCAAGGTTTGTTGATTACAATTACGTTGTCGTCGATATAAATAATTGGAAGTTCGTTTGCGCTATAATCAGCATCTTCATCAAGGCTTACAGCAATGTCATCAATCTCGACTACATCTTGTTTTGGTGAAGTAACGACTTTGCCATTTACGCTAATATGACCGGCTTTAATGTGTTTTTGCCAAGTGCTACGTGACGTTTCGGGATAACGGTCAGCTAATTCACTGTCAAGACGTCGTTTACTTGATATTACTTCAAATAAATAACATTCTTTGCCCTTAAACGGCATGGCATATGAAATTTCCTCGTCATTAGGATTTTTAACTAAATTGCCTTCGATGTCATTCTTTAACTTTTTAACCTGAGATTCGACATATTTAACGTCATCTTCGGCTGAATCATCGAATAAAATATAGTATTGTTTGCGTAGAAAACGGAAAGAAACTAATGTATTGATTGGATTTGGATGTGTCGTCTTGATTGATTCAACATGACGAGGGACATTATCTTCATTCGCCAGTTTGTAACGGCGCATGACGTCCAGGATATCACGACTAGCTACTTTTACCATTAGTTAACCCTTGGTCGCAATCCGACAGCCTGCTGAGCTCGTAGCAGTGTTGCATTGGCAATCAGGGTTAAGTCATGTTCAGATTGTTCAAGTTTATCAATTACGGCTTTGTCGTCAACATTTGAAAGCTTTTCTTGGAAATCAGTTAAAAATACTTCAACTTCACTGGCAACGACGGCTTTAAAGTTACCGTACATAGTTTGGCCTTCAAATTCAGCAATAACCTCTTTGAGCGATGTTCCGCGAAGTAATGATAAGATTTCAAGTAAGTTACTAATGCCGGGTTGATTTTTCTTGTCATAGTGAATTTCAGCTTTGTCATCAGTTGTAGCACCCATAACTTTCTTAGCAGCAACGGATGGTTCGTCGCTGAGGAATATAACACCACGGCCAGATTCGTCGCTTTTGCTCATCTTTTTAGTTGGATCGATTAGGTCTTTAATACGTAGACCTTGGTCTTTGCCAAAGAATTCGTGTTGGTCTTTGACTGGTTCGGGAACTACAAAGATATTATCAAACTTTTTATTCATACGTTCAGCGATATCGCGAGCAAATTCAAGGTGCTGAGTTTGATCTTCGCCAACTGGAATATATTTAGCATTATAAAGAAGAATATCAGCAGCCATAAGAACTGGATAATTAAACAAACCAACACTAGTGCGATCGTCGCCAATTGTACTTGACTTCTCCTTAAACTGAATCATTCGGCTCATTTCGCCAAACCCTGTAAAACAATCTAATATCCAAGTTAGTTCGCTGTGAGCTGGAATGTAACTTTGGCGGTAAAGATATATATTATCATTATCAATTGGCAAACCGGCAGCTACGAATAGTCTGGCATTGTTAAGAATTTGTTCATAGAGAACACTGTGGTCGACTGGCGTTGTAAAGCTGTGAAGGTCAGGAATAAACATATTAATCTGATATTCATCAGAACGCTTTTTGGCCATATCGATAATTGGCAAAATTGCACCAAAATAATTACCAATTGTAAGGTTGTTATTGGCTCGGATTCCAGTTAATATTACAGGTTTTGACATAATTAACCTTATTATAACAGCTTAGGTAGCATAACGCACCTAAATAACATCACTTGGCCATCTCTAGCCTGTCTACATTGACAAAATAGTGCAATTGTGATATTTTCATCTTAACAATTATCTAAAATTATAAATATTTTTGGTGTTGACGGTCATTAAAAAATCAGATTATTACAGTGCACGTCTTGGCTAAGGATTAGTTTAGATATGTCCTTCTCTGCTGGGGCAGTACATTAGTTGTTAATTGACGATTAATGCGCTGCTCCAACAAACCAACTTTTGTTGAGCGCTTTATATATATTTTGTATAAATATCATATTTAGCCGATAAAGTCGGCGAGGAGGAAAAAATGGATACGATGCAGATTTATATCCATAAACAACCAGCGGTTATTAACAATTTTCATTTTCAAGAAGGACACGTCTCTTGGATAGATACAGAAGGCATCATATATGCTGCTTGTGACTCGTTAAGAGACTACCACGCAGACTCGTTCGACCTACTCATCTACCGCTTGACTGATGGTAGCTGGGTAGACGAATGGGCCAACAGTATGTCGATTCCAAAAGTCATAGAGGCTATAAAAGCCTATCGCGACGAAAAAGCCATGGACACTGCGGTATTAGAGGCAGAAAAGTTAGATGCTGAGCACAATCTCTATATTACGGATAAAGAGCTACGGTTTATGAAAATAAGTCCATATTTTGATCCAACCTATGGCATTGTGAGTGGCAATTATGCAATATATACACCCACAAGCGTTGTTGGCGTTTATTGTGTAAAAGGAAAAACAACGCGTAGCGACGTCAAACCCATAAACTATCTTCGTCACTATAAGGCACTAAGTATTTTAGAATACGAGGACCTGAGGAAAGAAGCTGATAAAATTAAAGATGAAGGTATGCATATTTGACTGTACATTAATAAGTATATTTGAGCGGGGTGGAATTTATTCTCCCCGCCCGAATACAGTCAGGACATGCACTATTGTAATAATTTGATTTTTTGATAAATAACTCTGGAATAATATCTGGAGCTATTTTATTGTTTGCACAAATTCAATCCGCTGGCGTCGAATTGGCAATCCCCTGTTTTGGATAAAATAATTACCTTTTTTATCGTATCAAATTGCAAAAGTGATGCTTTTATTTCTTCTTGAGCCCTGGCATCTGACATAGTTCCTATTGCATCGAATGTACGGCAAAAGCGCAAAGTCGCGACATTATTTTTTACGGTAACTGTAAAATCATCACCCTGGCAGTCGCTTGCGCCGCTACGAACCTTTACATCACTGAAATAACCTAATTCTGACTCTGTTGCAGTTGGGCCAGCCAGAAGCTGTTTGATAACGTATTTTGCGACACCAAGGTCTGGTGATTTGCGATCAACTGTATAAGTTTTAGTTGGATCGTCGTATGATTCTGGAGTTTTTGAAAAATATACTTTTACTGGATATGTTGTTTGCGTCGTTGTATCTGTTTTACTATTATTTTGGGACTGAAATATCAAAAAAACCGCCGACCCTACTGCTAGTAAGATAAATGCGATTATTGCAATCAGAACGCGTTTATTCATATAAACCTCCTGTAATTATTATTATACTCTGTTTAATTCTACTATAAAGTGGCTATGTATAATTGACAAAATATTAACTTTGTGATATTTTAACATTAACATTTATCTGACTTTTTGGTTAAGTTTGGATTTGATGTGGTCATTAATAAATCAAATTATTACAGTGCATGTCTAAGTCTTTCTTGGATACATATATCTTTTTTCTTCGAGAGTGGCACTATAAATTAGTATTTTATATTCTAATTTATAGTGCTGCCCTCGATATTATTTTGGGTAGTAAAAATATATATGCCCAAAGGAGGAATAAAAATGCCTAGGCCAATTCGAAAGTCTAATCCTATTTATTATGGTGAGCTGCCGTCAGAACGTGAACTGTGTAGCCAAACGATTGACTTATTTATTAGGTCTATCAAAATCGTCGAGGATTTTGACGGTTCAATAAGGGGTAAATACTTTAAATTGTTTGACGAGAACCCTATTGTTGAGGAGTCGCTCCTGATGTGGCTCGAAGAATATTGCCAAGAACCTAAAGGTATTGAGATACCCAAAGAGTTAACTTGGTTAATATACTTAGTGGGCACATCAGCATTTAATGACATAAAGTCTATGTCATCTTATTTTAAAGAGCTATAAAATGAGATGACTTCATATTTGTCTGTACATTTCGGTGTACAGACAAATATGGCCCTCACGGGTTTTAAAACTCGACATGCACTATTGTAATAATTTGATTTATAACCTTAAACAAAAAAACACTCCGGATAAAACTGGAGTGTTTTTTTGTTTCTGTAAGACTTAACGCTTTGAGAATTGTTCGCGCTTACGAGCAGAACGAAGACCATATTTCTTGCGTTCTTTTTCGCGAGAGTCACGTTTCAAAAATTCAGCTTTTTTAAGAACTGTATGTAGATCAGCGAAACCAGTGTTTAAAGCTTTTGCGATAGCTAATTTAATAGCATCAACTTGGCCAGCTACACCGCCACCCTTAACTACTACGGTAATATCAAAATCTGATTGTTTATTAACAAGAGCTAGTGGATCTGTGATTTCAGCAAGATGAGTTTTGTTTAAATTCAAATACTCAGCAGCTGGTTTATCATTAATCGTTAACTTGCCCTTACCTTTAAACAAACGTACTTGTGCGGTTGCACTCTTACGTCGGCCTAAGCCGTAAAGATATTTAGATTCAGCCATAATTATTTAACCTCAACTTTCTCTGGAGTTTGTGCGGTATGTGTGTGGTTTTCGCCAGTAAAGATACGTAGGCGCTTCATACGCTCTGCAGCTAGCTTGTTTACGGGAATCATTCCCTTAACAGCTAGTTCTATAATCTTTTCTGGTGACCTAAGTCGCATTTGTCCAAGTGTTCGGTCACTAATACCACCAGGGAATCCTGAGTGATGATAGTACATTTTATCAGTTTCTTTTGCGCCAGTAACAACAAGCTTTTCGGCATTGATAACAACAACGTAATCGCCTGCATCAATATGTGGTGTATAAGTTGGCTTATACTTACCAATTAGATATTTTGCAATTGCTGTTGAAACACGACCTAAAGTAGCTGTAGAGGCATCAATTAGAATCCAACGACGAGTAACCTCGGTTGGTTTCTGTGAATACGTTTTAGCATTTACTACCATTACGCTTTTTTCTCCTCAGTCTTTGTCTCTACGGGTGTAGATTTAAATTCATCAACAAACTCAATTGTTGCCATTTGTGTGCCATCACCCACTCGTAAAGCCGTTCGTTCAACTCGTACGTGACCACCGTGGCGACCGCTAAGTTGTGGAGCCATTACATCAACTAATTTGAAAGCAGCTTCTTGAGTATCAAGTCCTGCAATAACCATTCGTCGATTATGTAAATCACCTTTTTTTGCTTTTGTGATGAGCTTTTCAATATAGCGAACTAGAGATTTTGCTTTAGGAAAAGTCGTTTCGATTTTACCTTGCATAACCAAGCTAGTAGCTAAACCCTTAATAAGGGCGTCGCGTTGATCACATTCGCGACTAAATTTACGTCCTATATATCCATGTCGGTGCATAATTAAAGTTCCAATTCCGCCAATTTATCTTTGACTTCATCAAGCGCTTTTGAACCGAAGCCCTTTAGTTCGCGTAAATCTTGTTCACTTAACGTGACTAGATCATGAACTGTACGGATTTCGTTATTTATCAAGGCGTTTGCTGTTCGTGCAGTTAAGTTTAGCTCTTCAATTGGAGTGTTTAGCTCATTTGAATCACCGTCTTTTTCCTGGCCCAATGCGGGTGCAGAATCAATTATTGTTGAGCCAGCAAGAGCTGTATATTGGTTAACCAAGATAGCAGCAGCTTCTTCGAAGGCTTCGCGTGGTGAAATTGAACCATCTGTTTCGACACTTAGTGATAACTTATCAAGGTTAGTCTCTTGACCAACACGAGTATTGTCAACTTTATATCGTACGCGTAAGACTGGGCTGTAAATTGCATCAATAGCAATCATATCGCTGTGTAGTCTTTTTGCGCTTGAAGATTCAATTGTTTGGTAACCACGGCCAGTTTCAACAACTAGGTCAATCAAAACTGATTTCTTTGGATCATCAATGTTACAGATAACTTGATCTGGATTGATAACTTCAATATCGGCAGTTGTCTTGATATCACCGGCTGTTACAGGACCTGCGCCCTTTTTCTCTAAACGTAATTCAACTGGTTTGTCGCTGAAAGATTTTAGACGAACGTTTTTGATATTTAACATAATATCAACTACGTCTTCTTTAACACCTTCGACAGTTGTAAATTCGTGGCTTGCACCTTCAATACGAAAGGCTACGATTGCAGCACCTTCGATACTTGAAAGTAAAACACGTCGTAAACTATTACCAAGTGTATTACCGTATCCGGCGTGTAGAGGTTCGATATTAAACGTTGCGCTATTGGCGCTGTACTCTTCAATGTTTGCGAGTGCTGGGTTATGAATAACTTTTGTCATTATAGTAGGTTCCTTTACCCTTTAACGTGAGTAATACTCAACGATTAGCTGTTCTTTAATATCTTCTTCGGCTTCTTCACGCTTTGGCAATCCAGTAATAGAAATGGTTAATTTCTTTGAATCGCTCTTGATCCAACTTAGTGGTTCTTGTGTAGAATTTTTAACAATTTCATCAATTTGGCTAAAATAACCAGACTTTGTGCTTTTTGGTCGAACAACTAGTTCGTCGCCAGCTTTAAGTCGGATTGATGGAATGTCGACGCGGCGGCCGTTTAGCATAAAGTGACCATGTCCAACAAGTTGACGTGCAGCACGGCGACTAGTTGCAAAACCAGCACGGTAGACTGCGTTATCGATTCGGCGCTCTAGCAATTGTAGAAGAACTTCACCTGGAAGTAATTCATGAGTACTTAGTCGTTCAGCTTCGATAATTAGTTTGGCAAATTGTTTTTCAAGTAGACCATATGTTCGACGAACTTTTTGCTTTTCGCGAAGTTGTGTCAAATATAGGCTAGCTTTACCTGGGCGACCATTGGCATGTTGGCCTGGAATACCAGACTTGTGTGCCATAATCTTGTGAGCTTTTGGATGAAGAGCGTACCCTTCACGACGGCTTTGTTTAACGATAGGAGAAGTATCTCGTGCCATAAATTATGCCCTTCTCGCTTTACGCGGACGAACACCACCGTGTGGTATTCCTGTTACATCCTTGATACTATCAACTGAAATTTCATAGCTGCCCATCGCACGAATAGCTGCATCTCGTCCAAGACCTACGCCTTTAACGAATACATCAACGGAATTAGCACCAAATTGGGTTTTAGCTGTTTCAGCTACCTTTTCTGCTGCAATTTGTGATGCGTATGCGGTACCCTTTTTGCTACCACGAAAGCCAGATGCACCGGCACTCGAAGTAGTTAAAACGTTTCCCTTTTTATCGGTAAACGTTACGATTGTGTTATTAAACGTTGCTTGAACATGAAGCTGACCAGAAGGAACTGATCGGCGCTGCTTTTTACGTGTGGTTGTAGTTTTAGTCTCTGCCATATCAATTACCTTTCTACGTCTTAGACGCTGCCTTCTTTTGTGTTCCGCCTACTGCAACACCCTTACCCTTACGAGTCTTTGCGTTCGTTCGGGTTCGTTGACCGCGAACTGGAAGACCGTTTTTATGGCGTAAGCCACGGTAAGAAGCGATATCTTTTAGACGTTTAATATTATTTGTTACCTGACGCTGCAAGTCACCTTCGGTAGTATAATCTGCATCGATTATTTCCCGAATGCGTTGTTCTTCAGCCTCGGTGAGATCTTTCACCCGAGTGGTCGGCTCAACTTTAGCCGCCGCAAGGATGGTCGAAGCGAATTTCGGACCGATGCCGTAAATATACGTCAAAGCGATCTGAACTTGCTTTTCTGATGGGATCGTAACCCCAGCAATTCGAGCCATACTTAACCCTGCCTTTGCTTGTTCTTAGGTTTTTTCTTGTTAATGATCCGGAGTACACCCTTACGGCGAACTAGCTGATCATCAGGACTGATTTTTTTAACACTTGCACGAACCTTCATAAGCGTTCAAAAACTCCTGTTACCTTTAAATTTAATCTTTTAGACGGAAGGTGATTCTTCCCTTACTTAGATCGTAAGGGGTCAACTCAACTTCCACCCTGTCACCTGGTACAAGTCTGATATAGTGCTTGCGCATTTTACCTGAAATGTGGGCGATGATACTATGATTATTCTCAAGTTGCACCTTAAATTGAGTGTTAGGCAATGCTTCCATTACCTTTCCCTGCAGTTTAATTACTTCTTTTAGACTAGTCATAAGTTACAATATACGATTATACACCAAAGAGGTGCAGGCGTAAAGAGAAAATGACAATGAAATTAATACATTTCTGTATTTTGTGTGTCATCGAATTAATATAATTATATCGCACTGTAAAAATGTGTCAAATATAATTAAAAAAACGCCCTGGGGGGCGCTTTTTCGTTAAGAATAATTATAAGATGGCAAAATCTACACGGGTAATATTTTTAAAACAAGGCAATTATCGATATTCCACCGTAATACATACATATGAGCGAGATTATTGATAACAAGGCTACAATTACTAACCATAACCCCTTTATCTTTTGATAAATGGTTATTACGAAAACAATTACTGTTATTGCTGCATAGACAATAAGTGGCCATCCAATTTGTTCTGCCTGGTCTACGCTGGGTTTCATAAATAGCATAAGGACAATTAACGATACAAACCATACTGCAAGACCGATAACGTAGATTGCCGCTAGTCTGACGGAATGTGAGTTGATGTCTTTTTCGTTTTGAGCCAAATATTCCATAATTACCCCTCCTTATAACTTTTAGATATATACAGTTTTGACCTGCTACACAAATAGGGTTGGTATGCAGCATAATGATTTATTAATTAATCAATAATTATGCCAAACACCAATAGGAGTTAGTTTATTAAACTCGTATAAATTATATTCTTAACGAACTTGTGTTTATTATCGGAGTAATCTCACGAAAATAACACGTGACTTTAGGTTAACATATAAAAAGCCGCTTGTTAACGGCTTTTTATAAAGTTTTATATAATCTTTACTTGTATTCGTCGTATGTGACCATAAGGGCACGAGAATTGAGCTGTCTGAGCGATTCTAGGGCTACAGAAACGATAATTAGTAATCCAGTACCACCAATCGATAAATTGCTATTAGATACGCCTGCGATGTTATAAAGCAGGAAATCACCTATGAATGGCATGATGGCTATAAGACCAAGCGTAAGTGATCCGAATAGTGTTAAACGATTAACTGTTCGGTTTAGATAATCCTCTGTTTGTTTGCCAGGACGTGTTCCTTCAATAAAACCACCTTGTTTTTGTAGGTTTTCGGCAATTTCATTTGAATTAAAAATTATGCCGGTGTAAAAGTACGTAAACGCAATTACAAGGATAAAATATACAGTTGGGTAAATAAATGCTTGCAATGTTGAGCCGGTAAACTGTCCAGCACTTGGTGTTTGGAACCAAGAGATTAGATTATTTGCTAGTCCTAAGAACTGTGCATTATTAGTTGCTTTTAATATCTGTCCGGCAAAGGCTGGTAAAGATAGAAACGAAACAGCAAAGATAATAGGAATAACGTTTGCGGCAATTAATTTAACGGGCAAGATACTTTTAACGCCACCATAGCTACTGTTACCATGAACACGCTTGGCGTAGTTAATGGTAATAACCCTTTGGGCTTCATTAACCTTGACGAGAACATACAATATCGCAATAAATGATGCTAGCAATCCAATACAAACATAGAACATCATTGGGTTAACCGGTACTGTAAACCATCCAAAGACATTAAGCGAACCTTTTGATACGTCAAAAAGCGAAGTTCCAATTGTCGATAGGGTTTTTGGTAACTGGCTAATGATACCTGCAAAAATAATTAAACTAATACCGTTACCTATTCCCTGCTCTGTTATTAGCTCACCTAGCCACATTAGAATGATTGAACCAGCACTCATGGCGGTAACGGCTACGGCCCATCCAAACAGTGTTGTATCGGCAAGAACGGTTGTATTACCGGCTAATACTGTTTGGCGCAAGATATAAATAAAGGCAATAGATTGGACGATTGATAGAGGAACTGCAATCATACGTGTCCACTGATTAATCTTGCGACGTCCAGATTCACCATCTTTATGGAGTTCTTCAAGCTTTGGAATAGCTTTAGTAAGTAACTGGGTAATAATTGAAGCCGTAATGAATGGGCTTAAGCCAACAAGAATAATTGAAAAGCTAGTTAAGGCTCCACCAGATAATAAGTTAAGAAATCCACCAAAATCAGATCCACCAATAATACCGCTAATCACCTCTTTTAATTGAGTAGGCGCAACGAGTGGGACTGGTACGTGGGCCAAAAAACGTGCAACAACAATGATGCCAAACAAGCCAAGAACGCGCTTTAGCATGTCACGATTCTTTAATGATCTTAAAATTGTTTTCCAGTTCATAAGATTATTATCCCTCTACTAACTTATTTAACAAATATTTATTACTATTTACTATTACTCCGCAAAGTATCTGTATCTAATATAGTACAGATACCCTGGGAAGTATAATAATATTATTTATCAGACTTTGTATCTTTAACAATTTCTTTTTGTGCAGGTACGGCTGTCTTCTTAAACGTTCCACCAGCTTTAATAATTGCTAGTTTTACATTTTTGCTTGCAGCTGTAACCCGTAGGTCAACCGTCTCTGTTAATTCGCCGCGTAAAATTACTTTTACAGCTTGGAATGGAGTAGAGATATAACCTTCTTCAAATAGAACAAAGTTATCTACAGTTTTACCTTTTAGTTCATTTAGGCGATCAAGGTAAACAATTTGAGCTGGAGTTCGAAGAGATTTAAAGCCCTTTCCTTTTGGAATACGACGAGCTAGAGATCCAGAACCGCCGGCAAACATTGCACCTAACTTTTTACCTGTACGAGCTTTTTGACCCTTAGTACCTTTACCGGCAGTTTTACCTTGTCCGGAAGCAATACCACGACCAACACGCTTTGTGTTTTTGTTAGCAATAACGATTAATTCATTATACTTAGTCATTATTTTATCTCCTCTTTGACTGCTTTTTTAGCAGTTGGTTTTTTAGAGGTATTTAGCCACTCTTCTTTTCCAACTAGGCTCTTAAGAGCTTCAACAGTTGCATAAGCAATGTTAACTTTATTAGTTGATCCAAGAGATTTTGATAGCATGTTCTTAATACCAGTTAAACCGATAATTGAACGGACGACACCACCGGCAATAATACCAGTTCCTGGAGATGCTGGTTTAATAAGAACCTGAGCACCAGATACCTTCACTTCAGCATCATGAGGAATAGTATCGTTATCCATGGCGATAGTAATTAAATGCTTTTTAGCAACAGATGTAGCTTTAGCAATTGCAGCTTGAACATCGGCGCCTTTTGCAACACCTACACCAATCTTGTTTTTGCCGTTACCGACAGCAACAAGAGCTTTAAAACGAAAGCGACGTCCGCCTTTTACAACGCGAGACACACGATCAATATTAATTGTTAATTCTTCAAACTCTTTTGGCTCAGCTGGCATTTGATCACGGCGACCATTATTACGTGGTCCGCGAGAATCAGCTGTAGTTCTTGTATTAGCTTCAGGCATATTAAAACTCCAAACCTTCCTTGCGAGCAGCATCTGCTAGGGCACTTAATCGTCCAGCATACTTACGACCATTTCGGTCAAAGACAACTGCGCTAATATTAATTTTTTTGGCTTTTTTAGCGATATCAGCACCGATAAAGGCAGCTTGTTCACTAATTGTACCAGTTTGCTTAGCACCAACAGTTGTGCTGGCAGCAAGAGTCTTGGCAGCTTCGTCATCGATTAACTGAGCACTAACATGCTTATTGCTAATAGAGACGCTTAGGCGTGGTCGTAATGATGTACCAGAAACTTTAGCGCGGACACGAGCTTTGCGAAGACCTTGGTTTAATATTTTCTTTATTAGATTAGCCATATTATTTACCAGCCTTTCCAGCCTTGTGACGTAGAACTTCGTCGGCATACTTAATACCCTTACCTTTATATGGTTCAGGTTTCTTTAATGAACGAATTTCAGCAGCAGTTTGGCCAACAGCTTGTTTGTCGATTCCGCTGACAGTAATTGTCATCTTTTCAACTAACATTGAGATACCTTCTTTTGCTGTATATTCAACTGGATGTGAAAAGCCTAAAAGCATATCAATTTTATGTCCGCCACCGTTAACACGGAAACCAACACCATTTACTTCTAGTTTCTTTTCAAATCCCTTAGTAACACCAACAACGGCGTTATTAAGTAGGGCACGCTGTAAACCGTGCTGTGATTTTGCAATAAATTCATCATCCTTGCGAGTGACAATTGCTTGTGTACCTTCAAGAGATACGGTCACGTCGCTCAAATGAGGAACAGTTAGTTGGCCTTTTGGCCCCTTAACTGTAACAACATCTGAGTCAACCGTGATTGTCACGCCTGTAGGTACGTCAATTGGTAGTTTTCCGATTCGACTCATATTATTCTCCGTTTTTAATTAATAAACCTTAAGTAGTAATTCACCACCAAGTCCTTGCTTCATAGCAGAGTGACCTGAGATAACACCTTTACTTGTGCTAATAAGCACCATACCGCGACCATTTTTGACTCTAGGAATTTCACTAGCACTTACGTACACGCGTCGTCCCGGTTTAGATAGTCGAGTAATCTCTGTAATTGTTGCGTTTTCACCGAGCTTGTTAATAGTGATTACTATAACGTCACGTGGCTTACCGCTTTCAACCTTAACTTCACTTAGATAATTAGCTTTTTTAAGCTCTTTAGCGATTGTGATTTTAAGTTTGCTTGCTGGAACACGAACTTCATTCTTACCAACCATAACTGCGTTACGGATGCGAGTTAGTAGGTCGGCAATTGGATCTGTAGATTGTAATGTCATATTTATACCTTTCCTACCAACTACTCTTTGTTATGCCGGGAATTTCGCCTTTTGAGGCTTTTTCACGGAAGTTAATACGATTTAGACCAAAACGACGCATAAATGCACGTGGTCGGCCGTGAAGTAAATCACGATTCTTCCAACGAGTTGGTGAACTGTTGAGTGGTAGTTTTGACAAACCCTCTTGGTCACCAAGCTCTTTTAATTCAGCACGCTTTGCAGCATACTTCATAATCATTTTTTTACGCTTTAGGTCACGAGCGATTGCAGATTTCTTAGCCATTAGTTTTTGCCTCCTTGTTTTTCAAAAGGTATACCGATTTTTTCGAGTAGAGCGCGGCTATAAACAGCACTACCACCAGAAATAACCATAGTAACCTGTAAACCATGAAGTACCTGTGTCTCTTCGAACGTTAATTCTGGGAAGATTGATTGCTCAACAATTCCTAGGTTAAAGTTACCAGATTTATCAAAAGCTTTTGCGCTAACACCGTGAAAGTCACGAACACGTGGTAATGAAACGTTAACAAGGCGGTCGAGGAATTCGTACATACGAGCTCCACGCAATGTTACACAGATACCAACACGGTTTAAACCTGCACGAATTTTAAAGGTAGCAATTGACTTTTTAGCCATGCGGTCAACTGGAGCTTGTCCAGTAATCTTAACAAGCGTGTTATGTACAACTTCATAAAAATGCTTGTCATCTTTGTTTTTGCCAATTCCTACGCTTACTACAATCTTCTCAAATTTTGGAACTTGATGAATATTGCCTAGTTTTAGTTCGGCTTGTAGTTCCTTGACGTATACATCTTTGTATAAGGCTTTCAAGCGAGGAGTTGTCGATGCTTTGGTAGTTGTATCAACCATTACTTAATCTCCTTATTTTTATTCTGTCTTGCAACACGTGTAATATTGCCGTCAGCGTTACGAGTTAAACCAACACGACTTGTCGCACTGGTTTTTTCATCAACGACTAATGCAACTTTGTGAATTGGGACTGCAGCTTGAATATCTTTATTGCCACCACGTGGGTTCAATTGGCTAGGTTTAACATGACGGTGAATATTGCCGATACCCTCAATGAGTACTGACTTCTTTTTTGCCAAAACTTGAGTAACCTTACCTGTTGTGCCTTTGTTAGCACCACTGATAAGCTTAACTAGATCGCCTTTGATGATTTTCTTGATAGTTGCCATAATTATAGTACCTCCGGAGCTAAGCTAATGATCTTTGGATATCCTAGATCACGTAGCTCACGTGGTACTGGTCCGAAGACACGAGTACCTTTTGGAAGCTTATCATCGCCAATGATGACCGCTGCGTTATCGTCAAATGCGATAGTAGAGCCATCTTTGCGTTGAATTTGATCACGGGTTCGAACGATTACAGCCTTTACGACTGATTTGCGCTTAACGATACCGTTAGTTGCAGCTACTTTGACACTGGCGACAATTGTGTCACCAACACCGGCATAACGACGACCTGTACCGCCAAGAACTCGGATACAAAGAATCTCTTTGGCACCTGAGTTATCGCAGACTTTTAGACGAGTTTCTTGTTGAATCATATTAAACCTCTGCCTCAACGTCTTTAATCTCAATTGAGCCGCGAGACTTTTCGACAATAGCGTCTAATTTAAATGATTTTCTTTTAGAAATAGGACGAGTCTCTGAAATAGTGACTTTGTCGCCATTTTTTGCAATGTTATCTTCATCGTGGGCTGCATATTTACGCTTAACAGTATATTGTTTACCGTAGATAGGATGCGTTTCACGACTAGTAACAGTGACGGTAATAGTTTTATTCGCTACGTCCGACGTAACGATACCTGTCAATGTCTTGGCCATATTATTTAGTCTCCTTTGCTGAAGCGATCTCGGCTGCTCGGATAGCAGTTTGAACGCGAGCGATTTTTTTACGAGTAACGGTAATGACACGAGGATTGGTTAATTCACCAAGCTTGTGACCACGTTTTGATTCAGTTAAATTAATTTGTAAAGCGGTCAAATCTAGTCGAAGTTGGTCAATAGATTTCACTTCAACAGCTTCTTTAACAGCCTTTACGACTTTTTTAGTAGCCATTAGATTTGCTCCCTTATGATGAACTTATTTTTGCCTGGAAGTTTATGTGAAGCAAGTCGCATAGCTTCGCGAGCAACATCTTCAGTTACACCCTTCATTTCGAATAAAACTGTGCCTGGTTTAACCTTAGCAACGAAGAATTCTGGGTTTCCTTTTCCGCTACCCATCTTTACATCCAATGGCTTGCGCGTAACTGGAGTGTGAGGAAAGATACGAATCCAGATCTTACCACCGCGGTCGATATGACGAGTCATAGCTTGGCGTGAAGCTTCGATTTGGCGACCAGTCAAACATTCGTTTGATTGAGCTTGTAATCCATAGTCACCAAAAGCAATATACTGGCCGCGTGAAGCGATGCCACCATTTTTGCCTTTGCGAACTTTACGATATTTAGTTTTCTTTGGTAATAACATGATTAAGCCCTTTCACCCTTGTAGATCCATACCTTAACACCGATAACACCGGCTGGAGTCAATGCTCGAGCACCGTAGTAATCAATATCAGCCCTTAGCGTATGGAGAGGTACTGAACCTTCAATTATTTTTTCACGTCGAGCCATCTCGGCGTTGTTTAGACGACCTGCGACTTGGATGCGAACACCCTTAGCACCGGCTGCCATTGTATTTTGTGCAGTCATCTTCATAGCACGACGGAAATTAACACGTCGTTCTAGCTGTCTTGCAATATTTTCAGCAACTAGCTTTGCAGCTAATTCTGGTCGTTTGACCTCTTCAATATTTAAACGAGCAGGAAGACTGGCAATTTTTTCAATCATAGTTTTAAGTTCAGTTACACCAGCACCACCACGACCAATCACAACACCAGCTTTGGCAGTATGAATAGTAATAGTAATTAGGTTTGTTGAACGTTCAATTTCAATACGATTGATAGTTGGACGGCTTTCAAAACGCTTTTCGATTAATTCGCGAATACGAATATCTTCGATTAGCCATTTAGCAAAGTCTTTTTTAGCTGCGAACCAACGTGAGTCCCAGTTTTTGTGAACTTGAAGACGGAAGCTAATTGGGTTAACTTTTTGTCCCATATTATTTAACCTCCTTTTTCACTGTAGTCTTTGTCTTAACTGTTTTGGCTTCTGTAGCAACTTCAGCAGTTTTAACGGCGGCTTTCTTTGGCTTAATATCACCAGTTACTTCAACTAAAATATTAGTTGACTTTTTCTGGAATGGTAAGGCACGACCACGGCTAGCAGGGATAAATCTTTTAAGACGAACACCAGCAGTTACTGATAGTGTCTTAATTGTAAGAGTTTTACCGTCTAGTCCATGATTATTGATTGCATTTGCTTTGGCGCTTTCGATTGCATCAATGACAGGCTTTGCAGCGCGCCTTGGTGTATGAGCCAAAATAACAAGTGCATCGGCCACAGTACGGCGACGTACAAGGCTGGCAACGATAGCAACCTTACGAGGTGCTTGATCGATACCCTTTGCATATGCGCGAACAACTAGTGAATCAGACATTATTTCTTGTCCTTTCCACCGTGTTTGCGGAATTTACGAGTTGGACTAAACTCACCGAGTTTATGTCCGACCATATTTTCTGAAAGTAACACAGGAATGTGCATTTTACCGTTATGAACAGCGATAGTACGGCCAACCATTTCTGGACTGATTGTACTTGCGCGTGCCCAAGTTTTGATGATAGTACGATCGTCTGGCCCAAGCGCCGCCACTTTCTTAGCGAGCTTGAAGTCAACGTAAGGTCCTTTTTTCAGTGAACGACTCATATTTTACTTCTTCCTCTTCGCATCATGGCGACTCTTTACGATCAACTTACTGACGTCTTTACGACGGCGAGTACGATATCCTAGGGTCAATTGACCCCATGGAGTAACTGGTGGCTTACCTGTACCGTGACGTCCACCGTCACCACCACCGTGTGGGTGATCACAAGCATTCATTACGACACCACGAACTCCTGGACGAATACTCTTACGACGATTGCGTCCGGCAGAACCGATCTTGATATTTTGGTGCTGAACGTTGCCTACAACACCAATTGCAGCTGTTGCTTCCATGCGAAAACGACGAACTTCACCTGATGGTAGACGAACCTGAGCATAATCACCCTCTTTGGCCATAAGTTGTGCAGAAGTTCCAGCTGAACGTACCATTTGGGCACCTTTACCTGGAGTGATTTCGATTGCATAAATCTGGGTACCAATTGGGATGCGTGATAATGTAATTCGGTTACTTGACTCGATTGGAGCTTCGTCACCGGTTACGATAACTTTACCCTTAGACATTGAGGTATCAGCCAAAATGTAGTGGTAAGTATCTGTTTGGTCTTTAACACGAGCAATTCGAGCACTACGGTTCGGATCGTATTCAATCTCTTCAACTGTAAGTGTTAGACCTGCAGCTAGTTTGTGATCGACTAAACGATAATGGCGCTTAACACCACCACCACGATGGCGGACAGTGATGCGACCAGTATTGTTACGGCCAGCATTTTGCTTTTTACTCTTAACAAGACTTTTTAAAGGTTTGTTAGTAGTTACTTCGCTCATGTCCTGACTAGTCATACCGCGACGAGCTGGAGTTGTTGGATTAAATTGAGTAATAGCCATTACTTCTTCTCCTTCTTTTCAACTTTTGCTTTTGGATCAACGGCTGGAGTTTCATCGAAAACTTTAATGCTATCACCGGCAGCTAATGTTACGTATGCTTTCTTAGCATCTTTGCGGTTAACCGTTACTGGTTGTGCGCGTTTGTTCTTAGAAATACGAATAGCTTTGCCAGATTGAATTAAAGTTTTAATGTTAACAATCTTAACTTTAAATTGTTCTTCGATAGCGGCAACAATTTGTTGCTTGTTAGCAGAAACAGTAACGCTAAAGAGATAAACATTGTTCTTTGATTGAGCGTAAGCCTTCTCGGTTGACATTGGGAATACACTAATTTGAGTTGTCATAATTATTTCTCCCCTTCTGTAAGCCATTTAGAAATTACTGCAACCGATTTAGTTGAGAATACAATCTTGTCGGCATTTAAAATGTGATAAACATTTAAGTAATTTGCGCTGACAAGTAGAATGCTCTGAACGTTGTTAGTTGCTCGTAAGATTTCTGGAGTTTTTTCGTCAACAACCATTAATACTTTACGATCAAATTTGTTATCAGTTAGGAACTTAGCAGCTTCGCTAGTTTTGCCTGTTGTCTTGAAATCAAGAACAACAACTTTATTTGCAATGTTTGCTAATGTCAAAGCTTGACGGATAGCTACACGCTTGCTAGTTTTTGAAAGTCTTTTTGTATGGTTTTCATTGCCAGTAGGACCAAAAGCGACACCACCACCGCGCCAAATTGGGTTACGTGATGAACCAAAGCGAGCTCGGCCAGTGCCTTTTTGCTTCCATGGTTTTTTACCACCACCGCTTACTTCACCGCGCTTCAATGTAACAGCGCTTGACTGACGTGAATTTGCAAGATAGCTATCATACGCAAGCTTCAAAAGCTCGTGATTGTTAACCTCTACAGCAAAAATATTATCTGGTAAAGCAGTTGTCTTCACAGTTGTTTTAGTAATCTCAGCCATTATGCTTTTCCTCCGATAATAATCAGACCTTTTTTAGGACCTGGTACTGCACCACGAAGACCAATCAAGTTATCTTCAAGGCTGATATAGGCAACAACTAGGTTTTTGACCGTTACTTGGTCGTGGCCCATTCGTCCTGCCATTCTCTTACCCTTAAAGACCTTCTGTGGATACATAGATCCAATTGATCCGACTTTACGTACGTCGCCTTTACCACCATGGGTATGTCGGCTAGTAATAAAGTTGTGTCGTTTTACCGTACCGGCAAAACCCTTACCTTTGCTCGTACCTGTGGCATCTACGATGTCACCGAGTGAAAAGGTTGTTACATCTATCGTGCTTCCTACCAAGAGGCCTTCTGGTAGTTCTTTTACACGAATTTCCCGAATATGCTTCGGGTTACTTCCGGCTGGTTTTGTATGTCCAGCCACGGCCTTGCTCAGGTTCTTACCCTCACCATATGCCACTTGTACTGCAGTGTAACCGTCGGTTTCGACGGTTTTAACCTGAGTCACAGTCACAGGGCCAGCTTGAATTAGCGTTACAGGAACTGCAACACCATCCTCACTGATGATTTGGGTCATACCAATTTTGGTACCGAGAAGTGCTTTCATAGCGCTTTTGCTCCCACTTAAAATTCTTGGTGGGAGGCAGTATCCGTATCTGTACGGACTTACCAATTCACCAAGAATCGTTAATATTTTCTTATAAGTTACCGACTGATATTAGCACACTATCTGTTAAGAGTCAATAATAAGGTTTAAATAATTTGGTTTAGATATAAATATCTTGCGGGTCCTGCCGCTTTGGTTTCCCCTAGAATTTTTTATTGATTACAATAAAACAATTATAGGGTTGTCACGTTTCGCGACCTCGAAACTTCACGATTGCAAACATAGTTTGCATCGGAAGGTTTCCTTGCGAACTACCGCTGGCAGTTCTCACCCACCAAACGTCACCCGTGATGGCGTTTTGAGATTTAGACTGGTAATTAAACCATGATAAAATATTAGATACATTATGATTACAAAAAAGTCATCTCACATAAAATCATTTACAAAAGTCATATTAATTGTAATTTCAATTATCATTTTTGGGGCGTCAGCTTATGGCAGTTTTGTTTATATCAAAGCTGACCAAGCTGTTAAACAACAAAAACTAGCAGAAAAGGTCGAAAGGGACAAAGAATTAGCCCTTAAGGCTATTGCGGACGCCAAGGAAGCTAAGCGCAAAGAACCTGTCATAATTACCCTTCCAGGAGCAAAACTTATCACAGCCCTTGTTGGCGACTATTTACTGGCCGATAGTATTTGGGCAATTGTTAGCAAAACACATCCAATTTCGATTGATTATATACCAGCAGGCATAAAAATTCCTGCCGTGGCAACTAGAACTGATAAAAGTACCGATGAACGTTCGGCACGGTCTGATATAGAAACGCCACTCGTTAACATGTTTACTGATGCAAATACTGATGGTAATCAGTTAATGATTGGTAGCGGTTATCGATCAGCTGCGCTGCAAACAATATATTTTAATAGTTTAGCTAATTCGATTGGCCAGGAAGCCGCTAATCAATCAGTTGCTCGACCAGGCGAAAGCGAACACCAGACTGGCCTTGCGGTTGATATTACGACTGTATCTCGAAATTGCTATCTGGATGAATGTTTTGCCGAGACTAGTGATGGACAATGGCTAGCTAATAATTCATATAAATATGGTTTTATTTTGCGCTATCCAAAAGGTAAAGAAGATATTACAGGTTATCGATACGAACCATGGCATTTTCGTTATGTTGGCATTGATTTAGCTACGGCTTTATATGAGAGTAACTTAACCCTTGATGAAGCCTGGTCTTATCTTGAGACTGCCGATGCGACACTTCGAACTAACGGCGCAATTTAACTTATCCTATTTTACCGTCCCCTCTCATTACATTTATACCGAGCAGTCACACTCTACGTGTGACATTCGTCAGCACGTGGCGTTCGGCTGCTTCGCACAGGTCTGCTCCGATATAAAGTAATAATATTGGACGTAATTGGGGTAATAATGTGAGATTAATGGCTTAAGACAAGTTATTATTTATTCAAAGCTAGAGTAAATACTAGATCGCAAGACATCGCACCGCATAGCCGCTAACTTTATCACTGTTATTGTCCGGGTAAACATATGTGCTTGCAAAGTTCAGGCTATAGGCGTTAGTAGAATAGTTCTGCGTAGACGACCAGTAGCGGCCGTAGCTACCCTGATAGTCAAACCCACTATACCAAGAGCCACCTCGTTGCGCGAGCCAAGGGGCGGTGATTAAGCCTGCATAGGTAGTAGTCGAACCGCCGTTAATGGCTGAGTTAAGCGCGGTGAATTCACCACCATTACTGGTTGGCAAACGCCATCCGAATGGACAAATTGATGTGGTAGTAACTGGTGCTGGAGTAGTGGCATTTGCACAGGCGGCTGTCGCTTGGCCACCCATAGCGGCACACCAGTTGTACATGTATCCGTATTGGCCAATACCAGTGGTTGAGGTACTAGGGGCGGTTGGTTCAGTGGTGAAGTTGGTCGTGGATGGTGTAACGTAGTAGCTAGCGACAGTATAGGTCGTAGAGCCACTAGTTCCATTAGTCAGAGTTTTTATGTCACCGTAGGTATTAGTGCCACCGCCAGCGTAGCCAAGGTTAGTTTGCATCCAGCATTTATCGTCAGCTAGTTTTTGAACCCAGTAGGTATGACCGTCACGGGCATCTTGAACTTGGGTGCGAGTTGATGGGCAGTTAGCTGCAGTGATGGTTTGGATGTATGGCGAACCGGTAACTGCGACAACTGGAAATGAATCATTAGTTATTTGGTATGATAACGTACCGTTAGTAGCTGTTAATGTGAAAGTTTTTGGATTGGCTGCGTTGTTTGGTGTATAGGTGGTAAAGATATTGCCATTACTTGGCTTTAGGCAGATTTCAGTCGAACCGGGTGTTGGGCAGTTGTTATTGGTTGGGTAATCGCCGCTAGCATCAGTCGCTTGGGATATTTTTAATTGAGTAGAAGCATTAGTCAGATCGGATTGGAGAGCTGCTACTTTAGCACGATTAGAGATTCCAGTATAGCTAACAATAGTAATGGCAGCTAAAATTCCAATTACTATGATAACTACCAGGAGTTCAACGATAGTAAAACCAGAGTTAGGTTTTTTGGAGATTTGCTGCATTATAAATAAAACATCTTTCGAATTAGTTTGTTGATTTAAGTTTAACATTAGCAATATGGATTGTATAGCAAATACTATTTAACAGTAACTTCAGGGCCAAGCGTATTAATTACATACTGTTTTTGGGCGGCTACGGTTGTGTTAAATAGTGAACGAGATAAAGGATCAGCGGCACTATCTAACAGATATAACATGGCGTTTTTACGAGCTAATAAATAATTGCCAGCAGCTTGTGCGGCTGTCCATTCATAATGCATATACGTTGGCTTAAAAGATAAGTTTGAGACTGAAATAACATTAGTTGCAGACTTGTTAATGTCAAACGAAGCGATTCCACCAATTAACTCTTCAATATTTAATTGAGAAGATAGCATATTACCAAGCGAATACCATACGACAGTTGTGCCACCTTCAGTTCTATCAATTACATGTGCAGATTGTAAAACATGAGGGCCTGTACCAATAATTACATCTACGCCTAAAGAACTAAGCAATTTTGCCTGAGCTTCTTGATCGGTGCTTACTGCACTTGAATCTTCAACACCCCAATGCATTGAAACGATTACTACGTCGGCATTTTTACGCGCTTCTGTAGTTAAACGGCGCAACAAAGCTTCATCATGATAAATATTAATACTATAAGCAGGCGTTGCCGTGTTGTTGTTAAAGTCAGCAAATGCCAAAAAGCCAATCTTAATCCCATTTACAGTTGCGTAACTTACCTTTTCTTGATCTTCAGCGTTTTTATTGGCCCCACTAACCGCAAGAGGCTTTAGGGCAGACCAAACGTCAATTGTGGTGTTTGTAGCCGCTATACCCTTGTCGCCCATGTGATTATTAGCTAAATTGACTAAATTACATCCAGCTCCCGCTTGTAAATCAGCTGAAAACTTTTTTGGTGCATTAAATGATGGATAACCACTAATGCCATATTCTTCGCCAGAGCTAAGCCCTTCTTGATTACAAAATACTACATCTGCATCTTTGTAGCTTGGTCGAGTATTTGCAAAGTATCGCCCAAAATCATAACTATCACCAGTTTTGGCATTAGCAATAATTGTATCGTGCGCCAACATATCACCCATCGCTACCATATGAATTACCGACGCTGCCTTAGGTGTCACTTTTGTAGTCGAAGATTGATTTGAGGTATTTACCTTTACGCCGCTAGAAAATTTGATATTTTGTGAAATTAAGTACCAAACACCAGCTCCAATAACTATTAATAATAAAACTATGGCAATTATTAATCCGACGTGACTCTTTTTAGGCTTTGAAATATTCATCTGCTTACAGTATAGCAAAACCAAAAATATGCGATACGCTTGTGCTTATAATTAGTTCGTGCGATACTGTTGTTATAAAGTATTATCAAAGGAGCTAGAGATCATATGGCAACTGCAAAGAAAACTGTAAAAAAACCTGTCAGCAAAGCTGCAAAAGTACCTGCAAAAAAAAGTACTGTAAAAGCTAAAAAAGCTCCAGCTTTTAAGACGTTTCAACTAACTAAGGAATCTAAACCATTTGCATCTTTTGGTATCAAAGAGCAACGTTTCTATTGGTTTATTCTTTTTTGTCTAATTGTTACATTGATTTTGTGGGTATTTAAGATTCAAATAGATACAACAACCCTTATTAATAGCATTGCCTAATAATAATTTCTAGATAATAAATAACCCCGCGAAATGCGGGGTTATTTATTTGCATTAACTCTGAAGTTACATACGGATTTCTGCATCAACACCAGCTGGTAAGCTAAGGTTTTGCAGGCTATCGATAGTCTTTGGAGTTGCGTTTGTGATATCAATCAAACGTTTGTGAACGCGCATTTCAAATGCTTCGCCACCTTTTTTGTAAACGTGTGGTGATTTAACAACAGTAAAGACACTTCGGCGTGTTGGAAGTGGAACTGGGCCGGCGATACTTGCGCCAGTACGAATTGCTGTGTCAATAATTTGTTTTGCTGATTGGTCGATCACTTTGTGATCATACGCTTTTAGGCGTATACGGATACGTAGGGTCTGGTCTGTGTCGGCTGCTGCCATATATTTGGTTCTTTCTCGCCTATTAAGCGAAGGTGCTATATCGTAACCTCGTGCCATGAACCAGTGTTTGTTCTGTCACTGCCGAGTTCTCGATATGATTAATAATACATATGAAATAATAGCATAATTATTACTTATTGACAACAAAATACCTCCATATTTCAGGAGGCATTATTGTTAGTTAAAAGTCTAAACTATTTAACAATTGTAGTTACAACACCGGCACCAACAGTCTTGCCACCTTCGCGAATAGCAAAGGTAAGACCCTTTTCCATAGCGATTGGAGCAAGCAATTTAACCTTGAAGGTTAATGTGTCACCAGGGATAACTAATTCTTTGTCAGCCGGAAGTTCAACTTCACCAGTAACGTCAGTTGTTCGGAAATAGAACTGAGGTTTGTAACCCTTGCTAAATGGTGTATGACGACCACCTTCCTCTTTCTTGAGGATATATACTTCTGATTCAAATTCTGTGTGTGGAGTTAAGCTACCTGGCTTAACAACAACTTGACCGCGTTCGATTTGTTCGCGCTCAATACCACGTAGAAGGATTCCAGCGTTATCACCAGCTTGTCCTTGGTTTAGGCTCTTTTTGAAAGCTTCAATACCAGTAACAACTGATGTGATTGTAGGATGTAGACCAACAATTTCAACTGGATCGTTAATCTTGATAACACCTTGCTCAATACGACCTGTAGCAACTGTGCCACGGCCTTTAATTGAGAAGACGTCTTCGATTGGCATCAAGAATGGTTTATCTAGTTCGCGTACTGGTTGTGGAATGTAGCTATCCAAAGCTTCAACCAATTCCATGATTGCATCTTCAGATTCTTTATCACCTTCGAGGGCCTTTGTAGCAGAACCCTTGATAATTGGACAGTTTTCGTCAAATCCGTTTTTAGCTAGAAGTTCACGAATATCCATTTCAACTAGTTCAACTAGTTCAGGGTCAGCAAGGTCCATCTTGTTTAGGAAAACAAGAATCTTTGGAACACCAACTTGGTGAGCTAATAGAACGTGTTCGCGTGTTTGTGGCAATGGACCATCATTTGCAGCAACAACTAGGATAGCACCATCAATTTGCGCAGCACCTGTGATCATGTTTTTAACATAGTCAGCGTGTCCTGGCATATCAACGTGTGCGTAGTGTCGCTTAGCTGATTCATACTCTTGGTGAGATGAAGCAATAGTGATACCGCGTGCGCGCTCTTCTGGAGCGTTGTCAATCTGAGCATAAGAAACAGCTTTGTTCACAGAACTTGGCAATCTCTTTGCAAGTACAGATGTAATTGCTGCAGTTAAAGTTGTTTTACCGTGGTCAACGTGGCCCATTGTGCCGACGTTAACGTGGGGCTTGGTACGATCAAATTCTGCCATATGGTTATTTCTCCTTCGCTGTGAAGCGAATTAATTATTTTTTTCGCATGAGAAGCAATGTTACCTCACAACGTATACCATGCATTATACAGAATATAGCGTGCGAGGTAAAGTGCAATTTATCCCCTATTTACTTGATCGTTTTTCAACAATCTCTTGTGAAACATTTGGTGGAACCTCTTCATACTGAGCAAGCTCCATTGTACTAGCAGCACGACCTTGGCTCATTGAGCGTAAATCACCTGTATAGCCAAACATATTTGAAAGTGGTACGAAGGCACGGATTAATTTAGCGGCTGCGCTTAAATCTTCCATAGCTTCAATTCGACCACGTCGTGCATTTAAGTCTCCGATTACATCACCCATGAATTCCTCAGGGGTAGTAACTTCAACGCGCATAACTGGTTCGAGTAGAATTGGTTTAGCCTTTTTAATACCTTCACGTGCAGCTAAGCTACCAGCCAATTTAAAGGCCAATTCGCTTGAGTCAACATCATGATAGCTACCATCGTAAAGCGTTGCTTTAACGTCTACTACTGGGTAACCGGCAATAACACCACCGTCAAGAGTTTCACGAACACCAGCTTCAACTGGTTTACGGTATTCCTGAGGCACAACACCACCTTTAATGGCATCGATAAACTCAAATCCCTTACCTACTTCATTTGGTTCAAACTTAATCCAAACATCGCCATATTGACCACGACCACCAGATTGCTTGATGTGTTTACCTTGGACATCAGATGTGCCCTTGATAGATTCACGGAAAGCAACTTGTGGCTCACCAATATTAGCTTCAACCTTAAATTCGCGGCGCATACGATCAATTAAGATATCAAGATGTAATTCACCCATTCCTGACATAATCGTTTGACCAGTTTCTTCATCAGTACGAACACGGAAAGTTGGATCTTCTTCAGCTAGACGCTGCAATGCAATACCCATTTTTTCTTGGTCGGCTTTTGTCTTTGGTTCAACAGCAATCGATACTGGAGGATCTGGGAATGTAATTGATTCAAGTGTAATTGGATGTGCAACGTCAGAAAGTGTCATACCGGTAAATGTACCCTTAAGTCCAACAACAGCTGCAATATCGCCTGCACCGATAGATTCAATATCTTCGCGCTTATCAGCATGCATACGAACAATTCGTCCAATACGCTCTTTTTCACCAGTTGTAGTGTTAAGAACATATGAACCAGCTTCCATCTTGCCGCTATAAACACGGACAAAGATTAGCTTACCAACAAATGGGTCTGTAGCAATTTTGAATGCCAAAGCAGCTAAAGGTTCTGATTCAAGAGGTTTTCGTTCAATTTCATCACCAGTTTTTGGATTGTGTCCCCAAATTGCATCAACATCTTCTGGAGATGGCAAATAATCAACAACAAGGTCAAGCACCTTTTCAACAATAACACCGCGGCCATCGCCACCTGTTACAAGGTAAAAATCACCAGCCAAAACGCGTTTGCGCAATGCAGCCTTTAGTTCAGGAATAGTGATAGAATCTTCACCTTTATCAAGGAATCGTTCGAATAATGCGTCATCAGCTTCAACAGCCGCTTCAACTAATAAACGACGTGCGTTTTTAGACTTTTCCAACATATCAGCAGGAATTTCACCAATAACTAATTGGTGATCAGTATAATCTGCATAGGTATATGTTTTCATTTCAATTAGGTCAACAATACCGTTAATCTCTTTTTCAAAGCCAATTGGCAAATGAATAGGCAAAGCGTTTTTAGTCAAACGAGTATGAATCGAATCAAGTGATTTATAAAAATCGCCACCAGTTTGGTTAATCTTATTAATAAAACAAATACGTGGAACGTGATATTTATTAGCTTGACGCCATACGGTTTCAGATTGAGCTTCAACGCCCATCTTGCCGTCAAACACAGTCACAGCACCGTCTAGAACGCGAAGTGAACGTTCTACTTCAGCAGTAAAGTCGATATGTCCTGGTGTATCAATGATATTGATCTTGTGGTTTTTCCAAAAAGCAGTCACGGCAGCAGATGTAATCGTGATTCCACGTTCACGCTCTTGCTCCATCCAGTCAGTTGTTGTACCACCTTCGTGGACAAGACCGATTTTATGAGAAAGACCAGTTCGATACAAAATAGCCTCAGTTGTTGTTGTTTTACCAGCGTCAATATGAGCAATAATACCGATATTACGAAGGTCCTCTAGTGGGACGTGTCTTTCTGCCATGGAATTGTCCTTTATCCTTCTCGCATTCGCCTTATGACGAATAACGAATAATTAATTAATTTTTGCCATTAAAAATAGCCGTCGCGTTCTATTTTAGCAAATTTGTTTACTTATTACTAGAGACCAGCACCTTAAAATAAGAAAAAACTTCGAACAAATGTCCGAAGTTTAATCTGATAGTAGAAATTACTAAACTCGGGCAAAGTGCGCAAACGCGCGGTTTGCTTCTGCCATTCGGTGAGTATCCTCTTTTTTCTTGTATGCGCCACCAGTTTCGCCACAGGCGTCAATGATTTCAAGTCCTAAACGGTGAGAATAAGACAAACCCTTGCGTGAACGAGCTGATTGTACTAACCAACTGAACGCAAAGTGTAATTGACGGTGTCCCTGAATTGGGAATGGAATTTGATAGTTTGCACCACCAACCCGACGAGATTTAACCTCAAAGTTTGGAGATACATTTTTCAAAGCTTTTTCAAAAACTTCAAGTGGATTTTCGCTGTTAAGTTTCTTGGCAGCCATTTCGAGTGCATTATAAACAGCACGTTCAGCAACAAGTTTTTTGCCATCAAGCATAGATTTGTTGATTAGGTGTTGGATTAATACGCTTTGGTACTTTCGATCTGGTTTCAAGATACGTTGTAAGCTAGCGGTTGTTTTACGAGGCATTATTTGGTCTCCTTTTTCGTACCGTACTTAGAACGGCCTTGTTTGCGCTTTGCAACGCCTTGAAGGTCAAGTGCGCCACGAACGATGTGATAACGTACACCTGGAAGGTCTGGAACGCGACCACCACGTACGAGAACAACGGCGTGCTCTTGTAGGTTGTGACCTTCGCCACCGATATATGCCCAAACTTCTTGTTGGTTCGTCAAACGAACACGAGCAACTTTACGTAAAGCTGAGTTAGGTTTTTTAGGTGTTTTCGTAGTTACACGAACACAGACACCACGTTTTAGTGGGCTGTTTTGGTTGTAATAACGAGTTTTTAGCGCGTTATGTATCTTGGCAAGCGCAGGAGACTTAGATTTTTTAATCGCAGTCTTGCGTGGCTTACGCACTAATTGGTTGATTGTTGGCATTGTTAAATAAAACTCCGATTTGGTAGTTAGTTATAATTTACAGATTAAACTCAGCATGTTCTCTCTGTGTCATACTTACCGGCACTATCGAATCTGTACACATTCAATAATTCGTTAGCCCAATAAGAGTAAACTCGTTTGTGATTATAGCAAAAATAGGTCATTAACGCAACTGTGCACTGTTATATGCTCAATTTTGCCATCACCGCCCTACCTCTCCTCCAATAAACAACAACCAGTTTGCCTTGCTCGCTAAAAATAAAGCTTCAAAAACTTTGTATCCTGCGTAACTCGACTTGACTCAAACATACTCGGATAGCAACGTTCTTGAATCTTTATTTGTACGGCAAGTCAAAGGGTTATTTTATTATTGGATGAGAGTTATGGAGGTAAAAATCGGTCTGGTCTAGCCTAATTTGTGCAAGAATAACTAATTTTAAAGGATCATAAGAGAATATTATTATTCAACATATATCACAGGATGTTCCTGTTAAAGCTGATTAGACTGCTTTCAAATTAGTATTCATTCAAACCTAGGGAAAGACTAAGAAGCCACACACCGCACCGCAAAGCCGAGGCTCTTATTATAGTTACTGGACGGATTAACGCCATTGCTGACAAAGCCCAGGCTGTAGGCGTAAGAGGCTGAGTATTGGTTAGACGACCAGTAGTAGCCGTAGCTACCATGATTATTAAACCCACTAACCCAGTAGCCACCTCGCTGCGCGAGCCAGGGAGTGCCAATTAAGCCAGCGTCGGTGGCGGTTGAACCGCTATTAATGACTGTGTTGAGCGCGGTAAATTCACCTCCATTACTAGTTGGCAAACGCCAGCCAGATGGACAGATTGATGCTGTAGTAACTGGTAGTGGGGTGTTTATAGTACTTGAGCAGCCAGAGCTAGCTAGGTCACCGCCTGTAGCGGCACACCAGTTATATAAGTAGCCGTATTGACCAGTGCCGTCAGTTGAAGTGCTAGGAGCGATTGGTTCAGTGGTGAAATTAGTTGTAGATGGTGTAACGTAGTATCTAGCGGCGGTAAAGGTTAAGGAACCACCAGTGCCGTTAGTCAGAGTTTTTATGTCACCGTAGGTATTAGTGCCACTGCCAGCGTAGCCAAGGTTAGTTTGCATCCAGCATTTGCCGTCATCTAGTTTTTGAATCCAGTAGGTATGGCTGTCACGGGCATCCTGAACTTGTGTGCGAGTTGATGGGCAGCTAGCTGCAGCGATAGTTTGGATGTATGGCGAAACATATATAGTTGGGGATGAATCGTTAGTTATTTGATATGATGATGTATCGTTAGTAGCTGTTAATGTGAAAGTTTTTGGATTAGCTGCGTTGTTTGATGTATAGGCGGTAAAGATATTGCCATTACTTGGCTTTAGGCAGATTTCAGTCGAACCAGGAGTTGGGCAGTTGTTATTGGTTGGGTAATCGCCGCTAGCATCAGTCGCTTGGGATATTTTTAGTTGAGTAGAAGCATTAGTCAGATCGGATTGGAGAGCTGCTACTTTAGCACGATTAGAGATGCTGGCATAGCTGACGATAGTAATGGCAGCGAGAATACCAATAACTACAATTACTACGAGGAGTTCGACGATGGTAAAACCTAAATTAGAATTAGATTTAGATTTTTTGGAGATTTGCTGCATTATAAAAAACTTTCTGATTAGTTAGTTAGTTAGTTAGCTAGTTAGTTAATTAGTTAATTAGTTAATTTGAGTTTAGCATTAGCGAGATGGGCTGTAAAGAAAACGACCCGTGATAAGCAGCCGAAAGCCACGTGCTGACTATGAATATACCCACACGTAGAGCGTGCCGTTGGTGTAAACATAATAATAGTTGACGGTAAGAAAGTGAAATCATTGACATTTTATTATGCTAGTGCTATTACAAAGATATCAAGGATTTTAAAATAAACAGTTTAAAACAATGACGAAACCTTAACAAGTCAAATTATTACAGTGCATGTTTATATATATCCTCCATTCTCTGGAGTAGCACACTAATTTAACTATATTTTAGCTTAATTAGCGTGCTACTTCATTATCAAGAAGCACACTTATGAGATGAAAATCTAAGCTGACGCTTGAGCGACGAAGGAGGATGCATTATGGCCAGATTAGTCAATGAACTTACGCAACGATCTATTTATGATTCATGGATATACAACTTTCTTGTAGAATTAAAAAAAGAATGCACTCTATGTCCATTGTGCACGGATTCATTTGAAGAAATCTCAAATTATATCCGAATTTACGGTGAGCAAAGATTTATATCTTACTGCGACAGATATCCGATAATGATTGCATTAAGGATATCTCTTGAAGAGGTTTGTAAATCAGACATCAAATTTTTAATCGATACTTACCCAGTGGCAATGAGCGCGGCCAATATCAAGGATCATGGAGCAAATGAAAATCGGCTTCATACGCCAAGGTCATTCAACTATTTCTACAGAAAGTCAGTTAATCTGACACTTTATTTAAAAATGACAAAAGCTGAATTCGAGCGGTTAAGACTTCCCAGGTTCAAAATTAACTTTTTGTAAGTTTGATATCCGCCTGGCAGCGTTGCTAGGCGGATCATCATCAATCTAAATTGGACCTATCGCCAAAACATGCACTATTGTAACAATTTGATTTGCTAAAGATGCATATTGACATTTCATGCCGTTTATGCTATCATGTGGTTATCAATATTTGGGCTTAGTGGCTCATATTTTCGATAGAACGTTTACAAATCAGCTTATTACAGTGCATGTTGAGAAACATAATTATCCCCTACTTCAGAAGCAGCACGTTAGCTAATCTATATGGTTATTTAACGGCTGCTCCTGAAATATTTATCTTGAGCAGTAGTTGAATACACCACACTCAATTCAGGGAGGAATTATTATGTCAGCAATCAATAACACCCCTAGCGATGTAAAGGCTTTCATTTCGGACGGAATCAACAGCTTGATTGAAGATATAGACGATGACCAGATTAACTACAGCACGTTGAAAAAAATCGCATTAGCTCTATGCCCACACATAACGGGCTCAGAGCTCTTGACCAAGATAGCCTGCAAGTCCGTTTTATACAACACTGTAGAGGAACGGATGGTTGATGCTTTCTTTGTCGCAGTCGCAATGCAACCCGACATCGAAACAAGGTCGGCCCTTATAATTGCGATGTCATCGAGTATTTCGTTGATTGACTTGTTTGGCGGAGAGGCACTTGATAAGGTTGCTTTCAAAACCGCCGACAAACTTTTCTAGTTAATGCGGTAACCCTATTTGGCTTCGGCTGAATAGGGTTACCGATTTGGTACATCAACATGCACTATTGTAATAATCTGATTTGAAACAAAACAAAATACCCTGGAGTTAAATCCAGGGTATTTTGTTATCGTCTGCTATTTATTAAATAGCTAGATCAATATCGTCCGACACGTCTTGTTCAATCTCATCATCAGATTCGATAACACCGTAACCTTTGGCGCCGGTTCCAACTGGAATCTTGCGACCAATGATAACGTTTTCTTTCAAACCGTGTAATCGGTCAACACGACCACTAATTGCAGCATTGATTAGGACACGAGTTGTATCCTGGAATGAAGCTGCAGATAGGAAGCTATCTGACCAGATTGACACCTTGGTAATACCAAGTAATAACTGAGTGTAGCCAACAAGATTTTTGCCAGCGGCTGCAAGTTCGGTGTTAGATTCAACGACCAACGCTTTTGAAACGATGTCACCTGTGACAAAGATACTATCACCTGGATCCTCGATCTGAACGCGGCTAAACATCTGGCGGACAATGACTTCAAGGTGCTTATCAGCAACGTCTTGGCCTTGTGCAGCATAGATGCGTAGAATTTCGTTGATAATGTAACGCTGAGTTGCTTCAGTACCCTTTAAGCGCATTAGGTCATGTAGGTTCAATGAACCACCAGTTAACCTATCGCCGGCTTCAACAACGTCACCAGCTTTGACAACTGGTTGAATTGTGCCAGGAACTTCGTAACGTACAGGAGAACTAGCATTTGCAGCTAGAACTAATGTATCTTCAGCAACTTCAAGTACACCGTCAAATGGAGCTGTAAGAGGTTTAGTTTCACTCTCACCTGTCGCTAATACATCACCGGCTTTGACATTACTGCCAGATCGTACAACCAAAGTTCGGCCTTCGAGTGCAATGCGCTCAACATGGCCAGCTTCTGGAGTAACTTGAACGATATACTTTTTACCATCTTCCCAAACATCAACAAGACCAGCAGCTTCAGTAACGTAAGCTTGACCCTTTGGTGTTCGAGCTTCAAACAACTCTTCAACACGAGGCAAACCTTGCGTAATATCTCCACCAGCTTCTCCACCTTTGTGGAAGGTCTTTAGAGTCAACTGAGTACCAGGCTCACCAACAGATTGAGCAGCAATAACACCAACTGGTTGCGCTGCGTTCACTAGGCGACCTGTAGACATATCAATACCATAGCTCTTGCGTGGAATTCCACGTAGATTCTTGGTCGATAGAACAGATTGAATCTTGACACTTGAAATCTTCTGATCAGCTTCGATTGCACTTGCAACTTCGCGAGTAATGATTTGATCAGCTTCAACATAACCAGGTACAGCTTCGGCAGTAAATCGTCCAACAAGCCTGTTACCAAAGTCAATCATAGTTAATTCTGATTCGCTTCTCTTAATTTCGAAACCTTCATCAGTATTAACTTCTTCATCTTCGACAGTAAACACATCTTGAGACACATCTACTAGACGTCGAGTCAAATAACCAGCATCGGCAGTCTTAAGAGCGGTATCGATAAGTCCCTTACGAGCACCACGTGTTGCCACGAATTGCTCAAGTGAACTGAGGCCGTCTTTATAGTTAGAACGGATTGGAAGCTCAATTTCGTGGTTATTTGAGTCCACCACGATACCAATCATAGCTGAGGCCCACTTAACGTTTGAAATATCACCACGAGCTCCGGAGTTAACCATGACGCTAATGCTTGTATCCATATCTTTTAATCGGCTCTGCAAGAAGTCAGCGATCTTTCGGTCAACTGAACGCCATGCAGCAATAGTCAAGCTGTAACGCTCTTCTTCTGTAATAAGACCTTGGTCAAATTGTTCAGAGATGAGGGCAGTCTTGGCATCACCTTCGGCTACGAATGCGCTAATTTCTGGGAATTGTACGTAGTCATCTTTACCAGTAGATACAGCGGCAACGGTTGCAAATCGGAAGGCTAAACCTTTCATGCGGTCGGCAGTTTGAGCAGTTGTATCAGCACCGTAATCATTAAAGATCTTGGCCAAAACACGCTTTAGTTGCTTTTTGCTTTGAGGTAAGTTGTTGTATGGGAAATCTGCTGGAAGAATATCGTTAAAGAATACACGTCCTAGCGTAGTTTCACGCATTTCACCTCTAAAGAAGACACGAATTGGGCTTTGTAGTCGTAATGAACCACCATCATATGCCATTTCAGCTTCATAAACTGAGCTGAATGATTTTTGCTTTTCAGCAGTTGCACTTGGCTTGTCATATGTTAGGTAATAGTTACCCAAAACAACGTCTTGCCCAATGTTAAGTACTGGAGCACCATCAGCAGGTTTTAGAAGGTTATTTGTTGCACTCATTAATTCATGAGCTTCTTTTTGAGCAGCATCTGAAAGTGGCAAGTGAACTGCCATCTGGTCACCATCGTAATCGGCGTTAAATCCGTTAGCGACAAGTGGATGTAGTTGGATTGCTTTACCTTCAACAAGTACTGGCTGGAAAGCCTGGATAGACAAACGGTGAAGTGATGGAGCACGGTTCAAAAGAACGTACTTTCCTTCAATCACAGCATCAAGTGCGTCCCATACTAGTGCGTCACCAGATTCAATTAAGCGTGTAGCTGAGCGAATATTATAAGCATGCTCACCACGGATTAACCAGCTAATGATAAATGGTTTGAATAATTCAAGCGCCATTTGCTTTGGAAGTCCACACTCATTAATCTTAAGCTTTGGACCTACAACAATTACAGAACGTCCTGAATAGTCAACGCGCTTTCCAAGCAAGTTCTGACGGAAACGACCCTGCTTACCCTTTAGCATATCGCTAATTGATTTAAGACGTCGACGTCCACCAGTTGCATTTACAGCACGGTTACCCTTTGCAGCACTGTTATCAATTAAAGCATCAACAGCTTCTTGAAGCATGCGCATTTCATTGCGTCGAATAACTTCAGGAGCATTAAGACCAATCAATTTTTTAAGACGATTGTTTCGGTTAATAACACGTCGGTAAAGATCGTTTAAATCTGATGTCGCAAAACGACCACCAGTTAATTGAACCATTGGACGAAGGTCTGGAGGAATAACTGGCAATACTGTCAAAGTAAGGCTGTTTGGTTTAATACCAGCAGCTTGCATACCTTCAAGCATTTTAAGACGCTTAAGTAGTTTCTTTTCGCGTTGACCCTTGGCACCAGCTACCTCTTCAGATAGTCGAGCAATAAGTTCAGGCAAATCGATTTCATCAAGCAAAGCCTTAAGAGCAGTTCCGCCCATACCAACTTCAACTAATTCTTCATATTCTTCTGGCAAGCTACGGAAGTCAACTTCACTAAGCAAAGCACCCTTAACGAGGCTCTCAAGCTGAGCTTTTTTGACTAGATACATATCATTTAGCTCTGTAAGCTCATTTGACTGTGCTGTAGCTAAAGCTTTTACATCAGCATTTTCGACTGAAGCTTCGCGTTCGTAGCGAATCTTGATTGCTACTTTGCCAGCTTCTGTTTCAGCTTCGATATCAGCTAGGTATTGTTCACGCTTTTTGTCATCAGATTTCAAAACAACATAAGTTGCAAAGTAAGCGATGCGCTCCAAGTTTCGAACAGTAATACCAAGAAGTAAGCTCATAGCACTTGGTGTACCACGCATAAACCAAATATGCGCAACAGGGGCAGCTAGCGTAATATGTGCCATTCTTTCGCGACGAACAATTGACTTAGTGATCATGTCACCATTTTTATCAACTGCAGCTTCGCGTGAACGAACACCTTTTAGTTTGTTGTCATGTGGATTTATATCCTTGACTGGTCCAAAAATATGCTCACAAAACAATCCGTCGCGCTCAGGTTTCTGAGTACGATAGTTGATTGTTTCAGGCTTTGTAACTTCACCATTGCTCCATTTAAGGATATCTTCTGGACTTGCTACAGTAAGTCGGATTGCGTTAAAGTCAGCAATTCCGTTATTTGCAATTACTCGTGCCATTATTACGCCTCCTCCTTAAATTCTTCTGTCTCATCAATCTCTTCCATGCCATCAATATCATCAACGCTGTCAATTTCTTCAATTTCAGGTAAATCTATACCGACAATTTGTTCTTCAACATCGTTAACACTTTGAATAATCTGTTCAGCATCAATTACTTCTTCGGCAGTTTCATCCAACAGATCAACTCGTAGACCGAGACCTTGAAGTTCTTTAACAAGCACGTTAAATGATTCAGGTAACTTAGGTCCAACAATTGCTTCATTTTTAATGATTGATTCATAGGCTTTTGCACGACCGTAAACGTCATCTGACTTAATCGTGATCATTTCCTGAAGTGTTGCGGCTGCGCCGTAAGCTTCAAGTGCCCAAACTTCCATCTCTCCGAAGCGCTGTCCACCATTTTGAGCTTTACCACCCAAAGGCTGTTGAGTAACCATTGTATATGGACCAGTTGAACGTGCATGAATCTTGTCACTAACCATGTGGTGTAGCTTGATCATATGCATAATACCAACAGTTGTGCGCTCTTCGAACGCTTCACCGTTGCGGCCATCAAACAATTGGAATTTACCATCACGAGCGAATCCAGCTTTTTCAAGCTCATCACCAATGATATTAGTAGGGACACCGTTAAATGGAGGCGTAGCAACCTTGTAACCAAGGGCACGTGCAGCCATACCAAGGTGAGTTTCAAATAGCTGACCAATATTCATACGTGAAGGCACACCGAGTGGGTTCAAAACAACATCCACAGCAGTACCATCTTCCATATATGGCATATCTTCGATTGGTAGAATTTTAGCTACAACACCCTTATTACCGTGTCGTCCAGCTAATTTGTCACCAACGCTAATTTTGCGCAATTGAGCAACAAAGATTTGAATTTGCATCAAAACGCCAGCTTTAAGCTCATGGCCGTTTTCGCGGCTAAAAACCTTAACGCCAACAACTTTACCGCCACCGGCATTGTTCATACGTAGTGATGTATCGCGAACATCTTTAGCTTTTTCGCCAAAGATAGCACGGAGCAATCGCTCTTCGCTTGATAGTTCTTGTTCACCCTTAGGTGTAATCTTACCGACTAATACGTCGCCAGCTTTTACTTCTGAGCCAACTTCAACAATTCCGTCAAGGTCCAAATGTCGCAAAGATTCTTCACTTACGTTTGGAATATCGCGGGTAACAATTTCGTTACCAAGTTTTGTTTCACGAACTTCAATTGTGTAATCTTTAATGTTAATACTCGTTAAAGCATCATCTTGAACAAGTCGGCTAGATAGAACAATGGCATCATCCATGTTGTATCCGCCCCAAGGCATAAAGGCAACCATAAGGTCGCGACCTAGGGCTAATTCACCGTCAGCGATTGAAGCACCTTCAATCAAGATATCGCCTTCACTAACTTTTTGGCCACGATCAACACGGACCTTTTGGTTAATTGAGCGGTCATCGTTGCTCTTTGCAAAGTGAACTAACTCATATTTTCGTGTGCCATCAGCATACTTAACTTGAATTTCGTCACCATCAGCTTTAACAACTTCACCATCACCACTCGCAACGATCAATTGACTAGTATTGCGAGCAATATCGCCTTCAATACCAGTACCAACAGTTGGAGATTCAGGATTTAACAAAGGTACAGCTTGTTTCTGCATGGCAGAACCAGTTAATGAACGGTCAACACGGTTTTTCTCAATGAATGGAATAAGCGCAGCGCTTGAACCAAGAATTTGTTTGTGAGCGGCATCGACGTAAGTAACTTCAGTAGCGTCAACTTGCTCTGGCAAGATACCGTTTCGGGCACTTACACGCAAATCAATGAATGAACCATCTTTATTTAACTTAACACTAGCATCGGCAATAACTTCGCTAATTTCGTGTGCAGCGTCCAAATAGACAACTTTTTTAGTAACTTTGCCATCAACAACTTTAAGATATGGAGTTTCAATAAAACCATATTCGTTAACACGAGCATATGAAGCCAAGTTTAATACCAATCCAATGTTGGCACCTTCTGGAGTTTCAACAACACATAGGCGACCATAGTGAGTAGGGTGTGCGTCACGAACATCAAAGCCAGCACGTTCGCGTGATAGACCACCTGGCCCCATTGAGCTAAGGCGGCGTTTGTGTGAAAGTTCAGCAAGTGGGTTTGTTTCGTCCATCAACTGTGAAAGTTGTGAACTTGCAAAGAATTCGCGAACAGCGGCAACTACTGGACGAGCATTAATAAGCTGCCCTGGAGTCACGTTTTCAAGATCGCTCATGCTCATACGGTCCATAGCGTTTCGTTGCATACGCAACATACCAACGCGGAACTGACGAGCAACTAATTCACCGACTAACTTAACACGACGATTAGAAAGTGAGTCGATATCATCTGCTTTATCCTGAGTATTATTCAAACGAATAATTTCACGAACAATCGCAATTAAATCGCTGATCTGGAAAACACGGTATTCAGTTGTGTTTGGTAATTCAAGACCAAGGCGTTGGTTTAATTTGTAACGTCCTACGCGACTGTAGTCAAAGCGCTTGAAATCAAAGAACATACGTTCAATCATTGTTCGAGCGTTATCAACAGTGGCAAGATCACCTGGTCGTAAACGACGGTAAACTTCAATCAAAGCTTCATTTGATCCACGAGATGGATCTTTGTCTAATGTGGCATCGATATATTTAACTTCGCCAGTATCAATATCTTCAAATAGACTTTTAATTTCAGATGTTTTGCTGTGTCCAAGGGCCCTAAATAGTGTCGTAATTGGCAATTTACGACGTCGGTCAATCTTTACATAGATTGTACCGTTAGCGGCTGTTTCAATTTCTAGCCATGCGCCACGGCCAGGAATAAGCTTGGCACCATAGTAATTACGAGTTGCAGCTTTTTCAGCAGTAAAGAATACACCGGCACTTCGCGTAAGTTGAGAAACAACTACACGCTCTGTTCCGTTAATAACAAAAGTACCACGGTCTGTCATCCATGGATAATCGCCGAGGTAAATTTCTTGTTCTTTGACTTCGCCAGTAACTTTATTAGTTAATTCAACATTTGCGTGCAAAGGTGCTTCAAATGTTAAATTGTTTTCTTTTGCGTCTTTTTCACTTGTCTTTGGATCTTGGAAAGAATATTCCTTGAACCTTAGTGATAGTTTTTGGCCGGTATAGTCGTCGATTGGGTTTAGCTCTGAGAAAATCTCGCTAAGACCAGTTTCGACGAACTCGCGCCAACTATCCTTTTGATGAGCAATTAGGTTTGGTAATGGCAACGCTGTATCGCCTTCGGTAAAGAAGACGCGCTTAGCGCTATCAAATTTGGCTTTAGCCATAAGTGATGCTACTCCTCGCAATGAATTTTATGATTAGTATTTTAGTTATTTGCCCTAAGGCAAAGGGGTTCTTTGGCGCCGAAGATTCCCTTAACCGCGGTTGTTCTTTCATATAATGCCACTTATACGGAAAGACACTAATAACCACAGCTACACTACTTCTTATTGACCATTCTGGACTATTTGAACGTACTAGTCAAGGGTTTTATGACTTGACTTTATATCGTACTTATGTTACTGTTAAGTTACGAACGTAAAATATTATTACGCTTGTACATTGAGCCTACGGAGGATATGGTATGAATAATAAACTTGGTCTATTAATAGCCCTACTCATAGCCGCTCTTGCATCATTTTTTGTGTTCGGATATGTTGTTTTGTCAAAGATAGAAAACACATCCGAAGATACAGCAGACCACTCCTACGGTGTTGTCATGGAAATTACAGATGACAAAGTCTGGTTGATGGATATGAACTCTAATGAGTTTATATCCATCAACAACAATTGGGCAAAGTATAGCTCAATAACTGAAGAGAACAGGTTAAAGTTTTTACAAGAAGGCGATTTCGTTGACATAAATAACAGTGTCATTATTGCAAAAAGCGATATGATTCAAATCAATGGAGTCGCATATGATATGTATGATGAGTTTAAAAACTCAACCGACTAGTTCCTTCTAAATCAACAGTGGTTCAACTCCACGCAAGTGTCAGCGCTATATGCCTGACACTTTTTCTTTGATATTGACATTTGTACTGATTCTTGTTATAATATGAGTATATTGTTTCGTTGAGAGCTTTCGCTCCAGACAGGAGCAAAGCACATTTCGTTTTTAGGAGGAGTTTTTATGACTTACGGAATTTTCGCAATCATTGGATGCACGGCAATTGCACTTATATTGTTTATTTTCTCAATCTATATTTCGCTCGCAAGGGGCAAAAAAAAGGAATTTCGGAAAAGAGATAATATTTATTTTGGATTAATTTTAATACTTACGGCGCTTTTCATTACCGTTACAGCCGTTGTGGGTTTGATTTCTATAGAAAGCAATAAGGATAAACTTAACAGTCAAACATCCAGCCAGCCACTATTTATAGTTACTGGCGTCTACAGTAATGGATACACAGTCACTAACCCAAATACATTTGACAGTTATGATGATAGGGTTATCGAAATCAGTCAAAGTAACTGTGAAGTAGAAAAGGGCGACCTAATCTACGAAGACAATACTATTGCTGCTTGCGGCAATAGTCTGTTGGAAAAATTGCTTGAAAACGTGAACAAGAGCAGTTTACCAACAATTACAGTTCCGAATACAGTCCCGTCCACGACACCACTCCCCTAAAAAATAGCCGGTCGCGTTTAATCGCACCGGCCTATTTTTTTATCCAAATAACGCTAATGATTGCTAGTTTGAAATTTAATGACATAATTACGATATTACTCACAACCACGGCCTTGTTTCGCGGTACGGAGCGATGCACATTTCATCTTAGGAGGAAAAACATGGCTAATGACCAAAGCGAGATTGTATTCTTTTTCATACTATTAGTACTATTTACAGTGATTGATATTTATTTCATATTACTTGCAATTTCTACGAAAAGCTCAAAACTTAGGACAGCATGCATATGGACAATAATACTAGCCTCACTGGTCATTGTAGTACTATTTATCGGGCTTATAGTTCTGCAAAATGCCTAGATAAATTTGGCATAAGCTCGGACCGAGCTTCGCGGTACGGAGCAAGTACTTTTCGTTTTAGGAGAATAATTATGAAAAAAACAGATATTAAGTCTATATTTTCCATTTTTCTGGCGTTATTAGTACTTGTTTCGGTTGTTGTGTCACTTTGTGCTTTTAGTATCGTAATGACAAACTTTTGTACAACATACACGGTTATTGCAAGATGTAATGACAGTGTTGTAATGGTTAATGTTTTAAACAAATATGACCGCCAAATTAGAACAATTGACGCCAATAGTACAATAAAAAATGGCGACATCGTAAATTATTACATGCTGCTAGTTAGAAGCTATACACCAAAGGGTGTAGAAATTTTATCTGACGATTATGACAAATATAATTTTTCATAACAGCACATTATTCCTTCTAAGCTACAGGGGATGGTCGCATTGCGATCATCCCCTATTTTAATGTGAATTATCTTAAATATACCTTGATTTTTTATCATAAATTTGTTTTAATATGACAATTGCATTTCGCCACCATGGCTGAGATCAAAGTAGGTGTCCAATAATTTGGTTATATTGAAAAAATATATAGAGGAGGTGTAGCAAGATGGATTTTGCCATCAAATTTTCCCTTATCATATATACTTTATCCTTCTTGTTTTTAACTATATTTTTTATTGATATAAAAATAACATGGGAAGCCAAACACAGGGCCAACAGATTATCAAGAATAACGCGCAATCTAACATTTATTATTGCAATTATTGCTATCTGCGTCCTATGGAGTGTCTTTACTTATTATTTTCACAATTACTAAAAGCCGAGCGGCAATGCTCGGCTTTAAAACTTTTTAAATGACAAAATTATTCATCTTTTTTTATTACTTTATCAACCAAACCGTATTCAACAGCTTCATTAGCGCTCATCCAATAATCTCGTTCAACATCCTTTTCAATTTTTGATAACTTTTGACCTGTGTTTTTAACAAGTATTTCATTCAGAATCTTCTTAAGCATTATACTTTCACGCAATGTAATCTCTTGGTCGGTAACCTTGCCTTCTGTGCCGCTACTCGGCTGGTGAATCATTACCCGACTATTTGGTAACAACATACGCTTACCTTTAGCGCCGCTAGACAACAAAAATGCGCCCATGCTTGCTTGTAAGCCTATCCCAATCGTTTGAACGTCGGGTTTGATATATTGCATCGTGTCATAAATAGCCATACCATCATAAACACCGCCGCCAGGACAGTTGATATATAATTTGATGTCTTTTTTTGGATCAGCATATGCCAAATGAATTAACTGAGCTACAACAATATTTGCCGTCGTTTCATTTACTTCATCACCCAAGAAAATAATTCGTTCATTAAGTAACCGCGAATAAATATCATATGCCCGCTCACCTTCATAAGTTTTTTCAACGACGGTTGGTACCAGATAAGATTTTGGCTTGTTCATAGATATATTATAACATCAATTATGGAGCAACAATCGAGGTAATAACTCCGGTTGGGTTAGTAACTGTTGCATTGGGAATAGAAGATCCAGATGTTGGTGTCATTATACTAGCCGATGGCACATTGGTAATTCCGTTTGCGGGCGTAGTGTTTGCAGTTGAGGTATGGCACATGTTAGAAGCACAATTAAACATACTGCCGTTATTATCATATTTTACTAAAAATACTTCTTTTAAACCTGCACCAAAGCTATTTGTCTCGCCAACCACAGAATAACCGTCATCACTAGTTTTTATTACTTGACGGCCCGTATCTGTGTTTACACCTCCCCAAAGACTGTTCCAGACAAAATTACCACTAATATCAAATTTTGCCAAAAAGGTATCATATCCACCAGCAGTCGTAAAACTAAAAGTATCACCAGTAATTACAAAGCTACCGTCAGTAGATTGCGCAATAGAATATCCTCTGTCATTACTCGTTCCTCCCCATGTTTTATCCCAAACAAAATTGCCAGATGAATCATACTTTGCGACAAATATATCATTACTACCCGCACCAAAGCTAATTGTATATCCAATTATTAAATATCCGTCATCATTAGTCTGGACCACAGAATATCCCATATCAACACCGGTGCCACCCCAAGTTTTATTCCAGACCAAAGTACCGTTAATGTCATACTTAGCCAAGAAGGCGTCATAAACACCCTCACCAAAGCTATTCGTATAACCAGACACAACGCATCCACCATCATTACTTTTTATGACAGTATTACCATAGTCATAATTGATACCACCCCAAGTTTTATTCCAAACAAAATTTCCAGCTGAATCGTACTTAACAACAAACATTTTAAATTTAAAGTCTGCTGACCCATAGCTAGTTGTCTCGCCAGTAATGACATAGCCGTTATCGTTAGTCTGTGTAATACTTTCGCTAAATTCAGAAGAACTTCCTCCCCAGGTTCTATTCCACAAAAGATTTCCGCTTACATCATACTTAATAATAAAGACGTCGTTAGCGCCGCTACCAAAGCTCGCAGTAGTTCCAGTAATAACATACCCACCGCTACTTGACTGGATGATTGCGGTACCCTTGTCTTCATTAACACCACCCCAAGTTTTTGACCAAGATAAATTTCCCTTATAATCATATTTATTAATGAACATGTCGCCGGCACCGGCCCCATAACTCTTTGTTTCTCCAGTTACTACATAGCCGCCGTCACTAGTCTGAATTAGTGATTTTCCATTATCATCATTTATTCCACCCCAAGCAGAGGCAAATGCAATATCATGACAAGTTCCTTCTCTTGGGATATCATTATCTGAAGTAATATAATACGAAACGTCTCCATTGCTAGCCGCAAGACAGTATTTCTTGTCGGAACCATAAATATAGGTATAGACCGTTTTTGGGCTTGCCACGAGGCCATTACCATTATTAGCATCTGCATCAGTCAATGGATATATTCCATTTGCAAGCATTTCTGACGCCAATTGCGACGAGGCGTGATCAAGATCAGATTGCAACGTAACGACCGCAGCCCTCTGGGTCATACCGTTATAAGACACTAAAGAAATTGCAGCAAGAATTCCAATAATCGCAATGATTACAATTAATTCAACAATCGTGAAACCGAATTTTAATTTTGATTTATTTTGACCACGTAAATATTGAAAGAGTTTATTATACATATTAAACCAATATTAACACTAGCACTATTAGATAGCAATTAAAGAAACGCTAGGTGTAAAATCTACTTCTTGATGTTTAATTCAACTAAGCGATCAACAGTTTTTTCAGTCAACAATCGATTAGCGATATCACGACGAACTTCAGGTTGGTCAAATTGTTTTAGTACTTCTGGGTTTTTAGCATACTGCTTGCGGAAAGTTTCAACATGAGCGTCTAATTCGGCTGTTGTTGCTTCAATCTTTTCAACTTTACTAAGTTCGGCAAGAACCAAACCAGCTTTTACGCGCTTGATAGCAACTTCTTTAACTTCGGTTTCAAGCCACTTCTCTTTTGATTCAAAACCTTTATTTTCAAGATATTGGTCAAGCGTAAGACCTTGGTACATTAAATTATTAGCAAAATCTTGTTCAATTGATTTAGTCTGATCAGCTACCAAGATCTCGGGGACTGGTACATGGCTAACAGCTACTAGTTGCTTTACCAAATCATCTTTGGCTTTTTCAGCATTCTCACGATCTTTTTGAGATGTAAGTTCGCGTTTGATATCAGTTTTTAGTTCATCAACAGTTTTAAATGGACCAGACTTAGCAGCAAATTCATCGGTTAGCTCTGGTAATACAACTTCTTTAACGGCTTTGATTGTAGTCGTGAAAGTAACGTTAGCACCCTTTAGTTCGGCAGAACCATAATCAGCAGGGAAAGTTAAAGCAATATCAAACACATCACCTGCAGAGTGACCAATAATCCCCTCTTCAAAACCTGGAACAAATTGGTTAGAACCAAGCGTCAACGGATAGTCAGAACCAGTGCCACCATCAAAAGCTACTCCATCTTTCTTGCCAATAAAGTCGATAATAGTTTCGTCACCATTTACGGCAGCACGCTTAACTTCGGCTTTTTCAGCAAAACCTTGGCGCATACGATCAATAGTTTCAGTTATTTCTTTTTCACTAATAACTATTTTTTCAACATTAGATTTAAGCTTTTTGTAATTACCAAGTTTAATTATTGGCAAAATTTCAGCCTCTGCAGTAAATTCAAGTATTTCACCTGGAACAAATTTTTTAATTTCAACAGTTGGACGATCAATAACCTGCAACTTACTTTCAATAAAAGCTTCGGAAACAGCTTTACTAATTGCATTATCTAAAACTTCTTCTTGAAGCATTGCTGGGTCAATATTTTTAGCAGCGACAGCAAGTGGTGTTTTGCCTTTACGGAAACCAGCAACCTTGACGTTACGAGCTAATTTAGTAGTTGCAACTTGAGCAGCGATAGCCAGGGCTTCAGCGTCAAGCGTAATTGTTAATTGAACCTTAGTATCTGAAAGGTTTTTCATTGATGTTTTCATTGTTACTCCTTAATTAATTCGACAATATGATCAAAATCGAGTTTATATTCTTTATTATTCTTTAAATCCTTTAACGGATATAGCCCACTCTTTACTTCTTCCTCGCCAACGAACAATATGCGAGGAATATCTTTTTTCAAAGCAGTTTTAATCTGCTTGTCGAGCTTACGATCTATTATATCAAGTTCGGCATTGATTCCAGCTTTACGAAGATCGCGTGCAATTTTACCAGCTTCCCTAGCGGTATCACCCAAAACAGCAATATATACGTCAGTAATAGAGTGAAGTTCTGGTAATAAATTGTGAGTTTTTAGGAATAGTTCCATCATAGTTTCGCCTGGTGCCATACCAACAGCAGATATTGGCTCAGCACCAAATAGACCAACTAGACCGTCATAACGACCACCACCAAATAGTGCTCGGTTGTTTTCTGGGTGATTATCAAAGACCTCAAATACCATACCGGTGTAATAATCAAAACCACGCATCAAAGTAATATCAAAGACTAAACTTTTAACTTCGGCACGTTCAAGCAATGTAAATAATTCTTGAACCTCACGGACACTTGAACTATCACGAATCTCAGCTGGCAAATCAGCCATACTTTCGGCATTCAATAACTTCTGAATTTTTTCGATACCATCAGAGGCTTGTTCGTCAAAAATTTCAGTAGCCTGATCAATAAAATCTTGGTCACTAATCTTGTTTTTGCGGTCAAATAGCTTAATCATTAATTGCGCTTGAACTGAATCTAGCCCCAAATATTGAGCCATCATAAAGTTAATCAGTTTGCGATTATTAATCTTTATTACGTAATTAGATGGCTGTGCGCCAAATTCTTTCATAATATTGTCGGCAACAGCGATAATCTCGGCCTCGGCAGCCACACTATCAGCACCAAAAATATCAACATTCAACTGGCAAAATTGTCGTTCGCGACCACGTTGTGGGCGTTCGTAGCGCATAAAATCAGCAATAGAATATAATCTTGCAGGATAAGCCAATTCTTGGCGCCTAGCGGCCACCATACGGCTAATAGAAGGAGTCATTTCGGGTCGTATTGCAACAACGCGACCACCACGATCAGTGAATGAATAAGTTTGCTCATTTACAATTTCTTGACCACTTTTAGCGGCATAAATATCTAGTGGTTCAAGCAAAGGCGCGGCGTATTCCTCGTAGCCAAAAGACCTAGTAACCTTGTGCCAAACTTCATAAATATAATTCTGAACTCGTTTGTCTTCAGGATAATAATCGCGCGTACCTTTGTATGGTTGTGATAATAGAGCACTCATTGATATAATTTTTACATTTTTATCTGTTTATTACAAGTTATTTGTGTTTTATCGTATGTATATTGTGATAAAATAATCATATGTATCATTATTATTTTGAACAAAGCCAACCAGAAATATCAGCAATATTTATCGTTTTATTTATTATGTTATTAATTTGGACATATTTTTGGAAAGCAGCCGCAATTTGGCACGCCGTCCGAAACAAAGATAAGGTTTGGTTTGTTGTACTTATGTTTGTTAACACCCTTGGAATTTTGGATATGATTTATCTATTTGGCATTGAAAAAGCAAAAACTGATACATTCTTCAAATAAGATATATTTTAAATTATTTTTTAAGCCCGGTATGTGTTGAAACACACCGGGCTTAAACCAAATAATTATATTTACTGCTAAACTTTAGTTTAAATAATCCAATCACTCCTGGCTATATGCAATAGACACTTAACCGCTTCAACTTTTGTATTAAAATCAGGGTCGCGTAGTATCATTACATTTGCTTTATCAAGGTGATATTTAATTGTATTATGATCTTTTAGTTTGTATATTGCAGCAATCTTCCTTTGAGATAGCCCAAGTATTCTTCTAATAAAATACATTGAGATTCTGCGCGCCTCGGTTATATCACGATCATAACGCCCCTCCATCATATTTTCATATGACGTATTAAGTGCAATTGCAGTTATGAGTATTATTGTTTCTGCATCACTACGATCTGCACATAACCACCTACTATTATTTAATTTCAGTAGTGAAATATATGTTTCAGCCGGGTCATATTCTCCTTGATAAACCTTGATAATTATATCTTCAAGTTGCCGTCTAATTAAATCAACGTAATCAATTAAATCATTCATATCTAGCACCCCAAGCCGCTTAGAAATTGCTTTCTAAAATTTTGAGTAAAGTTCTCAAGAACGGCGTATCAAATTTAATAAAATTAAATACAAAACGCCGTTCTTGGATTAGCAAAATAAATTATTAAGGTTCTAAAGATATTTGTATCACATAATTATTAGAAATAGCAAGCTTAACTATATTCCTGGTATAAAATTAGAAAAACCTGGATTGCGATAATGCAAACCAGGTTTTAACCTAATATTTGTTTAAACATTCATGAATTTTTGAGATATCATCTCTAAGATTGTCCAAATCACTGCGGAGTTGGCTTGTAACATATTCAATTGATTTTGTTACAATCTTTGATGTTTTCCCTCGGCCTACGATTTCTGAAATATCAGAATGATATACTAACCCCGCAGCCTCATCCTCCATCATGTAGACAGCGACCATACGCGCCTTGCACGTCTTACTGCCTATTTTTCCAAAACCAATACTGACCAAGGTTAATACCGGTATGCTGTAAAAAAGCGAAACCTCATATAAAATGATAAGAGGATACAACGATTTACCTTTTGACAATAAATCGTCTCTTATCCATTTTATACAGTCCTCATAACCTTTATTTACCAAATCATCTCCAGTTGTCAATCTCATCATTACATATTTGTCATACTCAGAGACACGTGGCATACGTTTTCCTTTTTTCAAGAAATCACCTCTTTCTATTTTTGAGTCAATTGGAGAATCCATGAATATATAAATTGTTAAGGTCTAGTGATAATCTAAACACTATTTTTCAATATCAGCAACCTAAAGCAATATATTTTGCTGCATCCAAACGTACATTGCGATTCCAGCTGCAACACCAACATTTACGGACCTAGTTGATCCAAATTGCTCAATCATGACGGTTTTTTCGGCTGCCTGCTGCATCTGATCGCTAAGACCTGGGCCTTCGCCACCAAACACCAACACAGCTTTGGCTGGTAAACGCGTCTGATGCAGTTCTGTAGCACCAGGGACGATATCTATAGCGATTATCTGCCTGTTATCAGATTTCATACACTCTGCGAATTCTTGAACAGTTTCGTGATTAATAATATTCATATATCTGTCAGTTACCATTGCCCCACGGCGATTCCAGTGACGACGACCAATAACATGTACAGTTTCAACATTAAAAGCATTGGCGGCACGAACAATCGTGCCAATATTTAAGTCATGTTGCCAGTTTTCGATTGCAACGTGAAGTGAGACACGCGACTTATCCAAATCAGCTTTAATAGCTTCAACAGTCCAGTAACGATATTTATCCAGTACATTGCGTTTATCGCCGTGTTCTAGTAGTTCTAAATCGTATTTTGAATCAGTTGGCCAAGGTTTTTCGTGTGGCCCAACGCCAATAATTTGTTCGTTCATTGTTTTATTATAGTTTAATTAATCATCTTGATATGAAAATGCCCTCCAAGCGTTACGCCAAGAGGGACTTTCGGAACTAAATTACAATACTTTGAGTATTAATACCCGCTGTGGGGCATCGTTTGGATATACCATAGTTATATATAGCGTTTTTCCGTTTCCAAAAATATACGGTACATAACTATTTGAGACAATGACGTCCGCAATTGCAATCCCCTTTGCTAAGCCGTCAAAAATTCCAAGACCAAGCTTATCGCAAATTCTAATGTTAAAGACTAGCCACCAAATAGTGGAAATGCCAAAACAACTGATATCGTCTTCTTTTGACAATACCTGGAGATGACCAACGAGAAAGTCTAAGTCAATTAGATCAATTTTCCTTTTGCAAACTTTATCAGTCTTTAGCGCTATTTCGGACGGTCTGAACCCTGAGATGTTTTCCTTGAACCCAAGATGTTCTTCCGTAGCCGAAAAAAGGCACTTAATTGCCATACACCAGTCATCTTGGAATGATTTTCCAAAACTAATATCTAGGCCAACAAAAGGGCTGTCTTGAGAGTTCTTCCGCAATTCAATCATTGCCTTAAACTCACTAAGCTCAGTTTCCGTTAATCCTAAATCAAGCTTTGAATTTAGGTCCAAGAGTATCTGATGATACTTTGACAATGGTGTTAACAAATCTTGAGAAATTAACCTTTCGATTAAATCCTCTTTTGTCTTTGGGTATTTCTTAGGCTTAGGATTGGGCTTTGTTTCCTGATTAGAATACATAGAAAAACGCCTCCTCGTGTCGTTAGCTATTAAATATACGTGCGCACATATAAAAATAGACTTAACCCTTTGGGTTAAAGACAGCGCATTATATTTAATTGTCAATTAAATTCAATGTGCCATCTTTAAACCAAAAATACTACAAAATTGTTAAGGTTCCAACTTGGTATATTACCATAATTAAACAATAAATGCAATAGGCTAACAGATTATAAATCAGATTGTTACAATAATGCATGTCTAAAAAGACGCGAGTAAGGAGCCTGCGTTTGCAAGCTCCCCTCAGCGTTGATTAATGAATTAAGCAATAGACATTACGGATGTCATAAAAAGAGTTTTCATACCGTCCGCGTAGTCACGAGCTTCCTTAAGAAAATTTTGTAAAAATATAGCGTCCATTAGCGGTATACTTGTTGCCAAGGTGATTGCCTCATCAATCGAAGCTCCCTCAGAAATTAGCTGCATATAATATTCAAACATCTTATTAACAGCGTATTGGTTAATAATTCCACATGGTAATGACAACAGCATATTGGGCTTATCTAATAGATATTCATAAAAATACTTTAGATAATCTCTTCCAAATTTTAGTTCGGGGCTTTCTTGTTTTTGACTAGACTTAACTCTCATAATCTTCTCTCCTTTTTACTAAAACAAAAATATATAATCTATATAAAATTGCCCATATTAAAAGGCAATGCGTAAACTAGTTATATAAACTAACTTGCGCATTGCCTTTGGAGATTTGAACTATTAATCTTAGACATGCACTGTAATAATCTGATTTGTTAATGACCTGTTATTATCTATTTATTGTAATTTATGGATAATCCGACTTGCGATATTAGCATGATGTCGGCACAGTGTCAATTAATTGAGTAAACACAAAGTTTGAATTTTTTATGCTTTCTTGATGCATTTATTAAAAACTGATTAAATATGGACAATATATTAATTTACAAAAGAGTATTTTCCTAATTAGGTACTGGAGATTTTATGATTCAAATTATTAGTAAATTCAAAATAGCAGCAAAAAGTTTCTTTAATAAAGACAGACCATACAATAAGCCTCTTAGAATAATCATACCTGTTTCAATCTTATTGATTGCTGGTATTACTGTCGGGGTTTTATATTTTGTCGATTACAGCAAGTCGCCAGTTTTGACGTTATCTAATGTCAGCTCAAGTAAGCCAACCGAAACTAATAAATCAAGCTTCAGCGTAAATGGCCAAATTGATGAATTGAAAGATACAGAACTTTTCATAAATGGGTCAAAAGTTAAAATTGATGGCGATGGTTCATTTATCTATAGCATAAATCTAGTAGAAGGTAAAAATGAGGTTGAGTTTAGACTCGTAAAAAATGGCAAGGAAGTAAAAAACGTCTATACAATTAACAGAAATATCGAAAAAACAGAAGCAGCTATTGTAAAGGAAGAAACTAAAGTAATTGATGAAGTGCAAAAAGAGACAAATACACCTGAACAAATCACAACGCCACAAAAAATCATAGTAGATACTCCGATAGTGGAAATTAAGACAGAGCAGCCACCAGTAACGCCAGTAGTCATCCCCGAAGCTCCAAAGCCAGTGGATGTTCGCGCAGAATTATCTGCTGATGGATGCACTTATTCCTTTTATGCACCGGCGGGTTATATTATGTCATTCAGCTCATTTGACCCCAAATACCCAGAAAGTGGCGAGAATATAGGAAGCATAACTATGCCCGCAGAAGGAATATTTGTTAGAAGTCTTGACAGCGCGCCCTTTTGGGTTGGTGTAGTTATCTCTATTAATATACGAGAGACGGCGGACGGACCAATCCTGTCAAGCGCTAGTAAAACCGTTACATCAATATGTGGCTCTGATAATTAATCAAACTGCAAATTGCTAATATAAACAACATTAAATTAGTAAAAGTACTCAAGCCATTTCATCGCGAATACCAATAAAAAATGACGGAAGTTATCCATCATTTTTTATTGGTACGGATGAAAAGACTTGAACTTTCACGCCTTACGGCACCAGCTCCTAAAGCTGGCGTGTCTACCATTCCACCACATCCGCATATAAATTGTTAATTACGGCACCAGGTCACGATAAAATTCATTCTGAATTTTTCTCGACCCCGCCTCAGTCGGTGACGTTCGTCATCCGGCTTCCGGCCTTGCAGATTGCCACTGGCAATCTTCACCTAAAGCTGGCGTGTCTACCATTCCACCACTCGCGCATACATGTGATTTATAGTAACTTGATTATTATAACAAAGATTTATACTCTGACAAAGTATTTTCTTATATATCGACGATGTCGCTTGTGCTATCATTAAAACAGTAATGACTGATGAGGAATAATGCAATGAGCAAAATTACACAGTATCTAAATGAACATATCCTTGGCGAGGTAACTAGCGCCGAATCCGTACGACAACAATTCTCACGCGATGGCAGTATTTTAAGTATTATGCCAGAACTAATTGTAAGCCCAAGAGTAACTAATGATATTCGTAAAGTTGCCCGATTTACTTGGCAATTAGCCGAAAAAGGCCACGTATTACCAATTACAACCCGTGGCGGTGGCTCTGACCAAACAGGTGCTGCAATAGGCAAAGGTATCATTATCAACACCCTAGCCCATTTGAACAATATTATTTTTATCAGCACAAAAAACAAGGATCAATTTGCTCATGTTCAACCAGGTGTAAACTTCAGTACCTTAAATGAAGTGTTAAAATCTCACGGATTGATTATCCCGACATTCCCATCATCTTTTACTTACAGTACAGTTGGTGGCGCCGTTGCAAATAACTCCGGTGGACAATTTGCTGGACGTTATGGACTAACTGGTGACTATGTAACCCGGCTTGAAGTCGTACTTGCTAACGGTGATTTAATTGAGACAAAACGTATTAATAAACATGAATTAAGCAAGAAACAAGGTCTACAAACTCTCGAAGGCGAGCTTTACCGTAAAATTGACGGCATTATCGAAGATAACAAGGATATAATTGATGCCAAAATTCGCAGCAAAACTGTTGATAATACTGGTTATTCTGGAATCGCAAAGGTCAAAGAACGTGATGGTTCATTCGACTTAACGCCATTATTTATTGGTAGCCAAGGAACTTTGGGAGTTATATCAGAAATTGTTCTAAATGCAGATTTTTATAGTGGTTGCGAGTTAGCAATTGTTGCATTATTTGAAAGTGCTGAAGCTGCACGTGATGCGGCAGACTCTTTAGTTTCACTTGACCCAGTTTCATTGGAATTTATAGATGGCGCATTATTTAATGAAGCCCGTGACAATTATGGTAAAAAATATTTATTTTCAGAAACAAATGCCAATAAAGATATTGGCGCAGCACTGTTTCTTGATTTTAACGACTTTAGCGACAACGTAAGACGACGCAAATTGAAATTAACAATGAAAAAGTTAAGTAAATTAAATACAGCCTCAGCTATATATACCAGCGAGGACCACTCGATTGACGAGCTAAATGCCATTCGCGAAGTAAGTTCGGTAATGATACAGCCCGAAATAAAGGGTAACTCATTATCATCGATTATTAATAGTTCTTCTATTCCAGCCGATCGACGTGAAGAGTTCATCTTAGCAATTGACGAACTTGCACAAAAGCATCACATTTCACTACCGCTTCAAATTAGTTGGATAATTGGCGTCGTTCACATCCGACCACTCTTACAACTTCATCAAATAAGCGACAGGCAAAAGACATTTAAGCTTATATCAGATTACATTGAAATAATTCTTAGGTGTGGTGGGTGTATAGCAGCCGAATCCAGCGAAGGACGTATTAAATCAAATGCGGCCTATTCACAATTAGACGAAGGCGTTGTAAATATTTACGAACAAATCCGAATTGCATTTGACCCATACGGCACGTTAAATCCAGGTGTTAAACAAAAAAACGAAATGAAGACGTTAATTGCTGATTTAAATCCCGACCATAGTTTAGCTGACTTTGCTAAATACGCTCCAAGAGTTTAGTTTATAACATTGCATAACGTCGTAGGTATCGCTATGCTTGTATAGTTAAGTATGCGCGAGTGGTGGAATGGTAGACACGCCAGCTTCAGGTGCTGGTGTCAGCAATGACATGGAAGTTCGAGTCTTCTCCCGCGTACCAATTTGAACAAATTAAAAATAGCGGCTAGATTGCCGCTATTTTTTTCGGTAAAACCTCAGCGCCGCATTTCCATAGCTACGATCGTCCACCACAACAATTCCGTTAATGGGCAGCACTTCACCTCTACCTGGGTATGATAGTATCATAAGCCCATTTGGCTTTAAAAGTTCGCATAATCTGGAAACTGTGGAAAACTGCATGTCGTTATAGGGAGGGTCTGTAAAAATTACATCATATAATTTATCCGGATTTTTTGTTATCCAAGTAGACACATTTATCTGCATTGATGTTGCTTCGGAATTAATCTTTAACAGATTTATATTTTCGGCAAGGATCTTACTGGCTGCCCTATCTCTCTCAAGAAACATTACACTTGATGCACCCCGGCTTAAAGCCTCAATCCCAAGTGAACCCGAACCTGCAAATGCATCCAAGACTTCGGCACCAACAATTTCATCTGTCAAAATATTAAATAACGATCCACGAACACGCTCACTCATTGGGTGAGTAGTTATGCCGTCAGGTGCTTTGATAACACGGCCGCCAAATTTACCAGATATAATTCGCACGTTCATATCTAAAGATATTACCATAATAAGCCAATTTGGCATAAATATGTTTTGATTTGATTGTTATCTATGACATACTAAAAAATAACGTTGTTTAGTTTGAAGGTTAACCAATCTCACAAACAAGTAGTACCGCCACTTTATTTGTTATTTCAGCCATAATTGATTGAAACAAATTTAGTATTTTTTACAATTTGAGAGGAGTGAGTAAATTTTGATTGAGACAAATAGGATTGTTTATTACGACGAAACAGAAACAGAATATTGCATATTATATGCAAGCATAGCAAGAGTGGGCATTATAAGAATTAAGTCTGGGCCGAACTCTGACGAATTGCCAAACGATTGGCAGAGCCTCGTACTGGCTGCACTCGACAATTTTTCAGATGACTGCTCCATTATCCGTGATGGAGATGATTTGTACCTTCGCACAGATTACATTTCAAACATTTTTTTCCAGACTGTATGCAAAACAATAGTTAATGCAATATTTGATTGCGTCAGAACAAGCTATCTTGTAGTTAGATCCGTATCCGAGAACAAACATGACGGTATTGCTTATGTATATTTCAAAGACGTCGGAGATCGATCAATAGCCATTGATGCAGATTTAAGAGATCAGCACATCGAAAGTATTGACACCACTAAATGCATAGCCAATGCGACTATCGTCGTCACGGCAAAAGGCATACAAATGTACGCAGATTTTGAAGAGATTTTACGGATGGTTTGTGGCACAATAAACGAATATTTACCCCAAATCACACTCTAATGATGGGGAATGACACAAACCTGTGTCATTCCCCATCATCCTTGCCCCTCTCAAATTATTCATATTTCACCGAATCATCGGTGTTTTTTATTTTTATAGTAGTCATGTTTGTGATACTAATTTATGCGTGCTATAAATTAATTATCAACTATGTTATTTCTGCAGCCAATATTTGGCTCGTTATCTTAGTTAGAGTAGGTTAAAAGAAAGGGGGTTATGTCTTATGTCTTCAATTGTTCAAGAGCCGCCAGATATTTGCTTTGGAACAGATCGAGTTATTATTAGTTTTATTAATATTACTAAAAATAATAAGATCGAAAGAATGATTAGAAAAGAACTCACAAAAGGCATTGACATAACTTTTTATCAAAATGAGCAATATCGCTCAGTGGTGATTGTGAGGGACATGTTAGTATGTCATGCCGAAGATATGTATGGCTTTGTAGATTTAACAAAGTCAATCATAGTAAGCAACCTATAACTAACCTTACATCATATAGGTGCCGTTCAGAAATGTTCGGCACCTATATACCAATTAACGATGAATTTTATTTGTATCTAGTATTGCTTGATACCAGGCAAGTGTAACCACTTTTATAATTTCAGGAATAAGTTCTTTTTTGGTTTTCAACGCCAAGCCTAATGTCCAACCTTCACGGCAAAACTCTTTATAAATATTTAATTTATAAATCTTCTGTAATGATTCCATAAAAATCGTCTCAAAACCATGTTTATCAAGTCGAATTATTTCATCTTTCGTTGGACCACAATTTTCGAATTTATCTGATGAAATTGCTGAAGCAACGCCAAATTCGAATGACAAATGAGAAGTCATAACACCACCAACTCCCCAATATTGCCAGTTTTTTGATATAGTGTCTTTTACATTATCTCCTTTAATAAAAGTTCGCTGTCTTTTATTGCCAACAATTTCTTGACGAGGCTTACCCCAAAGTTCTTCAATTTTGTCATTAAGAGGATAGTGATGAGCTGGAGTAAGGCCATCTACAATAGCATGAGCCAACCAAGCTGCTTCAAACGAAGCGCGAACACGATTTTTAGATTGTAAAGCTTCGGAAAGATTAAAAATATGATTGTCTATTAAAAATAAAAGATTTCGGTCGCTTATATCAATCGGATTTATAAGATGCCAAGGATTATCCTGTTTATTTGTCCCTTTTATTAAAAGTCCATCTGGACCATTTTTACCTTCAAAATGTAAAATCTCCTTAATTCCAGGAAAATCATGTGAATTTGAAATTATCTTGTTAAGATAACGCCTGGAGACTCTATCAATTTTTTGATGCGTTCCTGCTAATTTACCTGACCCTTTTCTAATAGTTAGCCCTGCGTACATAAATAATTCCTAGTAAATATATATTAATTTTAGTTTAAAGTTGTTAGTCGCTGGTAATATTTAACCTGTGTAGCTAATTGTTTATATTGTAGCAGATTTGAACCGCTTGATACGAATAATTTTGCCTGTTTTTGAGCTCTAGCAATAAGTTTTGTATCTGCTAAAGTCGCAATTTGTAAGTTTAAGGCACCATGTTGAGCGCGACCATAAATTTCTCCTGGACCACGTAGTTTTAAGTCAACTTCGGCTAAATAAAAGCCATCATTACTTTTTTCTATCGCTTTCAGTCGGACCGAAGGTTTAGCACTAGTACTGGTTACTAAATAACAATAGCTTTGATAAATACTACGCCCTACCCTACCTCTTAATTGGTGTAGCTGAGACAGGCCAAAACGGTCTGCATCTTCAATTACAATTACGGTTGCATTCGGCACATCTACGCCAACCTCAACGACCGTCGTACTCACTAGAATATCAATTTCTTTATTACTAAATTGGCGCATAACGGCGTCTTTCTCTTCGGGCTTCAATTTACCATGCAAAAGCCCAATTCTGCGATGTTTAAATATGGAATTTTGTAGTTTTTTATATTCTGCTTGAACACTTCTAATTTCATTTTCACTGTTTTCTTCAATCAAACTACAAATAACATACGACTGACGTCCCAACTCTAATTCTTCATCAATTTTTTCATATAATTGTTTGCGGCTATTTGGCGACCATATCTTTGTAGCTATTGGTTTACGTCCTTTTGGTAATTCATTTAAGATACTAATATCAAGTTCACCATAGACAGTTAAAGCTAGGCTGCGTGGAATTGGAGTAGCTGTCATAGCCAATAAGTGTGGCATGTATTCGGATTTCTTCAATAAGTGTTGACGTTGTTCGACGCCAAAACGATGTTGCTCATCGATTACAACAAAACCTAACTTTTTAAACTTAACAGTTTCTTGAATTAAAGCGTGTGTCCCAACAACAACGTCAACCTCACCATTTTCAATTTTTTCGTAAAGTTCTTTGCGCGCCTTACCTTTTACGCCACCAGTAAGCAAACCAACACTAATATTTAATGGTTGTAGTAATTTATTTAGCGTCTCAGCATGTTGGTTGGCTAATATCTCGGTTGGTGCCATAATTGCCGTCTGGAAGCCAGCATGTGCCACCTGACAAGCAACCAGGCCAGCTACAACCGTTTTGCCAGATCCAACGTCACCTTGAAGCAATCGGTTCATTGGAGTCTGACGTTCAAGGTCCTGAATGATCTCCCAAGCTGCAATCCGCTGAGCCGACGTTAACTCAAATGGCAATCTTTTAACAAAGTCCGCTACAACTGGTTGTTCAAATGGAATATCCCAACCAACTAACTTTGCATTTTCTTGACGATTAAGTTGGCTAGCTAACAATAGTTGAAATAATTCTTCAAAAGCTAAGCGCTCGCGTGCCCTATCAGCATCTTCGACTGTTTCCGGAAAGTGCATCGCCAAGAGTGCTCGACTACGAGACATAAGTTTTTCACTTATAATAATATCTTCAGGCAATGTCTCGGGCATCATTGTAATTAACGGTCGCAATTCGGCCAATATTTTACGAACTAAGGTGGTTTTTAAACCTTTAATTGACCGGTAAACTGGTAGTATCCTGTCCGTTTGCACGGGCATGTCTTTAATAGTCTCAGCGCTAGGATTGGTTAGCTGATAGCGATTGTAGTTAAATTCAAATTCTCCAGAAAAATAAAACTCTTCACCAGATTTAAGCTGTGTCTCACGATATGGCTGATTAAACCAAACAGCTTGTAATTTACCACTATCGTCAGCGAGAGTAGCTGTTGTAATTCGTAGCCCCCTACGAACTGGGCGAGTTGCTATCTTTTCACAACGGGCCTTAATAGTTGCCTTGCCTGGTTTAATATCAGAGATTAAGGTAACGTGTGAAAAATCTTCATAGGCTCGTGGTAAAAAGTTAATTAAATCATCAACTGTATGAATGCCAGCAATAGCAAACTGTTCGCCAGTTTTAGAACCAATCCCTTTAACTTTTTCGAGCGAAGACGCAAAATTCATATATCTATAATAACAGCTGAATTTTAATTATCACTTGGCAAGTATTTCTTCTAGCTTTGCTAAAAGTCCTTCAAGCATATTTTCAAGAACTACATACTGATCTGAGACAGACATTTGACCGTCGTTTAAGCTAAACCATTGGCTGTATAATTTTAACTTTGGCTCGGTACCGCTTGGACGAATTGTAATTCTGTTTCTAATGTCACCAAACTCCAAAACAATCACATCACCACTTTGACAATCTATATTTGATTGCACATTAGTTTCTAAATCATGTTTTATGAGTGATTTATAGTCTAAAATCGCTGTAATTTTATTATCGCCAATAGTTTTAAAATTTGCCAAACGTAAATTTGCCATAATTTTTTTCATTTTTTCAAATCCTGTTGGACCAGGACATACCATATTAACCAATTTTTCAACATAAAGGCCATGCTGAGCATATAATTCCAATAACCTGTCATATAGTGTCTTACCATTAATCTTTAACTCGGCAGCGTACTCAGCCAACATCAATGCGCCAGTAGCAGCATCCTTGTCGCGTGCATAATCACCCTTTAACATTCCGTAACTTTCTTCACAACCTATTACAAATTTTTCATCAGTATTTTCTTTTTTCAATATAAGCTCGCCAATATATTTAAATCCAATTAATAGATTTGAATATATTGTTGCACCATAATAATCAACTAAAGCTCCAATCATATCAGTCGTAACGATTGTTTTAACAATATAATTCTTTTTTGATAATTTATTTTGAGCTTTTAATTGTTTGAGTGCAAAATCAGTTGCCAAGATGGCAGTTTGATTACCATTAAGATAAATAGGATCGTCACCCTGTCTGACAATTACCCCAATCCTATCGGCATCAGGATCATTTGTGATTGCAATATCAGCCTTTTCCGCCATTAACTGGTCGACGGCCATATCATTTGCTGACTTATCTTCAGGATTAGGTTTACCACTACTAATAGTTGGAAAGTTACCATCAGGCACCATTTGGTCATCTACGACAGATATTTTGTTAAACCCAACTGAACTTAGCACAGGTAAAACACTAGTCTGTCCAGTACCATGAAGTGGCGAGTAAACAATATTGATGTCACGATAATCACCTAGTGATTCGGCCGAAGCTGTTAAAATATAAGCTGCATCTATATCCTTACTAATGATTTGTATTCGTCCATCAGCAACTGACTTATCATAATCCATCGATTTAATCTTTGTTATATTTGCTAGAGCATTTAGCAATCCTTGGCTATGAGGTGCAACCATCTGACAACCATCATTCCAATAGGCCTTAAACCCATTATCAGTTGGCGGATTATGGCTAGCGCTAATAACAATTCCAGCTACACAACCAAGGTGTCTAACAGCAAAACTTAGTTCAGGAGTTGACCTAAAGCTATCGAATATATATGTTTTTATGCCATTTGCAGCCACAACCTGAGCCGTAAATCGGCTAAGTTCTAATGAAGTTAATCGAGTATCGTAGGCAATTACTATTCCTTTTTTCGACAAAGATCTATCAAGAGATAATATATAATCGCATAAACCCTGGGCAGATTCACCAATTGTTACTTTATTAATTCGGTTTGAACCTAAACCAGTTTTGCCACGGCAGCCAGCAGTCCCAAATTCAATCTTTTTATAAAAAGCATCTTCTAGGTTTTGCCAATCACCTGCCTGAATCATCTTCTCAAGATCTAATTTATATTCAATATACCTTGACTCATTTAACCAACTATTAATATTTGCAATTGCGGCTGAAGATAAATGCCCTGTTAAAAGTTGCATAACGTTTAGACCTCCAATTATAGATAACTAACGAACAAGAATAAAACTATTTTTGCCTTTTTTTATAAGTGAAGTAGTGTTAATAACACAGTCTTCGCTAACCTTTTGGCCATTTATTGATATGGCACCGCCACTAATAAGTCGCTTTGCATCACCATTACTTGTAACTAATCCTGATTCAATTAAGGTATCAATTAATGACGAATCTAAACTTGAGGTAGATATTTCAATGGCCAGTGTCTCAATATCATCATTTGAAAGATCCTTAAAGTTTGCCCCTCCAAATAAGACTTCGATAACTCGCTCAACACTTTCGGTTCGCTCAACACCATGAACTAATAGCGTAACTGCATGGGCTAGAGCTTTTTGTGCCTGGCGAAGACCAGGATTTTCTTGCAACTGTCGCTCTAATTGTTCAATTTCTTCTTTTGAAAGAAGTGTGTAAATTTTTAGAAGTTCAATAACGCTAATATCGTCAACGTTTAGCCAAAATTGATAAAATTTATAGACACTGGTTTTATTGGCATCTAACCAAATTGCACCACCTTCTGATTTACCAAACTTAACACCAGTAGCTTTGTTAATAATTAAAGGTGTTGAAAAAACATTTACCTCTTGACCATCAAGACGACGAATTAAATCTACACCAGTGACAGAATTTCCCCATTGGTCAGCGCCACATAGCTGAAGTGTTACGCCATAGGTACGAAATAAATGAACAAAGTCATATCCTTGAATTAACGAGTAGCTAAACTCGGCATAACTAATACCAGCACCATCAGTCCCCAACCTTGACTGAACAAAATCTCGTCCAAGCATTTGACTCATTGGCACATTTTTGCCAACAATCCTCAAAAAATCTAGATAATTTATATCTTTAAACCAGTCATAATTATCAACGATTGTAAAATCTTTGCCTGACAGCAATTGATTATATTGAGTAGCAATACCAGCTTTATTTTTTGAAATTTCTTCAAGAGTTTTAAGGTTTCGTTCATCAGCTTTACCATCAGGATCACCAATCATACCAGTTGCCCCACCTACTAATAAAAAGGCTTTATGGCCATAGTCAATAAAGTGACGCACCATCATAATCGCCGCTAGGTTACCGATCGTCATACTATCGGCGCTAGGGTCTGCTCCCAAATAGAACGAAATAGGTGTCTCATCAATGTCAGTAAGATTACTATAGGTTGATTGGTTGACAAAACCACGCCAGGTTAATTCTTCAGAAAGTTTCATTTTATCTCCGTTAATTAGTTAGCTATATCTATTCGACAGTATAGCAAGATTTTTAGTCAGATGCACGCTTGGACCTTATTGTAAAATTGTGACTGACACAAACTTGGTGCTATAATAGGTCGTATTAATGCTTATGGGGTATAAATTACGTGGCTAAAAAACCATCAAAATCACGCAAACTCAGTGTCTATTCGAATTTATTAAATTCTCGAAAAGTCAAAAAAGACACCGAGTCTAGAAAACATGCGCAATACCTTGCGTCTCTTCCTAAGAATCCCATAAAAAGATTCCTCTACAAGCTCAACCCAAAGAACTTTTTTCACTATTGGTTTAGCAAACGTGGTGCTTTTATGGCACTTAAAATCATTGGTATTACTGCAATTATTATGTGTCTTATCATTGGTGGTTTATTTGCATATTTCCGCAAGGATCTTGATTCAATTCGTCCAGGTGAACTTGCCAAACGCGTTCAAAATACCGTCACTACCTATCTTGACCGAAATGGTAAGGTTTTATGGGAAGACAAAGGTGACGGTGATTATAAAATAGTAGTCGAGAGTAATGAAATTAATGACTACATGAAAAAAGCCACTGTTGCAATCGAAGATAAAGATTTTTACAACCATGGTGGCGTTAGCCCAACCGGTTTTGCCCGAGCTGTTTTAAATAACCTCAGTGGTGGAAGTACCCAAGGTGGCTCTACTCTTACCCAACAGTTAGTAAAACAAGTTTTCTTTGCTGACGAAGCTCAAAAGCGTGGGTTAAGTGGTATCCCTCGTAAAATCAAAGAAATGATTTTGGCGATTGAAGTTGAGCGTATGTATAATAAAGACCAAATAATTACGCTTTATCTGAACGAATCCCCTTATGGCGGTCGTCGTAACGGTGTAGAATCAGGTGCCCAAACGTACTTTGGTAAATCTGCTAAAGATTTAACATTGCCTGAAGCGTCACTTTTAGCTGCTATTCCACAAAATCCTTCGGTATACGATCCATATAACATTGCTGGTCACGCAGGTTTAATATCTCGTCAGCATACAGTTTTAGATAATATGGCAGCCCAAGGATATATAACTAAAGCCCAAGCTGAAGAAGCAAAAGCATATCCAATTATTGATCATATAAATCCAGAAGCTGACCAGTATAAAAATATCCGCGCACCACACTTTGTTCAAATGGTTCGCGCAACTTTGGAAGCAGAGCTAGGTAAAGCTACTGTTGGAAAAGGTGGATTAACTGTAACAACTACACTTGATTTAGATATTCAGACAAAACTTGAAGAAGCAATGAATGACATGTTTAATTCAAACACTCCAGCCAGAATGGGTTTTTCAAATGGCGCCGCTACGGTTGAAGATACAAAGACCGGTCAAATTGTCGCTCTAATGGGTAGCCGTGACTTTAGCTGGCCAGGATATGGTCAAGATAATGCTACCGTTGCGTACATTCAACCTGGGTCATCAGTTAAGCCACTTGTATATGCAGAATTGTTTGAGAAAAAGGCTACGGTCAACTACGGTAGTGGTAGCATATTAAAAGATGAAAATATTAACTCAATTTATGGTGCCCCACTGTATAATGCCGATCAAAAATTCAATGGCAACGTGACCATCAGATCAAGTTTGGCAACATCGCGTAATATTCCAGCCGTAAAAGCTATGTATATCTCAGGTGTAAAAAATACTCTTAATACGATCCATGAAATGGGTGGAACAAGTTATTGTACTCAGGGCGATGAAGTACAAGTTGGCCTAGCAGCTGCAATTGGCGGTTGTGGAATAAAACAAATTGACCTTGTAAACGCATATTCCACACTTGCCCGCCAAGGTTCATACAAGCCACAATCAACCATATTAGAAGTTAAAAATAATTCCAAAGAAGTCATTAAGAAATGGACTGATGTTGCCGGAGTACAGATTATAGATGCTCAGTCTGCATACATTGTTAGCGACATATTAAGTGACGATATTGCACGTGCTCCACTCGACGGACGACATGCCATTGGCATGGAAATACCTGGTGTTAAAACTTCGACAAAAACTGGAACATCAGATAGAGGTGGTAACGCTAAAGATATCTGGATGGTAAGCTATAGCCCTGCCTTGACAATGGCTGTATGGTTAGGAAACTCCGACGCAACCATATTAAAGAGCGGTACATCATCAACTCCAGGTATAATAATTGCTAAAGTTATGGAATATGCTCATAAGGAAGTTTATGCGCCAAAAGCCCTCTGGACATCTGGCGATTGGTATACTCAACCGACTGGTATTCAAAAAGTAGCTAACGAATTATATCCATCATGGTGGAATAAAACCCAAGGCCAGACAAAGACTAAATTGATGTTTGATAAGGTTTCTAAAAAGAAAGCTACTGATCTTACTCCAGATGGCGCAAAAATAGAACTTGAAGTTACCAAAGTTGTAGATCCAGTAACTAAGAAGGATGTCATAACTGCCCCAGAAGGCTACGACGCCAATGCCGACGATGACGCCCATAAAGCAACCGACACAGAACCTACGGTTACCATTAGTGCAGCCGTCAACACCCCTAAAACTAACGAGTACACAATTACAGTTACAGCTACTCCGGGAAATGCTTTTGCAATTACTGAAGTTAAGATAATGGCTGGAGATGCAGTCGTCACTACCCTAACCGGCTCTGGAACGTATCTATATACGATAAAAGAAGGTGATACTGAAAAGACACTATCAGCAATCGTTACTGACGCTGGATATTATAGTGGCACAGGAACTGGAATACAGTTACCAGCTTATAGTAAAAAAACTAACTAAATATTAGTTAATAAATACCCTATCTGAACAGAGGGGTATTTATTAATCTCGTCATATTTTGAAGTGTGTCATTTTTTACCGTCCATTATCATTACGTTTATACCATTTATAGGTTATAATTTATTTCTAACTTTGCGGGTCCTGTCGCTCGGTCCACCCCTAGCCACGAAACGGATTACCGTTGTCGCGTCTGGGTGTTATCACGTTCCGCGATCCCGAAACTTCGCGATTGGCAATCAATTGCCATCGGAAGGTTTCCTTGCAAAGTGCCGGCTGGCACTTTTCACCCGCCTCACGACACCCGTGATTCTGATATAAATCAACTTTGCTATTTGCCATAAGAAGTTAATCTCACACTATTACCCAAATACGTCAACTATCATTACTTCATATCGGAGCAGACCTGTGCGAAGCAGCCGAACGCCACGTGCTGACTATGTATATAGTCACACGTAGAGTGTGCTATTGGTATAAATGTAATGAGAGGTGACAGTAAGAATAATATATCTTACAAAGTAAATGAGATTTGAGCTTATTGTTTATTAACTAAATCCATTAAATTTTGCTCATGTTGATCTGATTTATTTCGACGCTGATATTTCTGGTTTGAGTTTTTTGGCTGTGGCTGAGTCTGAGATTGAGACTGAGGCTGAAATTGAGTTTGTATCTGCGGTTGCAGCTGTGGCTGGTTTTGAGTTTGTTTATTTCGATTATCTTTATAGGCATCTTTTCGCTGATTCTGATTTTTAATTACCCTAGCAATAGGATTATTCCTAATATTTGGTTTTTTTAGCTCAAAAGTAGTCTTTTTTGAATCAACAAGTTTTGCAAACATCATCTTACCGGCAGCAGTTTGCAAACTACGAATAAATTCAATTTCAACACTTTGCCCTATTAGACTGCTTGCATGCTCAACAACAACCATAGTACCGTCAGTTAAGTGTCCTACGGCCTGATGGCTGTCCTGGCCCTTAGCAGTGAGCTCTAGGAGCATTTTTTCGCCAGGGAGATATGCCATACGCAGGCTCATAGCCAAATCGTTAACATTCAAAACCGTGATATTTTCAACTTGTGCAACTTTGTTTAAATTATAATCAATTGTACAAATTGAACCATTATACCTCTTCGCAAGGTTCAATAAGCGTTCATCAACACCCTCTTCAGCTTTGCTACCATCTTGAAATATCTCTACTCTAACGCCTGGCATATGTTGCAATTCTGTTACAACATCAAGCCCATGGCGTGCTCGACTTCGCTTCTCTGCATCAGCATGATCAGCTAAAAACTGAAGTTCACCAATAACACTTCGAGGAATGCTAAGTATGCCACTGATAAATCCTGATTGCGCAACCGCAATTATTCGTCCGTCAATCAATACAGAAGTATCGACAAAGATAGGCTTAACATTTTTTAAACGTAATAGGCTTTTTTTGTTAACTGCCACCAAATATGTTGCTTCAATCATAATAAATAGCAACAATCCAATAATAATTTTAATTTCCATATTTTCCCCCTTGTCCACTAAAACTTATAAAGTTTCGGCGGATTACTTTTGTAAATAATCAATGAGTGCTGTGCGCAAATCACTGACACCTTTAATAAATGAATCTTTTGCTAAACTTTTTGGAGCGATGGCTTGCGTAAAGCCAAGTTTTTTGGCTTCGGCTACTCGCCTTTCGGCAGATTGGACTGATCTTATCTCTCCACCCAATCCAACTTCACCAAAGACAACAACACCATCATCAATTCGCCTACCGGCCGCAGCACTAGCAATTGCCATACAAATTGCTAAATCAGCTGCCTGATCATTTAGCCTTAGTCCGCCAACGACGTTGATATAAATATCTTTATCGGATAAGTTTAGTTTTGTGCGGCGTTCAAGTACCGCAATTAAAAGATTAAGCCTATTTAAATCAAATCCGCTGGCAGTACGTTTAGGATAACCGAAACTGGTTGGATTAACAAGTGCCTGTATCTCGACTAACAGTGGTCTAGTACCTTCAATTGTAGCCAAAACTACCGAGCCGTCAGCATTCTGTCTTTCAGCAAGTAATGCCGCTGATGGGTTTTCGACTAGTTTTAATCCCTCTTTCGCCATTTCAAAAATAGCAGCCTCATTAGTCGAGCCAAATCGATTTTTTGCTGCCCTCACTATTTTGAAACCACCGTATCTATCACCTTCAAATTGCAAAACGACATCAACTAAATGTTCCAAAACTTTTGGACCAGCAATACTTCCTTCTTTCGTGACATGACCCACTAATACAACGGCTGCACCAGATTGCTTAGCAGCCCGAATTATCACATTACTACTGTTAGTTATCTGGCTAACAGTTCCTGGGGCAGAAGTAATTTCATCAAGGGCTAGCGTTTGAATTGAATCAATAATTACCAACTTATAACCACCGCCTCGAATTGTAGCTGCAATATCGTCAGCACTAGTGCTAGAGACAAAATCGAGTTGTTCACTTTTCTCAGCTCCCAATCGTTCTGCGCGAAGTTTAACTTGGCCAGCAGACTCTTCGCCGCTTGCATAAAGTACTGGCTCTTGGCGAGCAATATATGCTGAGACCTGAAGCAATAGAGTACTTTTACCAATTCCAGGCTGACCTGCCATCAATATAACTCCACCTGGTAAAATTCCACCGCCCAAAACATCATCAAGATCAGTAAACCCAGTCGAAAGTCGCTTAACACTTTCTTCACTGGATATTGAACGCATAGTACGAACGCTTAAAATATTGCCCGAATTGCTACTTCTTGCTACTGCAGACTTTCCTACCGAAACTGGCGCCTGCTCTAGCAAGGTATTCCATTCGCCACAATTATCACACTTACCAACCCATTTTGGATAATTAGCCCCACAGTTTTGACAAGTAAATTGAGTTCTTGATTTGACCATAATATATCTATTATAACCTATACCGAAGGAGCTGATACCAAGGTGCTATCAATACTGTCATATAGTTTTTTCGTCTGAGATGAAATTGAATTATACTCAGATAATTTTGCTTCATACTCAGCAATGTCGGTTGTTAAACTTATACGGAGTTTTTCGAGCTCGCTGACTCTTGAGGTGAGCGCCGATCTTTCCAAATTAAAACTATACTGTGACGAAAATGCCCCATTATCTGCCCGTTCGTTAAATGATGAAATATCACTATTAAGCATTCGCGCGTCAGAATTATATTTTTCAGTATTACTTGCAATAGTTAATCCAAGTGCATTAAGTCTGTTTGCAAGATCAGATGCCTTGGTAGAAAGATCTAAAAAGACGCTACTATATTTGTCATCAAGTGCTACTACTTTTGACCTGTCTGCAAAATATTTAGAATAGTAAGATTCCAATTCGGGCCCAATATTTGATACCTCGGTACCAATAATAGAATGTAATTCATTATCACGCTGTCCAGGTTCGGTACGGTCGTAAAATTCCATTAGACTTTTAAAATCTTCGTTATTTTCTAATTTAGTGTATTCGTTCTCAAGTAATACATTGACGCGATCTTTTTCGGTCGCACTAAGGCGTAAATACACTGCATGCAGAGTTTCGTGAACAGCGGTAACCTCACGAATACCATCTAGTTGAGGGTCGGTAACATTATATAAATATATTTTACGGTCGCTAAAGCAACCCAATATTGAGGTTGTATTTTCAATACGATCACATGCAACGTTAAAATCAGTCGGTGAGTTTAGTTCTGGCTTACTTGCCAAATATATAAACTTACCAGAATCATTCATACCAGCTCGGTCAACTAACCCAATAATTTCACTAGATGGTTGAAATTGCCAAACAGTTATTTGATCAGATATATATTGCCGGTTTAAGGCAATCACCAAAGAAAGTCCACCAAAAATAATCGTTACAAAAATGCTCGCTAATATTCTGGTTTTTTTATGATTCGTTTGCAACATCAATATGGATCTCTCCGCCCAATAGGCCAACTTTTAATACATTTCCCTTTTCATATTCACCAGATAAAATACCGTCTGCAATTAGATATTCTAACTCGTCTTGGATTGCACGACGCAATGGCCTAGCTCCAAACTTTTCACTGTACCCTTTTTTAATTAGTAGTCGCTTCGCAGCGGGATTAATAACCAAATGAATTCCTTTTTGGACTAAACGTTGCTGGAGTTCATTAATTAGATTATCAAATATTTTACTAATTTGCTTGCGTGTTAATGCACAAAAAGTAATAATGCTGTCAAATCGATTAATTAACTCTGGTCGCATGATTTTACTAAGTGCTGATTCGGCCGCCTCGGCATTTAGATTATGTATTTCATCTAATTTTTTCTCGTCATTTTTTGTAGTTGAGTGAAAACCAAGACTTGATTCTTTCATCATTTGTTCTGCACCCAAGTTGCTAGTCAAAATAATAATCGAATTACTAAAATTTACTTTTCGCCCTTTGGCGTCAGTCAAAGAACCATCCTCGAGTATCTGTAATAATAAATTAAACACTTCTGGGTGAGCTTTTTCAATTTCATCAAACAACACAACGCTATACGGCTGACGGCGTATTTTATCAGTTAATTGACCACCATCATCATAGCCAACATAGCCAGCCGGTGCACCAAGTAAGCGACTTGTTGTGTGCTTTTCACCAAATTCGCTCATATCAATTTTAATTAGCGAGTTTTCACCACCAAAAACTTCACGAGCAATCACTTTGGCAAGTTCAGTTTTACCAACACCAGTTGGCCCCATAAATACGAAAGACCCGATTGGACGGTTACTGCTGGCTACACCGCTACGACTACGCATTATGGCATGAGAAACTTTTTGAACGGCTTCTGATTGACCGATAATGTATTTACTTAAATGTTTTTCCAAATTGCGCAATAATTTTGCCTCAGACTTTTGAACATTTCGAACAGGAATATTTGTCATTGAAGATATTGCATAAGCCACATCATCGTCCATAAGATTAATCGGAGTATTTTTTTCGAACTCTTCGCGAGCTTCTTCAAGTTTGGTTGAAATCTGACTTATACGAGTTTTATATAACGCAGCCCGTTCATAATCCTCAGCTATAACCGACTCTTCCATTTTTTCATTCAAATTTTTAAGCTGTTTCGAATAATCACGCAATTTACTTGGTTTACGACCAGATCGTACTCGAACAAGAGCAGCTGCTTCGTCAATAACGTCAATTGCCTTATCTGGCATAAAGCGTTCATTAATATATCGATCGGCCATATAGACAGCACTCTCAAGCACTTCATCACTAATATTCACACCATGATGTTTTTCATATCGTTTTCGTAGACCCTTCAAAATAGCAACTGAATCTTTTAAATTTGGTTCAGGCACAACAATAGTTTGCAGTCGACGCTCAAGCGCACTATCTTTTTCTATATATTTACGATATTCATCTGATGTTGTGGCACCAATTAGATGCAACTCACCGCGAGCGAGCGCTGGCTTTAATATATTTGCAGCATCAATTGAACCTTCAGCCGCACCGGCACCAACTAATAAATGAACTTCGTCGATAAATAAAATCACATTTTTTTGCTGTTGGAGCTCGGTAATAACCTTTTTTAAACGCTCTTCAAATTCACCACGATATTTAGTTCCGGCAATCATACCAGCCAAGTCAAGTTGAATAATTCGCTTATCAAGTAAATGCTCTGGCACATCCTCTTTAACAATTCTCTGAGCTAGGCCCTCGACTATAGCAGTTTTGCCAACACCAGGCTCACCAATTAAAACCGGATTGTTTTTAGTTCGACGACTTAAAATCGTAATAACGCGCTCTTCCTGGGCACTTCGACCAATTACTGGGTCAAGCTTACCGGCTTTAGCCATAGCTGTTAAGTCGGTACCAAATACGCCTAAAGCGCCTTTGTGCTTTGGTCGTTCTTTAGTATGAGCTGGTGACGCAGAAAATTCATCAGTCGCACCATCATGCTGCCTATCCAAAAACGATTCAAGATCCGCCGTAAGCTCACCGATGTCAATATTCATATCACGAAGTAAAACCGAAGCTCTGGCATTTTTTTGGTTTAAAATACTGTATAAAATATGCTCGGTCCCCAAAGATTCTTGGTGAAATTCCTGTGCCACGTCCCAACTCATCTTTAATGTCAACTTCGCCATTTCACTTAAACCCTTAGCTTCAATACCAACTATTACAGTTAGTGGAGCAAGATTTAATGCAGTTTGGGCACGATCGAGGGTTACGCCGGCATCAGCCAATATTTTGGCACCAACAGATGAGCCTTGGGCTAATATACCAAGTAGTAAATGCTCTGTTCCGATATATGAACTGCCGTAACCTTGAGCAATAAGATTGGCGTGATGCAAACTAGTCCGAGCATTGTCGGTAAGGTGTGAAATAATCTCCGAAAAATCATCACTCATACTACTATTATAACCTAATCTTTACGGATTTAATTAACAGTAAAAGTACCGCTTGTAGTAAATGTATGTATTTTATATAAACCATCACCACTAAAGGTTTCAGTTCCACCACTAGCAGACATTGCGCTCACTAAATATTTTATAATTACAATGCCAGAACCACCTGAACCGCTTGCAAGCCCGCCGCCACCGCCACCACCAGTATTTGGTGTTGCAGATGAGCCAGTCCCAGACGTAGAGCCTGTCCCGCCTCCACCAAGACCGCCAACACCAACGCCGACATTATATGATCCACCACCACCTCCGCCAGCATAATAAACCGAGGCTCCTGAGATATTAAAAGATAAGCCAATACCACCAGCGCCACCGACACCACTAATGCTGTTAGCCCCCGGAGCTCCTGCTCCACCACCGCCACCAGTTGGACTACCGCTTAAGCCGGTTGTTTTTCCACCATTATAACCCTGACCTATAACTCCAGTTCCACCAAACCAAACTTCTCCGATATTTGTATTACTACCACCACCACCAGACCCGCCTGAAGATCCATCTCCGGGAATTCCATATCCTCCAGTTCCACCACCGATTGCAATAAGATTATCGAATGTAGAGTTACTGCCATTATTTAAAAAACCAATACCACCAGCACCAACAGTAACTGAGTAATTATTATTATTTATAACAGCGTATCCTGTTTTATAAATCAAGCCACCAGCTCCACCTCCGCCACGTTGCCCACCAGCTCCGCCCCCAGCTGCAACTAAAACATCAAGTAAAACCTCATTACTTAATTTTTTTCTAAAAACACCATTTTCCGTAAAGGTATGAATTGTATATTCACCATCGATTGTTATAACACCCCCAATAAATTGGATTAAAGCATTTGTTTTATATTTAATAATTACGATACCAGAACCACCATTTCCCCCAGATTTAGCTATAGTACCTCCGGCACCACCACCGCCGCCTCCACCAGTATTTATTAAACCATCAGTTCCAACACTTATTTTTGACCCCGCCCCACCACCTCCAGTTCCGCCTAAACCAAATGAAGTTCCAATATTACTGACGCCGCCGCCGCCGCCGGCATAATATAATGTTGTACCAGTTATAGAATAGGCAAGACCAGCTCCACCATTTCCAGCAATCTTAGAAGAGGCATTTACACCCACTCCACCGGCTCCTCCGCCGCCGCCTCCAGCAGAAGTATCTACTACATCGCCAATCGTAGAAGTGCCACCAGCATAACCTTGAATAGGTGAAAGAAAATCAGCATCACCACCAATTTTTCCACCTCGTCCACCTCCTCCGCCACCTGAGCCACCATCATTTCCTACTTTTGACGTAGCAGCACTACTTCCACCACCGCCACCTCCTCCGCCAATAGCAGTAATATTATAAAATATAGAATTAGAGCCATTTTCACCCGTCCCTGCTGCTGCAGCACCAGCAATACCGCCATTACCAATAGTAACTGTATATGATCGTGTGGTATCGATAGCAGTTGTCGCATAAACTGCGCCACCGCCTCCACCGCCTCCGCCTTGATTTCCACCACCGCCCCCACCACCGGCAACAACTAAAATCCCTACATCAAGAGTAGTTAACTCAACCGTTTCTACCGGTGCCGTATGCCCTTCACACACACCCTCCTCAATAGTCCCAACTAATGAAGAGTAATGGTAAGCAGTTGATCCAGCTTTAGTGGAAGTAGCGCTAAGACAATAGCTGCTACCAGTTAATGTATATTGGTAGGTTGTATCAGGACTTTTTGGTAAAACATTAGCTATTGTTGCTGCAGCTAGGTCAAGTGGATAGTTACTATTGGTAGTGTTATATAGGGCTAGTTTAGTTGAGGAGTTTTTTAGATCGGACTTTAAAGTAACAGCTGCAGCTCTTTGAGTTATTCCGGTGTAGGAGACTATCGAGAGAGTGGCTAGAATTCCAATGACAACAATGACGACCAGGAGTTCGACGATGGTAAAACCTGAATGGGATTTATTTACGCGTTTTTTAAACCCAAATAAAGATAACCCATTGTTTTTCATTAATTTTATTATAGCACTAGCG